>ENA-ORXU01001697-ORXU01001697.1-marine-metagenome-genome-assembly--contig:-NODE-1697-length-16999-cov-4.647264_pt1 | contig 16999 bp, 7 predicted proteins | sample MGYA00237869_ERZ511484 | MGnify/ENA metagenome assembly ERZ511484
ATATAATATTGAACTCCATATTGGATTGGTCCACCTTCTGTGTAACAAAATTCGCCGGTTAAATTTTCTCCTACTACGGTTCCTAAAGTGCTGCCGCTATTCGTATGTAAATAAAATACGACAATATCGTTTGGATCCGGCATCGGTGGAGGCGCTAATAATATACCTTCAAAACACGATTCTCCACATCTAAATCGAGGATTTAAATCCATCGTACCACCTTCAGTCACACAAGCACAGTCGAATATTAAAACGAATGTCCCTGTACAATCCTGCGCATCTGTGATTTCAACGATAAGCGTGTCACCTTGGTCAATTGGATCGGATGTAAATGTCATTCCATCTAATGTACCATTGGCAGATGTGACAACGTATGGAGCCACACCACCCTCAAAATCAAATACACCAGTATATGTTTCACCCACATCATCACATGTATAGACGGGTGGCGCGACAAGTGACATAGGTTCTATGAAATCAATGTCTACATACCCTGTATCTGCGCAACCATAAGCTTCGATAATATAACCGAATCTATATTCTCCTTTTTGTACGACCGTAACATCTGTTGAAATCGCGGTTGCATCTGCAAATACTGGAGGTGTAGCTCCTACTGGACCACTATCTGTAAACCATGTTCCCGGACCATTTAAAGCTGCGAGCGTATAAGTATTCGTGCACTCTTCAGCGTCAAAACCAGGATCAGGATTCGGAGGTGCCGCTACGACAACTGTGCGACAATGGATTGGTCCAGGTGAGCAGCTATGAAATGCTGTAGCACAAATCTCTACATTGCCCAATTGGTCGAAGGTAAAGTAGCTATTCGTCACATTCGAATCTCTTCGTGTGACACCTATATCTTGAGGATCATTCCAATCATAGCCTTCAATTGTTGGATACAAATCTCCGTCTTCGATGAAAGGAAGTAATTGGTAATTGTATTCAGGGCCTATACATACGGTATCTGGACCTATGATTTGCAAACTGTCAGGAATGAAATCCTGAAGATCAAGTAGTATATCAAATGGCCCAAACATACAGCCATCTTCTGGCTGACCGCCCTTCGACAATGTGATGTTCACTCTAAAGTTGTGGACTCTATTTATAAAGCTGTCAATCGTGATTTCGAGACATTCTGTTGTACTCGACATGAATTGACCATCCGGCAATCGTTGCCACTGATATTCTGCAACGACATCTGGATAATTGTCTTGACGTGGGAATATGAGTTGTTCGATGGGACAAACCCGTATGAAGCTATCAAAACAGGTTACTTCAGAATTATTCAGTAGTTCCGGAACAAAGAGATATTCAGCCTGAGCAAACAAAGAATATAAATTCAAGACGAAAAAGCTATCGCACATTTCATCGTGTGCAAGCATCCTGTCTAGTTCAAAGTTTTCCAAGACACCCTCATTCGTGGTGATAGGATCATTGCTATGAAACATAAAAGGGCCCTGATCTTCACATATAACTGTGTCTACCAGCGTAGGATTTTGATCATTTTCTGGTCTATAATACAGGAATAGAGTGGCATCAACAGTACAACCGGCAAGGTTTTGCGCCATAGAAGTATATGTCACAAGACCCTCTTGATCAGGATCATACGGCGGATTAAAGTCAAATGTGCCACCGAATGGATTATCCCAAACATAGTCGTCACCTTCACATATCGTATCAATTGTGACTACAGGATCTAGAGCTGCAACGAACACCTCAACACAAACTGGATCAGTTGAATCACAGAAGTTAGATGCAAAGAAGCATACTTCATATAGTCCTGGGTTTGGAAAATCAATGAATTCTTCAAAATCATTGGTACCATCTGGAATCGACATTCCATCAAGCGTCCAATCATATCGACAAGCTCCCATAACACCGCCACCGTCACCCTGGACAGCAAAACGTACGTCTTCAGCTCCTGCACAAATTGTATCTCCTTCAAATGGAAATGCCGTTTCATCCCATTCTGGTTCTGGTAACATGATACCGTCCAATGTTGGAGGATCTGCACCTGCAATGACATCGATTTCTATCGTACATAAGTCTCCGGCCCAACCGTCAAAAACTATTCCATACACATGACCAAATACAGTTGGTACCGTGAATATAGGCGCTGATCCTGGAGGTTGAGGTGTTTCTGAGAAAATACAATTACCAAGTGGAGCGCCCAAATCACTCGCCATACAAGGAGCGTTATTTGGTCCTAATTCTGTCGTACAATCAATTTCATACATTTCAATTTGTACACCAGAACCAGACATACAGTCGGAAACCTGTACTTGTATTGAAAGTGAATTACTTCCAGCTACAAAAGAAAACCAGTTCGGATCGTGAAGTGTCACATTACACCCTGGCCAACCTTCCGTGAAGTTGTTGTCTTCCATGTTCATACAATAAGCATCTAGCGCCGAGATTCCACATAAGGGTGTCGTTTGACAATATGACATAGGTGGGGTTGGAGAACTACACATACCTTCATTATCTATACATAATTCGAAGGTATCGGACATGGTCTCACCTCCTTGAAAAGTTACATACATAAGATATTCTTGTCCAATTGTCGTTGCGTTATTCCCAACGGCTCCAAAATCATCTGTGATCGGAGTTTCTTGACAAAAAACCAAAGCCAGTGTGTCATCGCAAGGTCTGTATTGCATGAGCAGAATTGTTGGATTATTGTCCAAGTTATCTGTTATTACTAAATCCACTCCAATAGCGGTAAATCGATACCAAACACCATCGTCTTGAGTACTATCGATCATGCATGGAAGTGTCATTGGATCTATGTTTTGATAATCAAGCCCTGTTTGACTCGCATTAGTCGTATTTCCTATAATCGGTCGCGGAAAATCTGGGCAATCCAAGGATTCCGGTCCGATAATCAAAGCGTTTTCGCATAGGTCATTAATAGGCGGTTCTGGTATATTGACGCATAACTCAAAACTATCTGTCGCCATCCAACCACCGGGGAACCCTATCATCATGTGATAAATTTTTCCAACATCAAATAAATCGTCTGGGTCGTCCTCTTCTGAAAAGCTAAATGGCATTTCATCGCAAAGGATCATGACTGGCATTTCATCGCAATCATTCCATTCAAAAATGGCAAAAGCCGGGTTGTTATCCATTAAATCGGTGATCTCAAAGTCGACTCCGGGAGCTTCGAAGGTATAATGAACCACTTCGTCCATATCCGGATTGAAGCAAGCAGGTGATGTCAATAAAGGATCATAATCCGCTGATGTAATTTGCCTGTTGTTTAGTAGATTTTGAGAATAGAAAGAACTGTAATTAGTCGTTCCTATCACTGTAGTACTTCCATCAATACAAGTGAGTTGCTCAGATATATCTTGAGAATTGATACATAAGTCATTATCTGGAGGCACAGGATTTTCTATACAAATAGAAAACGTCGAATCTATACCGCCATTAAAACCCACCCACATCCAAACTCGTGTTCCAATTTCACTCAATCGAAAATTATTATTCGCTGTTGGCAATGGTCCACCGTCATTAATAGAACCTAGATCAATCGGCGACTGTCCACAAAACAGCGTAAGAGCTCCCGCAAGAGGACAATCATCTACGATAATAATGTATGGATCTTCATTGCTAGACGTTTCGATCAAAAGATCGTGTCCCTCGACAATGAAAGTATACCAAATACCTTCGAAATCGACTGAGCCCGGCAAACATGCAAAACCCGGTGCATCTGGCTGAGCACCATAGATATCCCCTTGTACTGCATCACCTTCTCCTAGTACACAATGAATATTTGCCTGTATATCAATAGCAGTAATACAATCATCATTGACAGGAGGCACCGGATTATCAACACACAAAGTAAAGTCTTGCTCTAGCCCACCATCAAAGGCCACGAAGAGAAAGTATTGATTTCCTATCGTCAAAAAGTTATCGGTGTTATTCGGTCCAGTTAAGTTTATAGGCGTTTGATCACAGAATACAGGAATAGCTGTCGGATTACCACAAGGACTCATGTCATAGATGAGCACATAAGGCGTATTACCTTGAGCATCCTCGATCACCAAATCATTTCCTTGTGCCGTGAATTGATACCACACACCTTCCCATGAATTCGTGCCGAAATTCAAACAATCGTCGGTGGCTGAGCCATCCGGGCCGGCATTGATCGTCGTACCTGTAACCGTCGTACTCGTACCTCTCACACATTCCAATCGATCATTGATATTTTCAGCCATGGCACATTCGTCGTTCATAGGTGCTTCCGGATTCGTGACGCATATTTCATAGTCATCGACAGCACCGTCATATCCTACCCAAAGCCAGTACATCTGGCCAGTAATCAGCAGATCATCTCCTTCACCGACATCGTCGAGGATAGGTAGCTGTTGACAGATGATCTCGTTAGCTGGTCCTGTAGGACAGGCATCTACGATCACCACGTATGGGTTTGCGCCACCCATTGCATTGAGGATTTCAATATCCTGGCCGACCGCAGTGAACTGATACCATTCGCCAATCTCGACTGTACCATCGATACATGTCCAGTTGATGCCACCGGCTACAGTATTGTCATCAGTCATACCGGTGAGTTCGTTACCGGTCGTCGCGCAATTCAGTTGTGAGGCTGTCAGCACGGTAGCACCAATACAATCATCGGTCTGTGACCGTGAAACTGTAAAAAAAAGCGCTATGAATGTTAAGGAGAGTAGAAGTTGCTTCATATTAAGCTATTGGATTAAAAGGATATGGTTTTGAAACTACTAGATTCTATTTAAGACCACTAAATTAAGATTAAAACCGATGTTTTCACTGTTCTTATGATCATCTTTAAAATAAGGTTGTCTCTATGGCTGTATTCGCAAAATTTCTTGCGCATTTGAAAGCACAATTCTTGTTGAATGGAAGATACACCTTGTATGTCATTATGCTGCCTGTCCATCCGAAATAAAAACGATCACAAGGTGCTTGATGTCCATTCAAATTAATGATCTTCGCGACAAACTGGTCAATTATGTCGCTATTAGTCAAGAATATAAGGTCAATATTAGTTGTAGGAGAACACTTGAAAGCCCCGTTGCGCGGGAGTCGTATGAGTGATCCAGGACGTATTGATGACGCATTTGTCGCTCTTCAAAATGGTGTGATAAGTGATTATGGTGTCATGACGGATGTACCTGATCAGAATAAATTCGATGAAGTGATCGATGCCACAGATTGCTTTGTGTTGCCCACCTGGGTGGATTCGCACACGCATCTAGTGTATCATCAGAGTCGTGAAGAGGAATTTGTGCACCGCATCAAAGGAATGTCCTATGAGGATATTGCTCGAGCTGGAGGTGGTATCCTGAATTCGGCGGATAGACTGGCTGATGCTACAGAAGATGAATTATACGATCAAGCATGGACGCGCCTACAGGAAGTGATGCACATGGGGACTGGTGCATTGGAAATCAAAAGTGGATATGGGCTCTTATATGAGTCAGAACTTAAAATTCTTCGAGTCATAAAACGTTTAAAAGAACACAGCCCAATTCAGATCAAAGCGACTTTCTTAGGTGCGCATGCAATCCCAAAGCCCTATACAAATAACCGAAAGGGATACATCGACATGCTTTGCGACCAATTGCTACCAGTCATCCATGAGGAAAAACTCGCTGATTACATTGATGTATTTTGTGATGAAGGCTTCTTCACTGATGAAGAAACCAAACATATTTTATCGAAAGGACTTGAATACGGACTCAAGGGAAAAATCCATGGAAATGAGTTGGCCAATAGTGGCGGAGTTCAAGTTGCAGTCGAGATGAATGCCCTATCAGTTGATCATCTAGAGCGCATTGAAGAGAAGGAAATTGAATGCCTACTCGATTCGTCCACTTTCCCAGTTGGCCTTCCTTCGACATCCTTCTTCTTAAATCTTCCCTATGCACCCGGCAGACGCATGATCGACGCCGGATTGCCACTCGTGTTAGCCTCTGACTACAATCCCGGTTCAACACCCTCCGGCAATATTCCATTCTTACTATCACTGGCCTGCATCAAGATGAAATTATTGCCTGAAGAAGCCATCGCAGCAGTAACAATCAACGGTGCGGCGGCTTTGGAGATGGAAGAATCACACGGAAGTATCACAAAAGGGAAGGTCGGCAATCTGATCATCACAAAACCGATGCGCGATATAGCATATGTTCCGTATGCGTTCGGAAGTGACCATATCGGTCAAGTGATCATTGGGGGTAAGACGATCTAGATTTCGAAGAATGATCAGGGTTGAGGTAAAGGATTTATTATAAATTATTTTTTTATTGCTAGTTTATTCAACTAGTATTCGGAATTTTAAATCGAGCATTTCTTTATAATTATTTTGCCTTTTTTCAGATAGAAAACTTTTGTCTATCGTTTCAAACCAGGTTTTTTTAATTCCTTTGAATTTATTAAATATATTTCGTGCTGCTTTTTTATTTATACCGCTAGTTTCCATAGCAATTTCAAAATCTTTCTTTCTAAGTTTTTTCTTTTTACCATTTAGGTTTAACGCTAACTCCTCATCATCACCATCAACTATTAATTCTGATGCAACAAGATCATATGCTGGGCACAAATTATATTCCTTGTTTTCGTCTTTTAAAAGAGAGAAGTTTTTTAAGTGCATATCGTTATTGCCGGTAAGGTAACTATGTAATACAATTTCGTAAAAATTGACTTTATCCAACCCTGGATTAGAAGCATACAAATTAATTGCTTTCGCAATCTGTTCATGAGACCCTTTATATTTGTGTTCCGTTTGTCTTTCGGTCAATTGACACATATCTTCCATGTGGAATTTGTTTTTCTCTGATCGATCTACTCGCTTAGTTATATATGCCAACTCACCAGAGCTCAACCGGATCAACGAATGTGGAACCGTTTTGATTTTCACACGATCTGCTAAATGCATGGTTAGATCCTCTATTTCAGGCAGTTCCTTATAGTATCCAGTCTGAGGCTTGAGTATGTATTGACCCAATAATCCTACGATTGTAAATCGCTCTTCGTATGAACCGTCAGCTATCTTTTTTTTTGTCAATGAAAGTTTTGGTTGAACACCAGTTACCGTCTTTTTACGTGTAATTACTTTCTCGGCTAATGCTAACATATCATTTTGAGCGAACGCTATTCTCGGTGGAATTTTACTACCAAAGAATTTGACACTACAACTCTGATGAAATTCATATTTGAGTCGTTCTTCGTTTGTTATGATGTTATAACAGTGTAAGCATTTAGTCATCTCGCCCTTCTTTTAATTCTTCAATAGAAACTGCGCCAATACAATCCATACATGTGACTAAGAGAATACTCATTCTGTCACGTGTGTCTAATTTCCAATTTTTTGTGGCTATATTTAATAACCATCCTTCGGGAATTAAACCATCAAAAAATGGAAAAAGAATTTTATTTGTAAATTTTTCATTCGTCAACGGTAGTGTTAAGCTAATTGGCTCAGCGTCTTCCGATTCCAAATAATGATCTGAATATTTAAAGTGAAACCCTTCTTCATCTTCAACTATTATTCCTGCGATTTTATCATGCATGTATACTCTTCCTTTTTTCATTTCCTACGATATTTTTGCGGTCCCAGTTCGTAGCCAAAGAGTTGCAATACTTGGTTAATCTTATCCATTTTTAAGGTTTCTTTGCCTCTTTCCAATTCTCTTACGAACCTTAAGCCGACTCCAGCCTTTTCGGCCATATCCTTCTGTGTTAATTTTAGAGACTTCCTTTTTTCTTTTACAAATTCTTTCAATGTCTGTATTTTATCCTGCATAATGTACCTTTTCGGGTATAAAAATAGTTATTTCCAATGAAATAATCCCTTTCGGGTATAATAAGTTTCAATTTAATGCAATTCGTACCCGAAAGGGTATAGTTTAATGCTCAATGAGATGAATGACACTTAATTGCTGTTGATCCAAACAAAAAATTATTCTTCTGATGTATAAAAATCTTGTTCAAATCCATTTCGCTCGTACAAAAGCCTCAACAATCACCTCATGTTGAAATTCTCCATTACATTTGCCACATAATTAACGCATTATATAATTACCAAACACGCATATCTTGATTCGATATATATCTGCTTTCGCACTTCTGGTAACCCTTTTTATCAATCTCCAAGCACAGGATACAACATCACTGCACATCTACCTTCAAGACACGAGTGCGACACTCGACGAGCAAGTTTGTATGTCAGTGAGAGTCAACAACTTTGATTCAATCGAAGCATTTCAGCTCAGTTTGAACTTTGATCCTTACTTGTTGGACTTCGATTCTATCGCCGATATGAACACATCGATTGGCTTGAACGAAGGATTCTTCGGATTACAGGAAAGAAATATTGGCATAGTCCGATTGACATTCTTTGATGCTTTTCAAAGCTATTCACTGCCCGACAGCACTGTGTTATTTGATATTTGCTTTACAGCATATGGTATGCCTGGTGAGTTATGCCCAGTGAATTTGTCCGACTTTCCTTTGCCACTCGAATTTATTTCAAATGAGCAGGTTGTCGATGAATTTTCAAGACGTGATGCGGAAGTGACAATATCAGGAGGCAATGACCTAGCTTTGATCACAAATGCATGTAAAACTGATGTGGATAGTTTTACTGGAAGTCTTTCCATAACCGCTTATGGGGGCAATCCGCCATATTTTATTCTTTGGGCAAACACGATAAATTCTGATTTTAGCGGTGGCTTCGAGTTAGATACTTTTGGTTCTACCCGAGTATTAACAGATTTAGCGGAAGGCCGATATCGAGTTGTGGTGACGGACGAAGATGGCCTGCGATTGAGAGATTCACTCAATATTCGTAAAGCTAATGATCTCATATATTCAACTGAAGTAATTAATCCGCTTTGCGACAATACCACAGATGGTGCCATCATAATCGATAGTTTACGAGGTGGAATCACGCCACCGCAATTCAAATGGAGCGATGGCCAGCTATTTCTTCAAGATCGTAATAATCTAGCCCCAGGATCGTATGGATTAACCATAACAGACCCACTAGGATGCCGGACGTTAGACACATTTGAGTTGCAAGCAAACAGTATTCAGGTCACGAGTATGGCAGAGGACGAATCTTGTTTGAACACAGGGAATGGCTCATTTTCATTGGATATATTCGGCGGTGATCCCATAGATTCCCTCGGTTATTTGATCGAATATGCAAACGATACTACATTTGGAACATCATTATCCGACATGAATTTATCATCCGGATCTTATGAAATTTTCATCGTAGATAGTTTAGGATGCGAAAAGGATGCCGTTATAGAAATAGGGACTGGACTTTCATTTGGTGCTGAAGTCTTAGATGTGATAAACGTGGGGTGCAACGGGGATAGCACAGGGTCAATATTTTTAGCTCCGAAAACCTTGACCGGTATTGAAGAACTACCTTATATTTTTCAATTTTCAGGGACTGACGATGCTATCATTGACTCATCTTCCATATTACTTGATGAGCTCAAAATCGGTAGCTATTCCATCACAGTGACAGATCAGTCTGGAGACGGTTGCCAATGGGATACTACCTTGACAATCAACCAGCCACCAAATCTCATCGTACAAACGACTAGCGTTGTACCGGCATCTTGCGATCCTGATAATGACGGTGAGGCAACAATTATAGTTTTTGGAGGCATACCTGATGGAGAAGGTGATTATTTAATACTCTGGGATGATGGTCAGGATTCGTTGACAGCTTTAAATATTGATGCGGATACGCATATCGTTCGAGTCATTGATTTGGAGGGATGTATTGTTGATCACGAGGTGATTGTGCCGAATACTGACCCACCAAGATTAATTGGGGAGTCAATACGGGGATTGCGATGCGATAGTATGCCGACTGGATCTATTTTGGCAATTTTTAGTTCCCCATTCGGCCTTGCCAATTATCAGTGGTCTACAGGTGATTCAACTTCTTCGATAGAAGACATACAGCCGGGCGAATACAGCGTTACCGTGACCGACCGCAATGGCTGTGCCAGTGAATTTGTCTTTGAGGCTGCATCTCCAGCAGGCCCTGTGATTTCTGATTTGATTGTACAGAATATCCAATGCTTTGGTGATTCAAATGGTCGTCTTGATGTTGAGTTCGACTTGGGAGACGAAGACTTGAGCGGTATTGCATGGAATGGAATTCCTGGCGATGACTCACTCACGAATCTGAGCCCCGGCGGATATCAAGTCGTCATATTTGATCGAAATGGATGCGTCGACTCGGCCGCAACAACCCTCGTGGCACCGCAGCCGATATCTGTGATATTTGAAGTGACAGATGATGTCGATTCAACCGGGACGGGACGCATAGCTCCAGTCGTTTTCGGTGGATGGTCGCCTTACACGTTTTCATGGCTACCTGCACCTTTGCCATCAGACAGTTTGATTACTAATCTGCAAGCGGGGCTGTATACCATGTTGTTGACGGACAATGAAGGATGCACATATTCGGATACAATAAGTGTCGGATTGTTGTCAGGTACGTTTACGCGATCAAATGATCTATCCGTCCGCATGTATCCTAATCCTGTGATTGATAATCTGCAGATCGTGGTTGCGAATGAAAATAATCAAGATATAGATGAAATGAGGATCTACAATGCCAATGGCCGCAAGGTGAGTCAGTCATCTTGGTCGCATGATCGATTAAGCACGATTGATGTCAGTGCCTATACCCCGGGTCTGTACATGTTGCTCTTTTTCGATGAAAATCGACAGGTCGGTCAGCAATATTTCATAAAACAGTAAGCGATTTCAAGTCACGTGTCTGAACTATTGAGTTTTTATACGACATTCTATTGACCTAAGCAGCAAAATGGTATGTTGCTTGACTCCAAAGGACAATTGCAGACCATCAGCATTTGATTGCAGAGAAATTATTTTGTTGATGCCTTGATTTGTGCCGCTAGATTCCAAGAGGTTAGGATTGAGAGGGAAGTATTTGATCTCAGAAATAATTGATAGTCAGCGGCGTTATACGATGAGATGTATTAAATGACTCAGAATAATTACGGTATTTTTTGCGATCAAATGGTATTAGTATAATTAACACAAAGTCATATGAATGATAACAATTATGTGTCTATTTTTGTGGCTCCATATTCAAGACAATTCATGACTATATTCAAACATATTATTACGGGGATACTATGCACTTTTGCCTTAATGGCCGTGGCTCAAGTTCCTCAGAATATCCAATTAAATCCGGAGTCCGACGCATCATCACGGGCCTGTCCAGATCGAAATGCCGGCACAGTAAGTCTAGGTACATTCACAGGGCAAAGCAATGATGTCACATTAAACAGAACATATCTATGTCTGAATGATCGCCTGTTTTTCGATCATAATGGCGATCAAGAAGTGATTGATAGCGACCCCAATCCTGGCACAACACCAGGCGTAGGATATATTTGGTATACATGTGCGCCAACCGTTCAACGGACTACTTTGATGGATATTCAGACAGATCCTTGTCTACTCACTAACCCAACACCCGCTCTCGGCGCATGGGTATACGTGGACGACATAAATGGAGACGCACTTTTTCAAAACGGAAATCAAATCGGTGGACAGAGCATTCCCGATTTTTTTAATAGTGGCGAACCTGTAGAAATATGGTTTGCGCCATTTACGGTTGATGCTGTGACCATGGCAGGACAGCCAGTACTCGAAGGTTCACCAACAGGTCCTTGTGTGCATGCAAATACCGATGCCGCTTTTTCAATTGTCTATTTGACGCCGATGTCCGTCAGAAATCGCACGATTATCTCTGACGGTGCAGGTGGATGTTTGGGTAGTTTTAGACTCTTTGGAGGATTACCACAATTTGAAAATTCTTCCTACACGATCACCATAGAATCAGAAACTACTCCGGGTGTATTTGGTACATTGACCGGTTCGAATTACGGACATGGAGATGAAGTCAACTTCACATTTCCAGAAGATGGTCGCTACATGGTCACAGTTGAAGATGGAAAAAGCTGCATGACGTCATTCACAATAAACACCGACTGTGTAAATCCAAATAGTCCAGTCATATTTAATGTATCATCGGTCACTGGAAATGTAGGAGATCTGGTCGATGTCAATGTTACTTTCGAAAACTTTAATGCCCTTGGTGCGATATTTTCTGAGATGCAATGGAATCCCAATGTGTTAGAGTTTGTAAGCCAGACAGGGTTTCAAATCGGCGCCGATGGTATTTCAAACTTTAATGAAGCGCAATCCAACCAAGGCAGATTAATTTATCAATGGATAGCTAACAATTTAGTTTCGGGTCAGACAGAACCAGACGGATCACTTTTTTTTAGTGTGCAATACCGTATTGTAGGTGAATGCAACGACATGACACCTATAGACTTAGTCGATGTGATTGTCGTGGATTTTAACAATGAGGACAATCTCTTTGAAGTCAATGCGGGTCAAGGCCTCGTTATGGGAGCGGGAAACAGCGCGATCGCTTCAGCCTGTCCAGACGATGGTTCAGGAAACGGGTCCATCACAGTCGAAATGTGTGGCGGAATGCCCAATTATGTGGTCACATATAGTGGTCGATTAGTAGGAGGGGGCTCAATCACTGAACAAGATGGTAGTATTACGTTTGATGGATTATTTTCAGGTACGTATGACTTTATTGTCCGAGACGACAATGGAACAGGCACCCCAATTACATTTTCGATTGATATACCTTCTGGTGCGCAAACAGAAATAGATTTTGATATCATACCGCCAGATTGTGCAAACACGGACGACGGGACAGTTATGATTGACATAACACCTCCAGGCACCTACGGCATTGCATGGTCAACAAATGAATTTAATACGGACGTCATCCGCAACGTGGCTAATGGTCAATACCGTGTGACCGTAACTGATCAAAACGGATGTGAAACAGAAGCATCATTCACAGTAAATTCACAGCCTTTATTGTTGACAGCTACTGTAGATAGCGCCTCTTGTAATACCAGTGAAGATGGTCGCATTTCATTGAGTGTAGTAGGAGGATTGCCTTTTTCTGACGGCACGTATGAATTCTCAGGCCCGGGATTACCTCCTACCCGTGCCACATCGATCGATTATACCGATCTACCGGTAGGACAATATATGGTGACTGTCAGGGATTCAAACGGTTGCTTAGAAATGGCGACATATGAAATTGCATCGGACAAAAGTATAGTTCTAGATCTAGCGCCAGTCATTGATCATGTGACATGTTTTGGTGCTGATAACGGAGACTTAATGATAGAAGTTTCTACAATAAATGGCAACAACGACGGAGGATATATATTTGAATGGGAACGCGGTGGGGCGAATGTAAGTGGATCATTTCGCGGCGGAACCAATGCCGATGATTTTTCAGAATCATTTCCGGCTAACACATTGCCTGCCGGAATCTACAATGTTACGATCACTGATACGGATGAAGGCACAGGTTGCATACTCGATACATTTTTTGAGATCACACAACCGGACGAAATACAGATGGATGTCTTGAGATTGATACCGGCATCTTGTAATGGCAGTGACGGAGAATTGATTGTAGAGGGATTGGGAGGACTTGATGATCCAGACGCGAATCTCTTTTTTGATTGGTCCGATATAGATAAAGGCGTAACCACTTTTTCCAATCTTGCAGCCGACACTTATGACGTGACGATATTTCAGCGTATAGGGATGACGATTTTTTTGGATTGCTTTCTAGACACATTTGTTATAGTACCAGGAGACGAAGGCGCTACGATTATTGGATATGATTCTATGAGTGTGTCATGTGGTGGACTAATGGATGGTGAGTTGGAGGTTTTCTTTACTCCCTCAAATCCAGCAGCGCTAATCACCTGGACTGATCAAAACAATGTGACATATGATGGTGCGCGTATCACAGGACTTGGGTCGGGTACATATATTGTGACAGTGGAGTCAGCACCTGGGTGTATTGCTACAGATACCGTGAGTTTGGGCGCGTCGACAGATATCATGATTGACTCTGTTCTATATACGACCCCAACATGTCCAAATTCATTTAATGGGGCCGTGCGAATATTTGCAAGTGGTCCAGGTGGCACCCTCGATTATGCGTGGGATCACCCGAATGGATCGAATAATCCTGTATTGCCATCTGTTCCTCCGGGAACATATTCTGTCACAATTTCTGCGAATAGCACCGGTTGTCCACCCTTGATAATAGACACTTTAAATGTGCCATCACCAGATATTTTTACAACTAGTTTTTCAAATATTACAGGTGCGAGGTGCCCGGGCATATGTGATGGGCGAGCTACTATTTCAGCTTCCGGCGGCACAGGTCCAATCGGCTTACTTTGGAGCAGTGGAGAGGTCAACGCCACGGCAACTAGTCTCTGTGCAGGCGAAAACTTTGTAGTCGTATCTGACAATATTTGTATCGATACATTCTTTGTTGACATCAATGCAGCTGATAGTATAACTGTCGTGTCAAATCAGGCTAATCCAAGTTGTTTTGGTGACATGGATGGGTTTATTAGAATCAGTCCAAGTGGAAACAATCCTCCTTTTGATATTCTATGGGACGATGGTCCTATTATTCCGAACCGCTTGAATCTAGGCGCAGGTGACTATACAGTAACTGTAACAGATGCGATGGGTTGTGAGCGCGTTGATGAATTCACATTAACAGAGCCGGAGCAACTCATGGCGAGTATTGAGCCTGGAGACTTGGGGCAGATCACATGTGCTGGACGAAATGATGGCCGCGTTTTCATCACCACGACTGGCGGTACTGGAGATTACGCATACACATGGTCGCCCAATGTGAGCCAAACGAATACGGCGCAAGGTTTGATGCCCGATGACTATACTGTCATGGTATCCGATGAAAATGGCTGTACAGCTGCAGATATCATGTTCAGTATATCTGAGCCCCCTTTGATCCAATTTGTGCTAGGAAGCCAAAGTCAAATTCAATGTTTTGGTGAGACCGCCGAGTTTACGGTTGATACCGCTTTTGGTGGAGCAGGTGGTCCGTACACATTTATAATAAATGGAGGTGCGGTAAATGATCTTGGTGAGACGGTATCGTTGTTCGGTGGAGATTATGTTGTGTCCGTGGTGGATTCTTCAGGATGTTTTATCGATGAAAATATCACCATAGTTCAGCCCCAAGAGTTTTCGGTAGATATAGGAGAAGACTTGACGATATCTTTAGGCGATAGTGCTCGACTTGGATTGAACGTTGTGACTGGATCATTTCCGATTGATTCGATCATATGGACATCGACTGCTGATGGATTGTCTTGTAGCTTTTGCCCTGCACCTTGGATTACGCCTTTCGTTGATGGAATGGTCAATGTCTTAGTGATAGATTCGACGGGATGTAGCGCGACTGATGATTTAAATGTATTCGTTGATGCGCGTAGAAAGGTTTACATTCCTAACGCATTCTCACCTAATAATGACGGCATCAACGATGTGTTCTCAGTATTTACTGGATTAGGTGTTCAGCAAATTAATAATTTTCAAGTATTTAATCGCTGGGGTGGACGTGTATATGACGCAATGAATTTACCAGCAAGTGATCGCGGCGCAGGAAGTTGGGATGGAACAAATAACGGGAGAGTTTTAAATCCCGGCGTTTATCCGTACGTGATTCAAGTAGAGTTTTTTGATGGACGTGTGATTACATACAGCGGAGAAGTTACACTGATTAGATAAATAATTAAAATACTAATTAAATAATAAAGCCTGTGCATAAATTTGCACAGGCTTTTTTATTCGATTAAATTTGTTTGGTAATTTATGGTTTTAATTTTCCTTCTACACCATCGTCCATAGTTTTTCCCGTAACCATCGAAGCCATCATTTTGGCAAATGCCACCATTTTACCATTTTTTGTATCCCAATAAAATCCTTCACGTGGTTGGAATTTAATTAAACTTAAATTCGGATCAGTCGGCCCTTCCGGAAACCAAATTTTCGCAAACGGTGTCCAAAGCTCTTCAGCCATTTTTTGATCGTATAGAAGTGTGGCATTACCGTATATACTCATGTAGTCGCTTGATCCGCTATTGGAATAAATCATTTGAGCCCGTGAATCAGCCTCCACGTATTTATTGCGACTGCTATCTTTTGTACTGTAAAACCAGATGCTTCCGTCGTCATCCACGCGCTGTGTAGACATTGGTGTAGCGTCAAATGGCGCCTCGCCCAAGTTACAACAAAACATAAGGATGTTTCCTCCACCTGTCATTTCTTTTATTTTTTCAACTGCTTCTTGATTCGATAAATTTTTTGTTTCTCCCATTGGTTATTTTATTTTGCTGTAGGACATAGGAATGGCGCCTAAAGTTCGGTGTGGTTTAGCAGGGAGCGTGGATTTTATTCTGCAGTAGTATGAGTGTTTTTTTAGTGTTTTATATTTTCAGGCTAAAGCCTGATTTCCCTTGCTCGTAATTCAAATTGTAATTTGTGCAAGGGAATGCAGACTTTAGTCTGCGGTATAGAAGAAGTTTTTTTATTTTAAGTTTTCAGGCTGAAGCCTGATTTCCCTTGCCTTTGCTTCAAATTGTGATTTGCGAAAGGGAATGCGGACTTTAGTCTGCTGTAAAGTGTATGTTTATTTAATATTCATTGTTTTCAGGCTAAAGCCTGATTTCCCTTGCTCTTAATTCAAATTGTAATTTGTGCAAGGGAATGCAGACTTTAGTCTGCGGTGGAGAAGAAGTTTTTTTTATTTTATGTTCTCAGGCTGAAGCCTGATTTCCCATGCCATTGTTTCAACTTGTGATTTGCGAAAGGGATGTGGGTTTTAGTCTGCGGAAGAGCGTGTGTTTTTTAATGTTTTTTATGTTCTCAGGCTGAATCCTAATTTCCCTTGTCTGTATTTCAAATTGTAATTTGTGCAAGGGAATGCAGACTTAAGTCCTTTGCTTAGCACACAAATATTTAGTAACTTCGCAATACATAAATAACTGATATGCAATTAAATACG
>ENA-ORXU01001700-ORXU01001700.1-marine-metagenome-genome-assembly--contig:-NODE-1700-length-16976-cov-3.077815_pt1 | contig 16976 bp, 16 predicted proteins | sample MGYA00237869_ERZ511484 | MGnify/ENA metagenome assembly ERZ511484
GTGGGGTTTCCGCCAGGGATTATTATATAACGATATTCCTCAAAAAATGGAGTTCCAATGGATGTGCCGTCAAGTGAAGATATTCGGAACCTGACCATACCAAGTTCTGAAAGTCTGATAAAATATTGATTATCATCATCTATGTAGGGAAGTTGGTACACTGCAGTGCCGTTAAAAGCAAACTCATCTTTGCCATAACTTAAAATAACACCAGTATCCATTATTTCTTGAGTCAGTTCAGGAGCGTCAACATTAAAACTGCTTGCAGTGGCAATAATATCATCTTCAAATTCAGAGACTATCCAATCGGAATAAATTACATTGGCCGTACCGGTTTCTCCGTCAGCACCATCCTGCCCATCTTCGCCTTGTGGCCCCGCTGGACCTTGTTCACCTTGGGCGCCTTGTGGTCCAATTGGACCTTGATCACCATCTTTGGAGCAGGCTGCCACCAAACCCACTATAAAAAGAATACTTAAAAATCGTTTTACTGTCTTTCTTGTTCTCATGATATATACTTTTAAAGTTTTGACTATTTTAAATCTGCTCTTCTAAAGAAATTGGTTGACTAATCTTCCCTAATTCTGGTATTGTGGGCACCAAAAACCACCCCTAGGTTTTCGCTAATCGTATTCGATCGTCCCGATTGACCCCCATAATCATGTGCGTTAAACTGAAACGCACCATCGGTGACCACATCTCCCTGTGTGGTAAAAGTGCCTCCTATGTAACTTCCAGCTGCCGGACTGCTTGGGGTACCATGCCATTCCAATGTGGTCGCTCCGCCATTATCATTAAAGTTCCATTCCCCGTGCAAGTTGGGATCAACTTCCATATTACCCAAGTGGACTGCGATCCAGCCCATGTAATTCATTCCACCCCCATCATAACCGAAAAAGGTGAATTCATAAGTAACTCCCATTCTTAGCATCAAGGTGATATTATTGAAATTGGTGTCTTGGGTAAAGGTGTGGTCAAATCCATCGCCGATAATGCGAAAAGAGAACGTTGGCGGATCAGGATCTTCGGGAGGCACATCGACTGTACAGTTTTGGGTAAGGACCATTGACAATACCAGCAATAGTGTAGGTGCGATTCTTTGAAACAGGCTTCTTTTAGTTCTCATAATTCTATTTTTAAGGATTATTAACGACGTAAACCTATTACCGATTCTGAATTGTACTGTCCTGAATATTTAGAACTTAAAGAATCAGGACTCTATTTAATGCCTTGATTTTCAGTTTTTTATATATAATATTTACTGAATACAGTTAAAATTGAACCATCCATAATCTAAATCCATCCATTTATACAGAAGTTGTGAAAGACAGACTGATGAAATAAAAAAATCTTGATACAACCAATCCTGAAGCCCGAAGGCCGTATCGCTTTTGAGGCGAACAAGACAATTAAGAACTGATATTTCTCAACCACGTCTCAGGGGGGTCAGCAGAACATGAAATCGGTAACGCTACCTGCCCGTTAAGCACACTCAATGTGAAGCCAGAACGATTCTATTTAGATAAAAAAGAAGAAATCAGAAATAGTTTTTTAGAAGGAAAGATCTATAAAATAAACTAGCACCTCTAATGCCAATTAAGAGAAAACCAACTTGATTATAATCGAAAACGCAAATAATCGAATTAGGCCGATTGCCCTAAACGGCTTGAGACTTTAGATAAATACTTCTCTTTAAACTGAGAGGGTGTGCTACCGGTCTGCTTTTTAAAAGCACTATAAAATGCCGACTTAGAGTTAAAACCGGCCTCGAGACCGACCGAAAGAATAGTATAATGACCAAATTCCTCGTCATGTAGATTCCTTTTTACTTCAGCTACGCGGTACTCGTTGACATAGTCGATGAAGCTTTTTTCGAGAATAGTGTTGACCATACTCGACAGATAACAAGCCGATATTCCCAGCACTTCTCCAGTCGAACCTAGATTTAAATCCGGATTTTTATATATTTTTTCTGTTTGCATAAGCCGCTCCAGTTCCTTAAAATAGGAATTTGAACGGCTGAAGACTTTTTTTGTGGAGTTGTTATTGCCAAGCTCTTTAATTCTCCGCCCACAAAGGGCTGCTATGATGGTCAATAAGTGCAAATGCCTTTCGGTATAAAAATTCTTTTCAGGATGCTCTGAATCAATAACACCAAAAAGTGTACTGCCAACAATTATAGGCACGCATAGTTCCGACAGCCGGTTCTCGTCATCAACAATATATCTAACATCTTTTGAAGTGTCGTTGATCAGCTCCGCTTTTCGATTCTTAGCCACGCTCCCAACGATGCCTTCGGCCAGCGGGATACTAATCTTATTATAAATAACAGTATCCGTGGGATTCTTTTCCCCGAATGCCGCTTGTTGGTTCAAGTTCTTATTTTCAGCATCGAGTGTATAAATAACGCAATCAACAAAGCCCAGTTGATAGACTACATCTTTCGTTATACTCCATAATACCTCTTCTATGGATTGCTTTGTATCAAGCGAAGTCGAAAAAAAGCTGATAGCCTTAATTTCATCCAATGCATATGTCGCCGTTTCATCTTCCATAGCGCTGTTTCCTTTGTTCTTATTTATATTTCCAAAAGTAGGCTTCAGAATATTCAACGCATACTATATATGTAACGGAATCTGCAAGAAATGTAACATGTATTTATCTAATTATTAAATACTTATGGCAAATTTATTCAAAATATTATGTGTGTTTTGACCGGAATGCTGTACGGTTTTCAAGGTCTGATGTATAAATGGCAAAAACTGCCCAGAATAAGTCAATGTACCGACGTTTAATCATGGATTGAAGCGTAATGAAATATCCGAGACATCATCGGGAGATTTGCCTCGAAGCATTCTATTGATTACAAGGAATAGCGATATTCTTTCAGGGAGGGGTCTCCATATCCTCCAACTGAATCGAGAGTGCCTTGGTCGAAAGCTGCACTTCAATAAGTGAAAGGATTAAGGATACCATTAGAGCCAAAAGGCTGATGCCGAAAATAAGATTGGCCCAGAAACGCAATTCTACATAAATGAGTGACATTGTTATTACTGCCAGAAGAAAGCTGAAAATAGCAGTGGCCTGCATTTTCTTAATGATGGAAAGCCGTTTTCGTAATTGTTTGACCTGAAGTGCTACAGCAGTAGATTCCGTTTCTTGGTACTTTTGGTGCAATTGGCGAATCAAGGCGGCAATGGCCAAATATCGCGCATTATAGGCCAACATCGTCAGTGAGATCGCTGGAAAGAGTAAAGCCGGAATGCTGAGGGTTAGTTCCATTAGCGTTTTTCAAATTCCCTAGAACTGGATTTGTTCGCCGTTGGAAAATCTTTTGGTATTTCTTGAGTAACCTTGCCCGTAGCCGCCCACTCCGTACCTCTTAGCATGCTTGTTAAAAACCCAACGCCTTGTACCGAATAATCGGCATGGCCCATAATGTTGTGAAAAATCCGTCCGTTACCATAGTTCAAGACCATCAGGGCCGGTTCGTGATGCCCAGATCCTTTTTGGTCTGGCGAAGCATAAGCTGTCGCCAAAATTTCCATATTTTCCGCAGGGCCACGCAAACGCTCATATAGCTCGTCTTTGGTGTGCAACCATTTCTCGGGCATACCCTTGGTAATCGGATGTTCGCCATTTCTAATCTGTATCTGATATTCGTGCTGTGGGCCATGGGCTCCCGCTTTTCCGGCAGTATCGTCTCGAACCATTTCGCCTTCATCGTTATAATAGACATAAGGGCCATCCTTTTCGGTACGGTCTCCCCAACCGCCCAAACCGATCATCTTGTTATAGGCTTCCCATTCGGGAAAGGAATTGTCTGCAGCGTGAAAAACGACCAAGCCACCACCGTTTTCTATGTAAGCTTCAAGATTCTTTTTCGTAGTCTCTGGCCAAGAAGCAGCGTTCCACCCAAAATTCGTTATGACGACATCATACTTTGAAAAATCGGGATTAAACTCCGGATCCGGCTTCGGTTTTTCCAAGGCCTCCGTTTTTTCAATTCCCTCAACAGCGAAATCTGCCAGATACTCTTCGCCTTTCCAAGTAAATGCAGAGCGTTCAATATCCACCATAAAAAGCCGACTATCTTCCATAAACTGTTTAAGCATAAAGGTAATTTTCGGCCATTGATCATGATTGTTCTGACCATCAACGATCAAGACCTTTATTCTGGACGAAGATTTCCGTTTTTCTTCCTGTGAAAATGCAGAACTGGATATGGCAATACAAATTATAAGTAGTACAACGCACTTAAACTTATTCATGGTTTTAGTTTTATATCGCATAAATATAAGTTATTAGGCCAAAACTGTCGAACCGGTATTATCGAAATTTTGTAGTTTTAGACTTGCAATTCTATATATGCCCATCACTTTAAAGACAATTCCTTCGAAGCTACCCGATGTCAAGACTACCATTTTCACAACGGTCGGAAATCTGGCCAGAAAACACGATGCGATAGACCTATCTCAGGGCTTCCCAAATTTTGAAGCCGATTCAAAACTAATGGAATACGTTTCGCAAGCTATGGCGCAAGGTCATAACCAATATGCGGCCATGCAGGGGTATTACGGTCTTCGGGAAATTATTTCTGAAAAAATCGAAAAGCTGCACCAAAGAAGCTATGACCCCGAAAAAGAAATTACGGTAACGGTCGGAGCTACCCAAGCCATATTCACGGCAATTACGGCATTTGTGCACCAAGGCGACGAAGTCATCGTACTCAAACCGGCCTATGATTGTTACGAACCGGCCATCGAGGTCAATGGGGGCGTTCCCGTTTATGTTCAATTGAATGCCAAGGATTACAAAGTGGATTGGGAAGAATTCAAAAACAAGATTTCGCCCAAAACCCGAATGGTGGTTATCAACACGCCCCATAACCCCAGCGGACGTATATTTTCTAGAGAAGACATGTTACAATTGCAGGAAATACTGCGCCCGACCAATATCATCTTGGTCAGCGATGAAGTCTACGAACATATTGTTTTTGATGGGGCCGAACACCAAAGCGCATCGCGTTTCGACGATTTGGCCCAGCGCAGCTTTATATGTGCATCCTTTGGAAAAACCTTTCATGTGACGGGATGGAAAATGGGCTACTGTGCCGCACCTGCTGAACTCATGCACGAGTTTAGAAAGACACACCAGTTCGCGGTTTTTTGTGTAGACCATCCGGTACAAAGGGCTATGGCCAAATATTTAAAAAATGAAGAAAATTACTTGGGCCTCAACGCATTTTACCAAGAAAAACGGAATTTTTTTCTGAACGGACTGAAAGAATCAAAATTCAAATTTACCCCATCGCAAGGCACCTATTTTCAATTGATAGACTATTCAGAAATTACAACCGAAAGTGATGAGGACTTGGCAAAGCGTTTGATTATCGAATATAAACTGGCCTGCATTCCCATATCCTCTTTTAATGTAGGTGGGCGTCAAGATGGTGTACTACGGTTCTGCTTTGCCAAAAAACGGGAAACCCTAGAAAAGGCACTCGTTATTCTTAACCAACTTTAGATATTTTCAGAATAGTCTTTTAGTCTTGCGGCAGTGCAACACGAGCGGCACTGTAATTGGGCGAGTAGTTTTTGCCGGTAACTATTGCGGCCATATCTTTCTCCAAGGTTTCAATGGGCGATTCTACAATCCTATTCATTTCCTTTCCATTCCTTGAAAAAATGAACGTGGGTACTTTAACGATATTCAGCTCCTGTTCCTCACGCCCGGGACTCTTTTTATACTGCTCCCCTTCATAATCAAGAGCTACGACCGTCAATTGGTCCATAGGAAATTTTGCTTCTTCCAAAATACGATAGCATCGTGGTACTTCCCGTTTGCTGTCGCCGCACCATGTGCCCAAAAATAAGGTGATCGAATATGTTCGAAGTTCGTTTTTGATTGATTTGATGGTTTTGCTATCGACTTCATAAGCCCCATAATTCTTTTCGAACCAAGAAGCGTATGGCATATGTTCCAATCCGTTTTTGTCGATTTTACCGACCAACATTTCATTGCCCTTTGCATCTACTTTTGTTTGATTGGTCTGTTGCGCATCCATTTGACATGAAGTGATTAAACAGAAGAACAGGAAGCCGATAGGTTTTTTTAGGATGTCCATTTTTTTGTTTTCCCAAACCTAATGCCTTCCCGTCCGCCAAATAAACAACTTGTGCCAACAACCGACTTTGAGGTATAAACCCTACTTCGCAGCGCTGTAATGCGCTATACTTACATTTTAGGTCGTTGGTATCGGTGAACTATCCGTTGGTACATCATTTTTGAACTATTGGCACATTTTGGGTACTTTGAGCGCATAATACAGTCCATGAACTTCTTGAGCCATAGTGTTTCCAAAATCTTGATACATCTACTGTTCTGGGCACTCTTTGTTTTTATTTCCCTTTTCGTTTTTCCCGAATACCATTGGAAAGCGAACCCATTTCTTCAATATTTCTTTATTCTTTTGGTTATCGTATATATCAATGACCAAATTCTCCTTCCTTTTTTTATACAGCGAAAAATGTACCTGTTGTACGTTTTACTTATCGGATGTATTGCTTTTTTTGCCACCCAGCTATACTGTAACTTTTTTGCGCAATGTGGCTGTTCCATTCTAAAATGCCTATCGGACTATCTTTGGCAGACCTTGGTACCTTTAGTTTTCTTTTCATTTATTTGGGTGCTGTTCCGCTTTTTGGAGAAACAGGAAGAAGTAGAATCAATACGTAAAGCGCATACGGAGATGGAGTTACAGTTCTTAAAATCGCAGATAAATCCGCATGTGCTTTTTAACAACCTCAACACCATCTATTCCTCTTCATTGGAAAAACCCGATGCAGTTCCCGACATGATTTTAATGCTATCGGATAATCTAAAACATGTGCTTTACGAAAGCAATTCCAATACCGTTGCGCTCCAAAAAGAACTGGAGTATATCGATAATTACATCGCCTTTCAAAAAATAAGAACGGAGAACCTCAAACGGATTACCTACAAAAAAAGGGTCGATACTTATAATTACGAAATTGCACCTTTGCTTTTAATTACCTTAATCGAGAACGCTCTTAAACATAGTGCCTCGAATAGTACCATAAAAATCAATATTCAAGTACAAAACGGTATTTTAGAATGTTACTGCGAGAATACGATAAAAGAAGAACCCACAAAAAATGATGAAGCACAATTGGGGTTAAGTAATTTGAGAAAGCGATTACATCTATTATATAAAGAAAAGCATGAACTACGGATTACGAAAACTACAACCTTTCAAGTACATTTGAAACTACGCCTAGTATGAAATGTATCATCATAGAAGATGAAATTCCCGCTCAGCGCATTCTACAACGGTATGTCGCGAAAATACCCGATCTGGAACTTATTGCTTGTTTTCAATCGGCCTTACAGGCTAATGGGATACTTCAGGATTCAGCCGTAGATTTGATTTTTTTGGATATCAATCTACCGGATATATCGGGCATTCAGTACCTAAAAACCCTTTCCAACCCTCCTTATGTAATCATGACGACTGCTTACCCCGAGCATGCAGTCGCGAGCTTTGAATTGGATACCATCTGTGACTATTTGGTAAAACCATTTTCATTTGATCGTTTTTTAAAAGCGGTGAACAAAACGAAAAAACGATTTGAACCCCATACCATAAAGGCTGTCGAAGAGCGTGAAGATCACGAAACGATATTTTTGAACATCGACAAGACGCTACACAAAATCGCAATCCGCGATATCATCTATATCGAATCGGATAAAAACTACGTTACCGTCGCCACTGATTCAAATAAATATTCTTATTTGGATTCGCTTAAAAGTTGGAAATCTAAATTACCCGAAAATCAATTTTTACAGGTACATAAATCGTATATTATTAATTCTGAGGCGATAGATAGGATACAGGGAAATCTGGTGTTTTTGGGAAATCGAAAAATACCTGTGGGGAGAGTTTACAAGTCTGCTCTTTTTAAAATGCTGAAGCTAACGTGAATAACGAATAAGCGCTTTAGTGCCGAAAATCTTATTTCCCTTGCCCGCCACAGGCGGGAAAAGATTTTCTCATTTTTCACAAATTCATCAGAATTTTTCCTCCCATTCAGGGCCGGGGAAAAGAAAAATCACCTCTTCTTGGCATATCCATTATTCCCGCTAATCATCTTGCTCTTTTAAGAAACTCTTTTTTCAATTATTGCCTCGAGACTACTTTAGAGCCGCACTTAGCTTGGTCATAAATTCGTCAATTTTATCGGGCTGTAACCATCGGGTCACTACAACTAATTGATTTTCTTTATCGATAACAATAAAATTACCACCAAACCCTGCCGCATAGTACATGTTTTCTGAAAGTCCTTGCCAGTGGCGATCGCCTTTTTTGTTCAGCCACCACATATAACCATAATTTGCATTGGGTTTCGAGGGCTCAATCGCTTTTTTGATCCAAGCCTCGCTGATCAATTGCTCTTCTTTCCATTTTCCGCCGTTCAGAAACAATAGTCCGAAACGGGCCATGTCTTCGGTGTTGATGAAAAGCCCCGCGCCGGAGTGTCCCCCACCCGTAACGGATTTCATTTGAATACCGTCGATTTCCGTCCACGCATGTTGATACCCATGCCACCGCCATGTGGTGGAGGCACCTATTTTATCCATGAGGTTTTCTTTGAGTACTTTTGGTAGCGGGTTACGCCAAACATGGGTGAGCGCATAAGCCAATACATTTACCCGGACATCATTGTATTCCATCACCGTACCGGGTTCGTTAAGTTTTCGGAATTTCCAATCGTCGAGACCGCCTTCTTTGGGTGGACGATCTGCCCAATCTTTCCCTCCCCAAAGTTCGCCAGACCAATCGGAGTTTTGCTGTAACAAATGGGACCAAGTGATTTTTGAATTGTGGTCGCCATCAAACGTACCGTCCCAGATATACATTCCGGCTTTATCGTCGGTGTCGGCAATAAGACCTCGGTCTACGGCCATCCCGGCTACGGTCGACAAGAAGCTTTTGGTAACGCTGAAGGTCATATCGACGCGTTTGGTATCGCCCCACTGGGCAATCACAAATCCATTTTTGAGCACCATCCCAGCCGGGCCACCCCGTTTTTTGATCGGCCCCAAAATCTCATGAAAGGGTTCGCGTTCAAATCCTTTCAATATGGCGACGCGCAAATCTCTTGAACCGGAATATTCATTGTTCTCGGCGAACTTAACTGCTTCTTGAAGTGCACCAGCATCAATTTCAAAGTCCCCAGGCGGTTTTTGTTCCCAGCTTGCGTTTCTTTCAGGAAAATAATATTCTTGGGCGAGGGTCAAATGGGCGCCCAATGACAATAGCACGAAGAAAACTATAGTTCTCATTTCGATTTGATTTTAATCCGTACCGAAGTTACGTAAATCGAATCGCATCAGCCAGTCGGTCTGTTTATCGCTTCCTACATAATAGGGGTGGGTGCCGAATTTTGAAAACCCTTGTTTTTTATAGAATCGGATAGCCCCTACATTCTCTTCCCATACCCCGAGCCAAAGAAATTTCTTTTGTTTGCTTTTGGCTATTTTTTTGACCTCTTCCAATATCCATTTTCCGATTCCATTACCCTGAAAATTCTCAAGTATATAGATACGCTCAAGTTCCAGACTTTTGGTCGTTTTCAAATCGGTCTGTGCATCGTTTTCGTTTAGTTTGAAGTAGCCGACAAGATTGGTATTGTCAAATACAAAATAAAAAGAAGTATTGGCATTATTAAGTTCGGATGATAGTGTTTTCCTAGAAAATGCCTGATCAATATATGTCTTGAAATCATCAGCATTATTAGCTTTCTCGAAGGCAGTGCTAAAAGTACTTTTCGAAACTTGTACAAGCAATTCCAAGTCTGTGGCTTGGCATTTTTGAAATCTGAGTTGCATATTTGATTAAAGAAAACCGAATATACCAAAATTAAAAAAGAGCGGCCTTTGGGGAAGCCGCTCTTCTTTGATTTTCTTCTTCAAAAAATCCTAAAGCATAAATAACTTTTTGGTAAGCATAACGATTCCGCTTAAAAAATCGTTTTTGTACACTTGAATTTCTTCTTGCGTTTGGTTTATTTGGGCTTCCATAGTCTTGTAGGTTTTGTTTAAGGCCGGATTTGGGATACGACTTTCAATTAATAACACTATAAATGTACTTCACAAGAACTATGGAACAAAAAACTTGTTGTGAACCGATATAAAAATGTTGTGAAAAATATGAACGGTCAATTTCTTCGACGAAATGCGTGCAAATTCAAGTCCAAATATCCAATTCAAACTCAAAAACAACTGTTTTGAGTTTGAATTTTTAAACAGCCATTTCCGGAATCGTTCCTTCTACCAGCAACGTGCCTTCAGTCGCTTTTTTGATTTCATCGACAGTAACTCCAGGAGCGCGTTCTTTAAGTAGAAACCCTTCTGATGTAACCTCTAGTACAGCGAGATTTGTGACAATTTTGGTGACGCAGCCAACACCGGTGAGCGGGAGGGAACACTTTTTCAATAACTTAGACGCTCCGGCGCGATTGGTATGCATCATCGCAACGATTATGTTTTCTGCAGATGCGACCAGATCCATTGCGCCACCCATTCCCTTGACCATTTTTCCGGGAATCTTCCAGTTGGCGATATCGCCGTTTTCAGCTACTTCCATAGCACCTAATATGGTGAGGTCGACATGTTGGCCCCGTATCATTCCGAAACTTGTGGCGGAATCAAAAAAAGAAGCTCCCGGTAAAGTGGTAATCGTCTGCTTGCCCGCATTAATGATATCTGGATTCTCTTCACCTTCGAACGGAAAAGGCCCCATGCCCAACACGCCATTCTCGCTCTGAAACTCAACATCAATATCTTCACGCACGAAATTGGCGACCAATGTCGGTATTCCAATACCAAGGTTGACGTAGTAGCCATCTTTGACTTCTTTAGCTATTCTCTTGGCTATTCCGTTTTTGTCTAACATAACTACTTAAAATAATTTTATGACTATTACTCCAAACAACATATATAGGAAACTAAAAATTTAACCGCTAAGGGCACAAAGAAGGCGCAAGGGTCGCAAAGCTCTAAAAGCTATTGTATTTCTTAGTGGACTTCGCGCCTTCTTTGCGAACTTTGCGGTTAAAACAAAGTATTTTAATTTTCAAATTATTCCCGTTTTCGAACAGTACGCTGCTCGATTCGTTTTTCATAATCCTTTCCTTGAAAAATACGCTGTACAAATATCCCGGGAATGTGAATGTGATCGGGATCTAATGTTCCCGCCGGAACCAATTCTTCTACTTCAGCAACCGTAATGTTAGCGGCCCCGCACATACAGGGATTAAAATTTCTTGCGGTGCCTTTGAAAATAAGATTTCCGGCCTCATCGCCCTTCCAGGCCTTGACAAATGAAAAATCGGCCTTGAAAGCCTCCTCCAGCACATGCATCTTTCCATTGAATTCCCTTGTTTCCTTTCCCTCGGCCACCTCAGTGCCATACCCTGCGGGTGTAAAGAATGCCGGAAAGCCACCTTGGGCGGCACGGCATTTTTCGGCCAAAGTACCTTGGGGCGTCAACTCGACTTCCAGTTCGCCACTCAACATCTGACGCTCGAACTCTTCATTTTCACCAACATAAGACGAAATCATTTTTTTGATTTGCTTTTTTTGCAATAAAAGCCCTAATCCAAAGTTATCGACTCCGGCGTTGTTGGAGATACAGGTAATATACTTGATATTCAAACGCACCAACTCAGCAATGGCGTTTTCAGGAATACCGCAAAGACCAAAGCCGCCTAGCATAAAGGTCATACTGTCTTCCACACCCTGCAAAGCCACTCCTACTCCCGCCACTTTTTTTGAAATCATTCGCTTTATTTTACTGTTTCCACTGTTTTCAATTTACGATTTTTCAAAAGAAAAACGCCTTTGACTTTCAGTAAAAGCCAAAGACGTTTGTTAAATCTTATGATAAATTTCTGTCTCTAGAACATTAGAAATTCAGGTCTTCAAGATCATCTTCAATTTCGGTGTCTTTTTCTTCTTGTTCAAAAAGTTTTTCACAGTCAATGGTAAGTGACATATTTTTAGGTTCTTCGAACTCACTTTTTGAAATAGCCAATTCTTCGTTTTCATAGTTCTTCTTCATATAGAGCCCCCAAATCGGAAGTGCCATAGCAGCACCTTGCCCATAGGTAATCGATTTAAAATGTGCAGCCCTGTCTTCGCCACCTACCCAAACACCTGTTACCAGATTGGGTACCATGCCCATAAACCAACCGTCACTCTGATTCTGGGTAGTACCTGTTTTTCCTGCAATTGGGTTGGTTAATCCATAGGGATAACCCGTAATAATTTCTTTATAGACCGTGGTATTCTTCTGTGAACTGTGACGTAATCTTTGTCCAGAACCGCTTTCGGTCACTCCTTGCATCAAGTTGACCATCGCATAAGCTACATCTTTGCTCAGTACGTCTTTAGTCTCCGGCACGTATTCATAGAGTACGGTGCCGTTCTTGTCTTCGATTCGGGTCACCATAACGGGCTTTACATATACCCCTTGATTCGCAAAGGTTCCATAAGAGCCTACCATTTCATATACGTTGACTTCCGGAACGCCTAGAGCAATCGCAGGTACTTCCAGAATTTCTCTGGAAAAACCCAAATTTTTTACAATAGACACTACCGATCTTGGCCCTACCCGATCAATCAATTGTGCCGTTACCGTATTTACAGAATTAGCAAGGGCTTCTTTTAACGTAAACATATTTCCCGAATACTGACCTACAGAATTTTTAGGGCACCATTTCTCCGTATTACCATGTTTACCCGCTTCAATACAGTATAGCAGATCTGGATATTGATCACAGGGCGATAATCACAATTGGTCGATCGCCGCGGCGTAAACAAAGGGCTTGAACGTAGAACCTGCCTGACGTGCCCCTTGAATGACATTGTCATATTGAAAATGCCGATAATCGATACCCCCTACCCAGGCCTTAACGTGGCCCGTTTGGGGTTCCATAGACATCATGGCGGCACGCAAGAATGTTTTGTAGTATCTAATTGAGTCTAAAGGCGTCATTATGGTATCGCGTTCACGGCCATCGCTGTTCCAGTCAAAAACTGTCATTTCGGTCTTTTTCGCAAAGGAAGCACGAATGTCTTTTTCCTCTTTTCCCTCGGCCTTCATTTTACGCCATCGCGACGAATTTTTCATGGCGCGTTCCATAATTCGGTCAATTTCCGGTTTCTTGAGATCGAGAAAGGGAGCTGTGGGGTTGCGGTCGGGCGTATTTTGATTAAAAAACTCTGCTTGTAACCGAGCCATATGCTTTCGCACGGCATCTTCGGCATTAGCCTGCATGCGTGAATCTATAGTGGTATAGATTTTTAAGCCGTCTAGCCATAAACTCCACTTATCTCTTGCTCCTTCGATAGCCGGTTTGGGGTTCTCCGCGATCCAACCGTTCATAAAACGTTGCAGGTACATTCGAAAATAGGTCGCCAACCCCTCTTTATGTGATTCTGGATTGAAATTGATATCCATCTTCAGGGCCTGTAACGAGTCTTTTTCCTGCTCGGTGATATAGCCATTACGCTCCATTTGACCTAAAACGGTATTTCTTCTATTGAACACCAGTTCTTCCCTTCTGATTGGATTGAAGTAGGAAGAATTTTTAAGCATACCTACCAAAACAGCCGATTCCTCAACTTTTAAATCCTGTGGCTCTTTTCCAAAATATATTTTTGCTGCCGATCGAATCCCGTCCGCATTATTAAGAAAATCATACTGGTTCAGGTACATGGCGACAATCTCTTCTTTGGTGTATTGTCTTTCCAATCTTGTGGCCAACACCCATTCCATAGCTTTCTGTTTGAGTGTTTCGAATTTGCTCTTAGAACGCACCCCAACAAATAGTTGTCTTGCCAATTGCTGTGTTATCGTACTTGCGCCTCCCTTAGTACCAAGATAAGCAACGGCACGCATCACGCCATAGGCATCAATGCCCGAATGGTCATAAAAACGTTCATCTTCGGTAGCAACAAGTGCATTAACCAAGTTTTTCGGAAGACTGTCGTATGGTATTGGCGTTCGGTTATCATCCAAATAGAACTTACCCAAGGTCTTTCCATCGGAAGAAATAATTTCAGTGGCCAAATTGGTTTGCGGATTCTCGAGATATTCATATTCCGGCATAGGGCCAAAAACGCCCCAAGATGCCAATAAAAAAAGAAGTGCTACAGAGAGAACACCTACCGAAAATAAAATCCAGAACCATTTAATGAATTTGAAAAAACCCGTTGGCTTTTTCTTTTTAGCAGCCTTTGCCATACGTTTACTATGATTGCTAACTATTGATAGTTAAATTTCAAATACAAATGTCAAACTCAAAAATGAGTTAATTTATTACTGTACACCCCCGAAGCTTTGGGACTGCCTACTGTCCACTTTTTTCAATCTCAAACCCTACATCGGTCACTCCTTCTAGATTGACCACGCCGTTTACGCTTCCATTTTTACGCATAGCATGTGAAACCCTTAAGTTATATACGCCAGCCTTCGAAAAAACGATGTTCTCTTTATACCACAACTTGTTTTCTTTGATACTGCCATAGCCTTTTCCCAACCATGTGCCATCGGGTAGCGCCATTTGATACTCCAAGGTATCTTTCACCGTTTCTCCCGTCGGAAATTCAAGTTCGGCGATTAAAAAAAGATTGTTATAGGGAAAGGTGGCATCGTTTCGTAACGTGATGAACATATCGTGTTCTTGTACCGTATCTACATCAGAAAACGTGAACTCAAAGGTGTTTTCCTTATTCCAAGCTCCGCTATTTGTAGCGCGATATTCCGATTTTACGAGATTATCGTTGCACGAAAGAATAAGTGCTATCGCGCAAAGGGCCATCGAATACTTAGCCATTTTTCTGCCGCCTTTTTTGATTGTTCCTCCTTTTGTTGTTGTTTCGGGCATTCGACCTATTGTTGTTTCCGCTTTTACTTTTGGCCTTATTTCGATTACGGTTGCGGTTGCGGTTTCTTGATTTCTTTGGGCGGTCGAAACGGGTCAGACTATCTTGGCCGACAACGTTCTCAAACACCTTTTCTTCCTTAACGAAATTATCGACCGTATATTCCTCTAGACTGGTAACTTTTTCTTTCTTTTTATTCTTTTCAAGAATTTCGTGTACCTGTTCTTTTGTAAGGGTATGCCAGTTTGACGGATCTTCCTTGTACGAAAACCAGAGCATCCCTTTAAAAATATCGGTTTTTTGACAAAAGGCCAGTCCCTTTTCGGTGAGTAACTTGGTGTCTTGTGAAGGGAAATTCTTCAGGGCTTCCAAATAAGTATCCAGCTCATAATTGAGACAGCATTTAAGTTTTCCACATTGGCCTGCCAATTTTTGTGGATTAAGGGAAAGTTGCTGATACCGGGCCGCCGACGTAGATACCGACCTAAAGTCGGTCAGCCATGTCGAACAGCAGAGTTCGCGACCACAAGAACCGATACCGCCCAGACGCTGCGCTTCTTGCCGATACCCGATCTGACGCATCTCGATGCGGATACCGAATGCCTTGGCCATGTCTTTAATCAGTTGACGGAAATCGACGCGGTCCTCCGCCGTATAGTAAAATGTGGCCTTTGATCCATCACCTTGAAACTCCACATCAGAAATTTTCATTTGGAGTTTAAGGATAATCGCGATTTCACGAGCCCTTTTTTTAATTTCCTCTTCGCGATCGCGGCATTTTTGCCACTTGTCGATATCGTTTTGGGAAGCTTTGCGGTATACTTTCGGAAGCTCTTCGTCTTTAAAATCGACCTTTTTGCGCTTCATCTGTACCTTCACCAGTTCACCGACAAGGGTAACCATACCGACATCATGGCCCGATTGTGCTTGTGTAGCAACAATGTCGCCGATAGAAAGAGAAAGGTTTTCGCTATTTCTGAAGAATTCTTTTCGACTGTTCTTAAACCGGACTTCCACACAATCGAAAGGCTTAGAGCCATTGGGAAGCGACATGTTGGAAAGCCAATCAAAGACCGTCAATTTATTACAACCATCGGTACCACAAGTTCCGTTGTTCTTGCATCCACGAGGTTGTCCGTCCTTGCCGGTCGAACAACTGCTACAGCCCATATTTTATATGTTGAATTGGCAGAAACGGGGGGTTTTGTGCCAAATAGGGTTCATACTAAACTTAAATGTAAAGGTAATGAATTTTTGACCTTTAGGAAAAGGCAGGGCCATGTTGCATCACGCTTTACAAATAATCTTTTCGAATTTTGTTTTCCTGGCAAAGGCCAATTCCCAATGATTTCAAATTCATTCAAACGGTAGTACAGACGTAATTTATTGTGTCTCTACCTTTTGAATTTCAATACCGGCGATCGGCCTTTCTTAAATATTTTATTGCTCGCACCCTTGCCCTTGCGTAATCTTTTCTGCTCTTCAAAAGGTAAATTATAAACTTTTTTACAGCTATCCGAACAGCAATCATCCATCTTTTGGGCGCATTCCGCACATTGAATAAAAAGTAGATGACAAGCTTCGTTAGCACAGTTCACATGGGTATCACAAGGTTGCCCACATTGATGGCACTGCGCAATGACATCATCTGAAATACGTTCACCACGACGATGGTCAAAGACAAAATTTTTACCTAAAAACTTATTTTCCAGATTCTTTTTTTCGACCTGACGCGCATAATCGATAATGCCACCTTGCAATTGATATACCTGCTTAAAGCCCTTATGCTTGTAATAGGCACTGGCCTTTTCGCAGCGGATACCTCCTGTGCAATACATGACCAGTTTTTTGTCTTCCTTATGTTCGGCCAGATCTTTTTCTATGATATCGAGCGAATCGCGAAACGTATCGACGTCGGGCGTGATTGCATTTTTAAAATGGCCTATTTCGCTTTCGTAGTGGTTGCGCATGTCGACCAAAACCGTATCGGGATCTTCAATAAG
>ENA-ORXU01001704-ORXU01001704.1-marine-metagenome-genome-assembly--contig:-NODE-1704-length-16947-cov-3.522999_pt1 | contig 16947 bp, 13 predicted proteins | sample MGYA00237869_ERZ511484 | MGnify/ENA metagenome assembly ERZ511484
CGCCAATCGCCATCGCCTGCTGCGGCGGGGGCGGAGCTATAGCGAGACCGTCAACGGGACGGAGCGCGTGGGCACGTTCTTCATCTGCCTGAACGCCGATATCGAACGCCAGTTCGAGTTCGTGCAACAGACCTGGATCGGCAGTCCGAAATTTCACAGCCTCACCGACGAGGTCGACCCGATCACGGCGCAGGGCGTCAACAGCGTGTTGATCGACAATCCGGTCGGTTCGTCGGACGTTTCGATCCGGTCGAGCGATTCCGCTGCGCCGACGGGGTACTTCGTCGGAGCCGACGGCTCGATCCAGTATGGTGATCCGGCCAGTGCCGCCGCCCCTCAGCCGGCTCCGGTCATGGTCGGGACGGACGCAACCCTGGGCACCGTCACGACGATGCCAGGCTATGCCTCGGACACGATGGCCGATGCTCTCGTGACGACGCCCATGGCCGCCGACGTGTTCGATGCCGCGCCTTCGGGCGGGGACGGGGTCTCGCTGGAGACGCTCCAGAATGCCTTCGCTACCGAGACGATGGCCGACGTCTCGTCACAGCCGATGACGATGGACATGACCATCGAAGAAGCCTCGATCGATGCTGGTGCTCCTGCCGGAGCCTATTACGGCGGGACGACCGCCGGGATGGGCGCGAGCATGGGGGGTGGCTTCGTCGACACGCAATCGGCGTCCGACAGCTATGGCTACGCGCTCGAAAACGGTGTCGTCATGCCGACGCCGTCGGCGACGCCCGAGCCGACCTATTCGGCTGGAAACGTGATGGTCGAGCCGACGATCGAGACCTATCAGGTCACGGTGACGCCGCCCCCGATGCCACAGGGTCAGGTTCTCGCTCCGCTGGCACCCGCCATGCCGAGCTATGCCGAGCCGGTCTTCGCCGATAGCGGCCATGGCATGTCGGTTCTCGCGGAGACCGTGGTTTCCGTTCCGATGCCGTCGATGCCGATGGTCACGGAGCCCTATGACGCCCAGCCCTACATGCCCGCGCCCATGCACGCTGCGCCTATGCACGCCGCACCCATGCACGCGGCCCCGGTCTATGCGGAACCTGCTCCCGTCACGATCTCGACTCATGTGGCGGAACCGGCACTCAACTCCTATGCCAGCCTCGAACCGGCTCCGCTGGCTCCCTCGGGTCGCAGCTTCGCCGCCCGTGGCGACGGTTCCTACGGCCCGTCGATCATCAAGCAGACCGGCGAAGGCCCCGCTTCACAGCAGGCGGCGATCTTCATCGGCAAGTCCACGATCGTCGATCTGCCCGCAGAGGCCCATGAGGTCATCGTGGCCGACCCTGGTCTCGTTCGCGCCGTCCTGCGGACCTCGCGTCAGGTCGTCCTGATCGGCGTCAAGTCCGGCCAGACGGCAGTCACCGTCTTCGACGAGGCGGGGAACCAGATCCTCAGTCTCGACTCGAACGTGCAGTACGATCTGCGCGCCTTGCGGATTGCCATCGCGGAAGCGTTCCCCGGCAGCCAGGTCACGGTTGAATCGGTCCTGGGCGAGGTAATCGTCAAGGGATCGACCGGCAGCGTCGTCGAATCGGCGGGTATCCGCGATCTCGTGCGCCGCTATCTCTATTCGGCGATGGTCGCCGCCGGCATCTCCATCAAGCCGATCAACGTCGCCTTCGTCGATCGACTGACGAGCGGCAGCGATGACCAGATCCTCGTGAAGGTCCGCATCGCGGAGATGCGCCGCTCGATCATCAAGCAGTTCGGTGTCGACTACAATCTCGCCACCGACGCGGCCCTCGGGTCGGCGACGGGTGGTCTCAACAACGCGCTGAACACCTTCGGCAGCATCTCCAACAGCTTCGGTGTCAACGGGGCCGCCATGGGGGGCATCGCGGCGAACATCGCCGGATCGTTCGGGGATACCAATTTCGGCGGGCTGGTCCAGGCCTTCGAGCAGCATAACGTGATGCGCGTTCTCGCCGAGCCGACCCTGACCGCCGTATCGGGCGAGACGGCCAGCTTCCTGGCGGGCGGCGAGTTCGCCTTCCCGACCTCCGCCGATGACGACGGGGTGGGCTTCACCTTCCGCGACTTCGGCGTGGCGCTCGAATTCACCCCCGTGGTGGTCGGGCCGGGCCGGATCAGCCTGACGGTAGCCACCGAGATCAGCGAGCTGACCACGGAAGGCTCGGTCAATACGGGTGAACTGACGATCCCCGGCCTCTCGATCCGCCGGGCGAACACGACCGTCGAACTGCCGTCGGGCGGGACCATGTCGATCGCCGGAATGCTTCTCCAGCGCGATGCGGCGGCCCATGCCGGACTGCCGGGTCTCAAGAACGTGCCGATCGTCGGTCAGCTCCTGTCATCGACCGATTACCAGAAGCAGGAAACGGAACTCGTGATCCTCGTGACGCCCTATGTGGTGAGACCGGGTCAGGAGAAGGAATTCCGGCTGCCGACCGACGGCTTCGTTCCGGCCAGCGACTTCGATCTCTACCTGCTCGGACGCCTACAGAAGGTCTATGGCTCCGGCGACCCGAACATGGCCAGCGCCCGCGAAGCGCTCAAAGCGCCCTTCGGCTTCATCCTTGAATAAGAGGGCACGAGAAATGAGAAAACCAGTGAAAACGATCAAGGTTCAGGCGTGCCGCACTATGGCGGTCGTCGCCGCGCTCACCGCGTTGCAGGGATGCGCCCCGCCTCAGGAGAACGTCTTCTACGACCCCTTCGAGCAGTACAAGCTCGGTCAGGTCTACGACTGCGGCTCCATTCCGACACCCGACCAGCGGCTGAACCATCAGAATGCGGCCAGTCCCGGCTTCGGGTGCTCGCATCAAAGCAACATGACGTTGATGGTCGCAGATCCTGCCGATCTCGTCCGTCCCCGTGCCATGACGCCTGCCGACGATACAGCCCGCTTCCGCGTGATCCAGGCCTATCGCGAAGGCTCCGACACCACCGCCGCACCGGCCGCACGCGGTACCAGCGCGCTGATCGACTGATCCTGTCGAAGAAGGAGTTTGCCCATGCCGTCTGCGGCACAAAATACCGGGTTCGAGGATCAGGGGTTCACAGGCCCGATCGAGACCCTCATTCCCCGGATCGATATCGAATCGTTCTGTACTACCGGCCCGATGGCCACGGCCATCCAGGAATCGGCCTATGATCGCCGGATGGCGCGGACCTCCATCGCAGTGGCGATGGGCGGTACGAAGCGTGCCGTCGAGATCTACGAGGAATCGGCGACGCCGCATCTTCTGATCGTCGAGACGAACGAGATGGGACTGGAAGTCTTCGACGAGCTCGAAGGGCTGGCCGGCGTCTGCGATCCCGATACCAAGGTGATCGTCTGCGGGCCGTCCAACGACGTGACTCTCTACCGCGAACTCAAGCGGCAGGGCGTGGACGAATACATCGTCTCTCCGGCGGCTCCGATCCAGATCATCGAGGCTATCGCCACCGTCTTCGCCGAGCCGGGCGAGGCCCCCATGGCCCGCACCATCGGGTTCGTGGGCGTCAAGGGCGGCTCAGGGTCGTCGACCCTCGCCCATAACGCGGCATGGAAGATTTCGCGCGTCGAGGAAAAGGAGGTCATGCTCATCGATATGGATGTGCAGTTCGGTACCGCCGGTCTCGACTTCAACCGCGAACCGACGCGCACCGTCCTCGATGCGCTCAGCGGTGTGGACGAACTGGACGACGTGAAGCTTCAGCGTCTGCTGATCGAATACGACGATTATCTCTCGATCCTCGCGGCCCCTTCCTCGCTGGAAGTGGAAACGGAATTCGACGAGAACGGCGTGATCGACATGATCCAGACGATCCGCGCGGCGACCGACTACGCCGTGTTCGACTTTCCGCATACGTGGTCGCCCTGGATCCAGCGGTCGATTATGCAGATGGAAGAGATCGTGCTGGTCGCGACGCCGGAACTGGCGAGCCTTCGCAACCTCAAGTCGTTCCACGACCTCTTCACGGCGCGTCGGCCCAACGACAATCCCCCGCGCATCGTGCTCAATCAGGTCGGTGTTCCCAAGAGGCCGGAGATCGCGCTGGAAGATGTCGCCGATATCATCGGGCGCGATGTCGATCTGGTCATTCCCTACGATCCAACGCTGTTCGGCGAGGCATCGAACAATGGCCAGATGATCGAGGAAGTGAATGCCCGTCACGATGCCGTGGCGAACCTCGCGGAACTGTGCAGCACGCTTACGGCGAGCCGGACCTCGCTCAAGAAGGCCGGTCGCAACAAGCCCGTGGACAAGCGCAAGGGTCTCGACCTCGGCAGGTTCATGGCGCTGCTCAAGAGCAAGAAAAAGAAGAAGAGCAAGTCCGACCCCGTGCCGGACAGTCCCGACGAGATTTGATCTCCCGATGATACCGGACGCGCCCGAAGGCGCGTCCGGTACCGGCCTATGGCCCCCGAGCAGAAGTTCACGGTGGAAATACAGAAATGTTCAGCAAACGCACGAACGATCCTTCCTCCGGTCTCAAGGCCGATGGCAGCGGATTGCCGGCCACGGCACCGGATGCTCCCGATCGCCCTCTGGGTGCCCGCAAGGCGCCGCCGCCGCCGCCGCCCCGTCCGGGCGCTGCGGGCGGTGCGCGTCCGATGCCGAACGTGAAGATGAAACCGACCGATTCGCTGAATGCCGATCTGTCGAACTCGAAGGCACCGCCGAGGCCGGAGGCCCCGCGCAAGTCGCTCGTGGAGAGCGCCGCCGATGAACAGAGCGGCATCAAGCTCGCCGAAGCGCGTCGGGCCGCCGAGGACAAGCAACTGCCCGCCGATCTCAATCGCGGGACACCCCGCAAGCCGGGTACCGAGGATCGCAGCGACAAGCCCAAGGCTGTCGAGGATCAACGCGACAAGGGTGAAGTCGGCTTCGGGGCGAGCAAGAATCGCAACAAGTCCAAGAAGGTCGAACAGGAAAAGGCACCGCCGCCCAAGATGGACGGGGATCGCCAGTTCACGCACGACCAGGCGTATTACGACCTCAAGGCTGAAATCTTCGCCTCGCTGATCGACGCGATGGACATGAGCCGCATCGTCGCGCTGGCGCGCGCGGAGGCCGAAGGCGAGATTACGCAGATCGTCAACGAGATCATCGGTGTGAAGGGTCACATCATGTCGATCTCGGAGCAGAAGCGGCTCGTGGAGGACATCTGCGACGACGTGCTGGGCTATGGTCCGCTGGAGCCGCTGCTGGCGCGTGACGACATCGCCGATATCATGGTCAACGGGGCCGAGCAGGTCTTCATCGAGGTGAACGGCAAGATCGAACTGACCAATATCCGCTTCCGGGACAATGGTCAGCTTCTCGAAATCTGTCAGCGCATGGTGCAGAAGGTCGGTCGCCGGGTCGACGAAAGCTCGCCCATCTGCGACGCGCGCCTGCTCGACGGCTCTCGTGTGAACGTCATTGCACCCCCGCTCGCCATCGACGGCGCGACGTTGACCATTCGTAAGTTCAAGAAGGACAAGCTCAAGATGAGCGACCTGATCAATTTCGGGGCGCTCACGCCGGAGGCGGCCAAGGTGATCCAGATCGCCGCCGCCTGCCGATGCAACATCCTGATCTCCGGCGGTACGGGCTCGGGCAAGACGACACTGCTCAACTGTCTGTCCGGTTTTGCGGGCGATGACGAGCGCATCATCACCTGCGAGGACTCGGCGGAACTGCAGCTTCAGCAGCCCCATGTGGTACGGCTCGAGACCCGCCCGCCCAAGCTGGAAGGCGGCGGCGAGGTCTCGATGCGCGACCTCGTGAAGAACTGCCTGCGTATGCGTCCCGAGCGGATCATCGTGGGGGAGGTGCGTGGCCCGGAAGCCTTCGATCTGCTCCAGGCCATGAACACCGGCCATGACGGCTCGATGGGTACGCTCCACGCCAACACGCCGCGCGAAGGCCTGTCGCGTGTGGAATCGATGATTACCATGGGCGGCTTCTCGCTGCCCTCCAAGACTATCCGCGAGATGATGGTCGCGGCGGTCAACGTGGTCGTGCAGGCGCAGCGTTTGCGCGACGGCTCGCGCCGGATCACGCATATCTCCGAGGTTCTGGGGATGGAGGGCGACACGATCGTGACCCAGGATCTCGTCCGCTACAAGATCATGGGCGAGGACAAGAACGGCAAGCTGATCGGCAAGCATGTCTCGACCGGCATCGGCCAGCCCGCGTTCTGGGAACGTGCGCGGAGCTACAACATGGATGTCGAACTGCAGGACGCCCTTGCCTCGATGGAAGAAGACGCCTCCTGACGGCTCGTGTCCTGCCCTTCGGGGGGAGAGGGACGAGGTCAGCCGGGTAATGCGACGGAGTGCTCCGTCCGCCCGAATACGGTGCGGTCCGGGTTCGTCCCGTCCGACCGTCTACACGGATTATCAGGCAATGACCGCTAGACTGGCGGCGAGTGTCTGAAGAGGAGACCGATCATGTTCGAGGCCATCAGCGCGGCGCTGGGTTCGTCTGGAACCATCTACCTGACGGGGGCTCTGGCCTTCCTGTCGGTCTATGGCTTCATGTATGTCGCCTTCGGGGCACAGGCTGCCACGGGCGGCATTTCCCGCCTGAACATCCGGACCGAGAAGGACGGCAAGGGCAAGAAGAACGTCACCGACCGGCGCAAGGAAATCCAGGAGCAACTGCGCAAGCAGGAAGAGCAGACGCGCCGGAACAACAAGGCGTCGCTGGAAATGATGCTCACGCGGGCGCGGATGGAAATCTCGCCGTTCAAGCTGCGCGCGATCTTCGGACTGATCGGCGGTGCGGTGGCCTTCCTGCTCAATACCAAGGGTATGCCCCTTCTGTTCGCCCTCGCGCTGCTGCCGGTCTTCATCTTCATCCTGCCGCCGAAATTCGTGAAGTTCCGCATCAACCGCATCCACAAGAAGTTCATCGCGTTCTTCCCCGATGCCATCGATGTTCTGGTGCGCGGTGTCCGCACTGGCCTGCCGGTCGGCGAGGGGATGCGTCTGGTGGCGCGGGAGATGCCCGAGCCGGTGGCGATGGAATTCAAGCTGCTGACCGATGCCACGGCGGTCGGTGTGACGCTCGAGGATGCACTGCAACGCATGTTCAACCGGATGCCGCTGCCCGAAGTGAACTTCTTCAATATCGTGCTGACCATCCAGAAGCAGACGGGTGGCAATCTCTCGGAAGCCCTGGGCAACCTCTCGACCACCCTGCGCGACCGCAAGAAGCTGAAACTCAAGATCAAGGCGCTTTCGTCCGAAGCCAAGGCATCGGCTATGATCATCGGCTCGCTGCCTTTCGTCCTCGCCTGCGTCCTCTTCGCCGTGGCACCGGACTATCTCGGCCTGCTGTTTACCACCGAACAGGGCAACATGATGCTCATGGGCGGGGCCTTCTGGATGAGCATCGGCATCTTCGCCATGTACTCCATGATCGATATCGAAATCTGAGCGACGGGAAACAGGACCATGAGCGCAATCCTCCAGGCCGTCGGCCTCGACTTCTCGACCCTCGCGCAGATTTTCGCGGGTCTGGCCACCTTTCTCGCCGTGGTCGCCTTCCTGCCCCAGTCGGGACCGGGCAAGGTGCTCCAGTCGCGCATCCTTCAGGTCACGGACCGCAAGGAAGCGATGAAGGCCCGTATGAAGGTCGAGGACAAGAAGAAGAAGAAAGGCCAGATCGACGAAGGTACGATCAAGGTCATGCGGAACACCATCGAGAAGTTCCGTATGCAGGACATGATGGACAATACCGAACTGCGCATGAAGCTGGCGCAGGCCGGATTCCGGGGTCCGAAGGCCCCCATCGTCTTCCTGTTCTTCCGCCTCGTCGCTCCGTTCCTGATGGGGATCGCCGCTTTGCTCTACTTCGGGGTGTTCTACGCCGGATCGTTCGACAGCACCCGGCACCCGATGATCGCCGTGATCGTCATGCTGGTCGGGTATGCCCTGCCGAACATCCTGCTGAAGAACATCACCCAGAAACGGGCCGTGAAACTGCAACGCGCGTTTCCCGATGCGCTCGATCTGACCGTGATCTGCGTGGAAGCGGGGATGTCGATCGAGAAGTCGTTCCACAAGGTCGCCGACGAAATCGCGCAGCAGGGGCCGGAACTGGCCAGCGAAATCGCGCTCACGAATGCCGAACTGGCCTATATGGGGGACCGCGCGGCGGCCTACGACAACTTTTCGCGGCGCACGGGGCTTCAGGCCGTGAAAGCCCTGACCAGTGCGCTGATCCAGGCCGAGCGGTACGGGACTCCCATCGCATCCGCGCTGCGCGTACTGTCGGAAGAGAGCCGGGGCGAGCGCATGTCCATCGCGGAACGCAAGGCGGCGGCACTGCCCGCCAAGCTGACCGTGCCGATGATCGTGTTCTTCCTGCCGGTGCTGTTCATCGTGATTATCGGCCCGGCGGCCATTCAGGTGATGGCGTCGCCCTGATCGTTTCGCGAGCCGCCAGGCTGCGCTCGTGCGGCATCGCCCCTGCGAAGGAATTCACCGCGCGGAGGCAGGGTCCGCGAAGTGCAGGAGCTACCGGCGAACCTGTTCCGCAAGCACCTGCAGGCCTGAGACGAAGCTGTCACGGATCGTGCTGGGCAGGCTGTCGAGCATCCGCTGTTCAGCTTCGATGACCTTCGGCTCGACGGCGGAGAGGGCGCGGACGCCCTTTTCCGTGATCGTGACGAGATTGGCGCGCTGGTCGGCTTCGGTCCGTTCCGAGACGGTCAATTCGCGCTTGCCCATGCGGTTGAGCATGTCGGCAAGTGTACTGCGATCTATTCCGGTGCGCCGTACGAGGTCGGACTGGGTCACAGCCGTATCGGCCTTCAGGGACAGAAGCACGGTATATTGGCGAGGCGTCAGGCCATAGGCGCGCAATGCCTGTGCAATGACGTCTGCGGCGCGCTGATGCGCGCGGTGCAGCAGATGCGCCGGAGAGGAGTCGAGTGAGTAATGAGGACGACGCGCCCCTTTTCGGGCAGTACCGTTTTCGACCATGTCAGACACAACGCCCCCCACAACGTTAACAAATATCTCAGTGCGGTCCCAAAATAGGACATGTTGAAATAAATTGCGAGAATAATATCGCCCTACTGATGATTTATATGTGCTGTTACGGGCAGTTGGAGCATCTCTGAAGAGTTTGTCGGAACAAAAGCGGATTCAGTGAGGGTCAAAACAAGATCAACCGTCCTCGGCATAGCCTCGCGTATCGGCATAGCCGTTCAGCGAGAACCCGACGCTGCGCCGGTTTCCCTGTGCCGTCGGATACCGTAGCTCCAGTCTGTTGCGCCGCTGCATCGGTTTCCACAGTCCTTCCCGGACGATACTGGGAGCGATCTGGATGGCCGAACCCATCCCGCTTTCGACCAGACGCCACCCATCTGCAGGCCCGAGCGTCACGACGATCCGCCCGTCGAGGACGATCTCCACATCCGCGCCGATGCGCACCGGCTCGCTCAGGAAAACCAGAAGCCGGTCGTCCTGCGAGGGCGGCTCGACGAAGGCCAGCGTATCGCCCTCGCCCGACTTGACCCCCAGCACACATCCGGCCATCGGCGCGCAATAGGCCCGCCAGTCGCCGAATCCGACCGCTTCCTGCGCGCGGAGCGGCGTAGCGAGGAGAAAGACGACGAGAATGGCGTAAGCGATGCGGTGCGGCGACATGCGACAACCCTATACCTGTAACCATGGCACATGCATGGCAGGATCGGTAATAGGCGCGTCGTCAGCATCCCTTGTCCTGGCGGCGCGGTGCTGTAGATTGCACCATCTCATCCAGAACGGGGCGGTTCCATGCATAGAGTTCTCACGATCAGCCGACGCAGTCTGCTCGTCCTGACAGGCGCGGGCCTGGTCTCGGCCTGCGCACGCGACCGTTTCAGGACCGAGCCGGTCGTGCTGGGCGGTGCGAGCGTCCTGCCGGACATGACGATCATGCAGGCCATCGAAGCATCCGCCGATCACCAGCGTCTCGCGGCGGCACTGACGAAGAGCGGCCTCGCCGAGGCGCTGTCCGGCCCCGGCCCTTTCACGCTGCTTGCCCCGACCGACCGCGCCTTCGCGACGATCAGGCCTAAATCGGAAGGGGCGCGGGTGGGGGGCGACCCGGATATCCTCAAGCGCACCCTGCGCGGCCATATCTTTCCCGCGAAGGTGTCGAGCGCCGATATCGCCGCCGGAATCGATGCGGGAACCGGCGAGACGCGGGTGATGGGACTCAATGGCGTTCCCGTCGCTTTCTCGTCGGAAGAGGGGGCGACCCATGCCTACGACACGCGCGGGCGGCGGGCGCGGGTCGGCCCGGTGGATGCGATCGCCACCAACGGCCTGATCCATGTGATCGACGAGGTTCTGCTGCTGCCCGAGGGTGAAGCCGATAAGACGGATCAGGGCTAGCCGTGACGACCCTCCCGGATTTCCGGCTGGAGACCCATTTCTCGACATGGGAGTTCAAGGCGCGGCATCATCTGACGGCCTCGGATGCCGAGAGCATTCCCCTGCGCGATCTGTTGGCCATGGCCAGCCCGGAGGATCGCGCGTCGTTCGAGGGGATGTCACTCGGCTATACGGAGACCTGGGGCGCGCCGGATCTGCGTGAGCGGATCGCGGCGACCTATGCGGGGCGCAGCGCAAGCGACGTCCTGTGCTTCGCCGGGGCGAGCGAGGGCATCTTCGCGGCCAATTCCGTCCTGCTCGACCGGGACAGCCATGCCATCGTCGTCACGCCGAACTACCAGTCTCACGAGACGTTGCCGCTGGCGCTGTGCGAGGCGACGGGGGTGCCGCTGGACCCCGATGACGGCTGGTCGCTCGATATCGATCGGGTGGCGGCGGCGATCCGGCCTGATACGAAGCTGGTGACGATCAACTTTCCGCATAATCCGACAGGAGCGATCCTGTCGCCGGACCGCTACGAGGCGTTGATCGCGCTGTGCCGGATCCATGGTATCTGGATCCTGCACGATGAAATCTTTCATGGGCTAGGGCCGAGCGGGACGGCGCATCTGCCATTCGTCGCCGATCTCTACGAGCGCGGCCTGAGCCTCGGGGTCATGTCGAAATCCTATGGTCTGCCGGGGTTGCGGATCGGCTGGATCGCTTCGCAGGACCGTGAGATACTGTCGAAGATGGAGCGGATGAAACATTACCTCTCCATCTGCAACTCCGGGCCGAGCGAGCGTCTGGCGATGATCGCGCTGGCGAACCGGAAGGCGATCCTCGCCCGGAACTGCGCCATCGTGGACGGGAACCTGCCGAAATGGGAAGCCTTCTTCGCGCGGTACCCGGACCTGTTCGAGTGGCGACGGCCCGATGGCTCCTGCATGGCCTTCCCGCGTTATCTGGGGAAGGAGGGCGTGGAAGAGTTCTGCCGGTCTCTGGTGGAGGAGAGCGGGGTGCTGCTGCTGCCGAGCACGATCTATTCCTCGGACCTGGGGCCGACGCCGACCGACCGGTTCCGCTTGGGCCTTGGTCGGCTGGGGCTGGACGAAGGGCTCGCGGCGATGGACGCGCATGTGATGCGGAACCGGGGGTGAACCCGACACGACACGATGTTACGCTTTCCTACAGGATCGTCACGGGCGCTCAATCCAATGTGATCCGGCCCTGAAATGCTGACCCCCGCCCCTCATCATGCAGTATTGGACGGCAAGCCAACGGGCATCGCCGGATGACGGCAGGAAAGGATCGAGAGGAATGGTCGACATGACACAGGATGCGACACCGGAAAGAGAGCAGGGCGCGTGGAAGCGTTGGCTTCCTCTCGGCATCATTGCGACAGGCGCGGCGCTGGGCACATGGATGTTCGGCGATTATCTCAGTTTCGAAGCATTGCGCGAAAACCGCGAGGCGCTGCTGGCGTGGCGTGACGGGAATTATCCGGTGGCCGTGCTGACCTATATGGCGATCTACGTTGCGGTCGTGGCGTTCTCGTTGCCCGGTGCATTGGTGATGACGCTGACGGGGGGATTCCTGTTCGGGTTGGTCCCCGGCACGATCTATACCGTGACCGCCGCAACCCTCGGGGCGACCTGCATCTTTATCGCGGCCCGCACCAGCCTCGGCGCGACGCTGAAGGAACGCGCGGGGCCGTGGATGGGCAAGTTCGAGAAGGGCTTTCAGGAAAACGAGTTGAGTTTCCTGTTCCTGCTGCGGCTCGTGCCTGCCGTGCCGTTCTTCATCGCCAACCTGCTGCCTGCCTTCTTCGGCGTGAAGCTGTTCACCTATGTCTGGACGACGTTCCTCGGCATCGCGCCGGGGTCTGCGGTCTATACCTCGGTCGGCACGGGCCTCGGCGAAATTCTGGCGTCGGGTGAGGATCTGAGCCTCGACGTCTTCGCCGATCCGATGGTCTGGGGTCCGTTCGTCGGCCTGATCGCCCTCGCGCTGCTGCCCATCGTCATCAAGGCCGTGCGCGGCAAGCCGGTCCCCGGCACCGAAGGAGACATCTGATGTCCGATACCCTGAAAGTCGATCTGTGCATCATCGGGGCGGGGTCCGGCGGGTTGTCCGTCGCCGCCGGAGCGGTGCAGATGGGGGCCTCCGTCGTGCTGATCGAAAAGCACAGGATGGGGGGCGATTGTCTGAATTACGGATGCGTGCCGTCGAAGGCGCTGCTGGCCGCAGGCAAGCACGCTCAGGCCCATCGCACCGGCGCGCCCTTCGGCGTGGCCGTCCATGAGCCGGAAGTCGATTTCGCCGCCGTGAATGCCCATGTGAAGGCCGTCATCGCCACCATCGAGCCGCATGACAGCGTCGAGCGGTTCGAGGGGCTGGGCTGTACCGTCATCCAGGATGCCGCCAGGTTCACCGGCCCGCGCACCGTCGTGGCCGGGGGCAAGACCATCGAGGCGCGCCGGGTGGTGATCTCGACGGGTTCCTCGCCCTTCGTGCCGCCGATTCCGGGGCTGGAGGACACACCGTATTTCACCAACGAGACGATCTTCGACAATACCGAGCTGCCCGGCCATCTGCTCATCGTGGGGGGTGGTCCCATCGGCATGGAGATGGCGCAGGCGCACCGGCGACTGGGGTCGAAGGTGACGGTGCTGGAAGGGGGCAAGGCACTGGCCAAGGACGACCCCGAAATCACCGCCATTGCGCTGGCCAACCTGCGCGCCGAGGGACTGGAAATCCGCGAGGATGCGCTGGCCGAGAAGGTCGAGAAGGGCGGCGCGGGCATCCGGGTTCACCTGAAGGGCGGCGACGTGGTCGAAGGGACGCATCTGCTGATGGCCGTGGGGCGCAAGCCGAACGTGGACGGTCTCGATCTGGAAAAGGCGGGCATCGAATACGACCGGCGCGGCATCGAGGTGGACGACAAGCTCGTCACCACGAACCGCAAGGTCTTTGCCATCGGCGATGTGTCGGGGGGGCTGCAATTCACCCATGTGGCGGGCTATCATGCCGGGATCGTGGTGCGGAATGCGCTGTTCCAGATGTTCTGGGCCAAGGCGACGACCGCCCATATTCCGTGGGTCACGTATGTGGAGCCGGAGATCGCACAGGTGGGTCTGACCGAGGCACAGGCGAAGGAAAAGCACGGCGACGGGGCCACGATCCTGCGCTGGTCGCTGGAGGAGAACGACCGGGCGCAGGCCGAGCGCGCGACGGACGGCATGGTCAAGGTCATGCTGCACGGGCAACGCATCGTGGGGGCCAGCATCGTCGGCAAGAGCGCGGGCGAAATGATCCAGCTCTTCGCCTATGCGGTGGCGAACAAGCAGAAGATCGGCTCCATCGCGGCCTATGTCGCGCCCTATCCCACACTGGGCGAGGCGGCCAAGCGGGCAGCGGGACAGTATTATACGCCCAAGCTCTACAGCGACCGTACGCGCGCGATCGTGCGCTTTCTGGCGAAGTTCGGCTGATGCGCGGCGAGCATGACGGTCCGGGCCGGGGGAGTGCGCTGCCGTGGCGTTGATGCGCTCTCTCTCGGGCCGGCTCCTGATCCTGACGATCATCTTCGTCATGCTCGCGGAGGTGCTGATCTTCGTGCCGTCCCTTGCGCGGTATCGGGAGGATTACCTGCGCGAGCGTCTGGAAGCGGCGAATATCGTGGCCATCGCGATGGAGGGGTGGAAGAATCGCATCGTCAGCGAAGAGGCCGATGACTCCCCCGTTGCGGTCGCGGAGGACGAAGACGAGTTGGAATGGCGGCTGCTCAACTCGGCGGAGGTTCGCTCCATCGCCGTCCGGGACGGGGGAGGGCGGATGCCGGTCCTGCGAGGCAACGAGCGCGACCCGGTGAGCGAAAGCTTCACGCTCGACGACGATACCATCTTCGACAAGATCAGGGACGCGGTCGTCGTGCTGGTCAGGCCACAGCCGGATCGCGTGATCAAGGTCATCGGTGCGCCCGACCCGGAACGCTTGCCCATGGGCGATGCCGTGGAAATCACGCTGAAGGAGGGTCAACTCGCCACGGCGATGCGCGATTTCGGGCTGCGTATCCTGAAACTGTCGCTGGTGATCTCGCTGTTGACGGCGGCGCTGGTGTTCCTCAGCCTCAACCGCTGGCTGGTGCGGCCCATGCGCCGGTTGATCGATGCGATGACCGACTTCCGGCGCTCGCCCGAGCAGGCGCGCATCCTCGATCCGGGACCGGGGCAGACCGAACTGGACGAAGCGGGGCGCGAACTTTCGGCCATGCAGACGGAGGTGCGCGCGGCGCTGATCCAGAAGACGCGGCTGGCCGAACTCGGCGAGGCGGTGGCCAAGATCAATCATGACCTGCGGAACATGCTGGCCAGCGCGCAATTGCTGGCCGACCGGCTGGAGCGGAGCGAAGACCCCATGGTGCGCCGGACGGCCCCGAAACTGCTGCGCTCGCTGGACCGGGCGACCGATCTGTGTACGCGCACGCTGGCCTTCGGCAAGGCCGACGAGCCGCCGCCGGTTCGTCGCCGGGTGCGGCTGTCGACGCTGGTGGAGGAGGTGCGCGATGCGGTGCTGCCCGAGGGGGGGAGCATCGAAATGGTGGTACAGGTGCCGGACGACCTCTATGCCGAAGCCGATTCCGACCAGTTGTTCCGCATCGTCCAGAACCTCGCCCGCAATGCCGAGCAGGTGATGACCGGAACGGGGCAGGGCAGCCGTCTCGTGGTAGGCGCGCGGCGGGAGGCAGGCACTGTGATGATCGACGTCGGCGACGATGGCCCCGGTATGCCCGTCTCGGCGCGCGAAAACCTGTTCAAGGCGTTCCGGGGCAGCGCCCGCAAGGGCGGCACGGGGCTGGGCCTGTACATCGCCCGCGAACTGGCTCGGGGCCATGGCGGCGACGTGGACCTGCTGGACAGCACGGCGGAGGGCACGACGTTCCGGGTGACGATCCCGGATACGGCGGGGTAGGGGAAGATGAAAGCGTATGGTGTATCGGTGCTTGTCGGATGAAATAACAACGTCCCTGTCCTTGAGTCCGCAATACCGGCAAAAGGGAACGTGGAGATACGGCGAGACCCGTATTGCAGGATCGATCTTGCCGAGCCATCGGTCACGACATCCACTCTCCAGCGGTTCGAAATGCGGAGCCGTCGGATAACCGGTGTAGCGTGGAACGGCGCGCGTCCTGTACTGGTCGGTATTCCGCACGTGATCCGATCCTCGCGACCCCGCTTCCCGCACGATTTCGAAGTGGCGGGTTTCCCTCCTTCATGGGTCCGTGCCTCGAGCTTTCCCGCGTCACGCGATAAACCCCGAGGCAGCAATTGCGTCCGGTATGGATCGTGAGAACTTCAGGAAACCCTAGCTCTTGGCGAGAGCGTCGAAGGCCATCAACCGCTCGATGACGCCCTTCATCTGATCCAACGGGATCATGTTCGGCCCGTCCGACGGCGCATCGTCCGGGTCTTGATGCGTCTCGATGAACACCGCCGCGATCCCGAGCGACACCGCACAGCGCGCCAGCAGCGGTGCCATGGTCCGGTCCCCGCCCGAGGCACCGCCCAAGCCCCCCGGCTGCTGCACCGAATGGGTCGCATCGAACACAACCGGACAGGCGCATTGCTCCTTCATCGTCGGAATGGAGCGCATGTCCGCGACCAGCGTATTGTAGCCGAAGCTGACCCCCCGTTCGGTCGCCCAGACATTCCCGTTGCCCGCCTCGCGCACTTTATTGACCACGTTCTTCATGTCCCACGGGGCGAGGAACTGGCCTTTCTTCACGTTCACCGCCTTGCCCGTCTTCGCCGCCGCCACCAGCAGGTCGGTCTGGCGGCACAGGAAGGCGGGGATTTGCAGCACGTCGCACACCTCCGCCACCGGCGCGCAATGCTCGATCTCATGCACGTCGGTGACGCAGGGCAGGCCCAGCGTCTCGCGGATCTCGGCAAAGACCGGCAGCGCCCCCCCAGCCCGATCCCCCGCTTGCCGGTGATCGACGTGCGGTTCGCCTTGTCGTAACTCGCCTTGAAGATCAGCGGGATGCCGAGGCTTTCGCAGATTTCCTTCAGCCCCTCCGCCATCATCATCGCATGGTCCCGCGTCTCCATCTGGCAGGGTCCGGCGATCAGGGTCAGGGGGGCATCGTTGGCGATAGGGGGCAGCATGGCCATCTCCGGTTGATATGGTCGAGGCGGACTTACGCCGTTTTCAGGACGGCGTGAACCGCAACGACAGGCACGACATGCCCCCGTCGATCAGGGCGGCCTGCTCGTTCGGCAATTCCACGAGATCGTATCCCGCGTCGCGAAGGCGGGCGGCTGTCATCGGAAAGCCCGCAGGGAAAAGCACGACTCCATTATAGCGGATGCAGTTCGCACAAGGCTCCTCGCCCGGTTCGACCGGGATCACCCTGTACTCCGAGAAACACCCCGACGCGGCCAGCCGGTCGGTGGCCAGCACCGTGTCGCCATCGAGCAATCCGCAATCGGTCTTGAAGTGCAGCACGTCGGGCGGGGTGGCCAACTCGCGCACGGTATGCCCCCACGGCTCGACGATGGCGCGCAGGGCCGCGACCCCGGCGGCATCGGTGCGGGCGGAGAGGCCGACGAGGATTT
>ENA-ORXU01001706-ORXU01001706.1-marine-metagenome-genome-assembly--contig:-NODE-1706-length-16946-cov-4.362084_pt1 | contig 16946 bp, 9 predicted proteins | sample MGYA00237869_ERZ511484 | MGnify/ENA metagenome assembly ERZ511484
GACTGTTCACCAGGTTCATCTCGTGGGGTGTGAATAGGGAGCTTCGCTCCTCACCTCTTCCAGAGGTGACTACTGGTCTTCAGGAGTCTGTCTCCAATTGTATTTTCTCAATTGTGTGGGTCTGTGTACTTTAACACCTTAGTTTTGATGCTGGATGCATACCGCGGTTCTCGTGCTGGCGGGTAGGGTTGCTAAACGCATCTCGGGGCGCGCTTGAGGGCGCTCTTAGGGCACGCTTAACAGTGCGATTTCGGTGCGTAAGCGGCACGCGCCCCACATTGGACGGGGCGCTTTTTAAGGTTGCCTTTTACCGAACGTTGCGATTCTGGATACCGTTTCCCGATCGGTATACCGATTTACCGATTTCGTACCGAGATCTCGGTATTCTAGTTTTTCATGATAACTCCGATTACGTGGGATGTGTGGATGGAGCTCCACTCGCGTTCGCTCCCTCTGTCACACACTGCAACGGCCACCACATGACCCCGACCGTGCCAACCGCTCGCCTCGGCACTCCACCCGACCAGCGCCACGACCTCGACCGTGCCCGACCTGGGTTAGCTTGCACTCGTCCCTTCGCCCCAGCGTCAATGACTCAACTGCGTGCCAAGCCACGCCATTTATTCCCCACGCATCAAGGCACACATATCGACAGCAAACTGCTCGCCGACCCTGCTGCCAACAAGATGACGCAAAGGAAACTTGGCGGCGCGGAAGTTGCGCAACCGCCACACAACCTCTTGTGGATACCCAGGCACGTCATGAGGGGGCAGTGGGCATGCTTGCTCGGGCAGAGCGGGCACCGAAAAGTCAGACGCCATATAGGCGGGCACCTCGCCTCGCAGATCGTGGAGCACCGCTTCGTCCGCGTCCTCCGCACCCCCCAAAGCGGCTGCCCACTCGTGCAACACGTCGATTGAGGCCGAAGGTGCGTCCTCAGCGAAAGGGTCATCCACCTCCCCGCCAGTTGTCGCCGGCGGAGCGTCTCGAGACTGTTCAGGTGTCGACCTGATGCGCTCTGCGGCTGCCATCACGCGGTTTCTTGACTTGGTACGCACGCTGGCCCGTCGCCGATCCTCTTGATCATAGACACACTTGACAGACGTGACCTTGTTGAGGGTTGCAAGACCCATGCGGTTCCTAGGTTTGCTTTGTTGAGCTGCATGCTCCTTGAAGAGCCGCTCGACAGACGCCGTCTGCCGCTTGCATCCTAGGAGACTGAGGGCAAACTTGGCCAGCTCTGAGCAGGTGCCACTCATCGCAAGAAACTCCCAAAACTTCAGCCAGGTCCACCCAGCAGTTTGGTAGGACTGGTCGTCTGCTCGTGCGGGAGCGCAAAGCAGGTGCTCAACGTCGCCAGTAAAAAAGTCAAACATCTGCTGCACGATGGCGTTTGCCTTGGCAGCCTCGTCTGGGAACCACCTGGCGAAGTAGTCGGCCGAGGCGTTTGCCAAGCACGGGGTGGAAAAGAACGGCACGGGTGACGACCGCCAGTCTTGACCTAGCAGCTCTCTGGCCACATGCATGTACTGCGGGTGGAAGCAAAAAGCCAAGAGGAACAGCACCTGCTCCTCCGCGCCCCAGCGACGCTCAAGGTCAGCACACAAGCGAGCCTGGCCGGGATGGGAGCTTACACTCGCGAGGTGCTGGTACACTGACCCATAGATGCCAAACGCGTCTGCAAGTGTGGTGTCGTCGCGCTCCAAAAGGAAGGATGCATGCGCGATAGGCCGAATGACCCACTCGGCCGCCGCCAGCTCCCTCCAGAATTCGTCGGAATTCAGTGGGAGAAGCGCGTCGGGAGCTGCCGACCCCAGCTCAGCAACGAGGCACCGCAAGGCCCCACGCACACGAAGGAGGCTCGCCATGCACATTTGCAGCGAACTCCACCTCGTCTCGCAAACGCTTAGGATAGCCAATGAGATGCCGTAAAGTCGGTGCATCGAGGCTCTTGCTTGAGGGAGGAGCTTAGCGGACGACCGGACGAGCAGGCTGGCCGCGGAAACAGCGGCCTCAGAGGTCGGTCGTAGACTGGAATCTTGGAGGACGTGCTTCATCAAAAGATTGACTTGGTGAGCCAAGCATCTTAGAAAAACCAGCTTCGGGTACCGCAACGCTAGAAATCAGCGAGCGCGGCCGCACTGCCCAGCATCGTCCGTACAAACGCATCCGATAGATAGATCGCCATCCGCCTCCAGCTTGTCAATAACGGACGCCATCTCACTCGCCTCCGCTACGCCATGATGCTGGTAGCCCTCCTCCTCAGCGTCCAAAATGTAGCGTTCCGCGCCAATGCCGATCACAGCTCCGAGGATATGGGTGTTGTTAGCCGTTTTGTAGCCATCAAGCATCGAAATCGCTCGCGCCGATCCTCGGAGCAAGGCCCTTACCGCATGACGGGTCTTGGTTTCGGCGTCTGCGGCTGCAGCGTCGAGGATGGGACCGCCGAGCTGGCGACGACTGGGAAGCCTGCTCGCCGCGGACTAACGAAGTAGACTAACGAGATTGATGAATGCTTGGCTCTCCACGAACGCAAACGGCAAACGCCGATCAGCCACCAACCGGAGAAGACGCATGTCCAACTCCCCCTTCCCCGCTACCGACAGGTCGCGGCTGAAAAATGAGTCGAGCGTCGGGTCCGCCTTGCGCCGCTTAGGCCCGGGCGTAAGTTGTTTCGTCTGGTCGATGAGGTAGCCGCGCACACCTTGAAACTGATGGCTGGTCAAGCCCAGGCGGCGGCACAAAGCCGCCTTTGACTCCCGGGAGGCAACTTCAGCTGAAGAGGAGGACGCTGCAGCCGGAGCTGTGTGGGGCTCATTGCTGCCACGTCCGTCCACATCGACAACAAAGATAGTCGGGTCCATAAACTTGCAGGTCTTTAGATGAGGATGCATCCTATCAGACCGCCCAGGGAGACGCTCCGCGGGGCGCACGACATCAATCTTGGCAATCGCCTGGTCGTCGCCTTGGCAAGCGGCTACAGCTTCCTCGTACCGCGCGTACGCGCGCTCATACGCAATGCAATAGGCCACCCAATAGTTGGACGCACTGCCGTCCGCCCGCAAGTAGCGCTCGCTCGTCCGTCGAAACGCCTTCCACCCGGGCATCGTGGTCGTCTGCATCGTGATGGGGGTGAGGGAGTGCAGATAAGAGGGAAAGATGGGTGCAAGGAGTGCGGGCAGCGATATGCACACGGAGAGTTGCAGTGCTCCTCGGCAGGACCGAGCAGCGTCGCGTCCTGGACAAAAGCTCTGGGGCACACCGAGGTGCTGCTGTGTACGGCCGTTGTGAATGGGGGGGGGTCAGCGCGACTGCGGGCCGAGTGATATGTGCATGGCGTGGGCTCCTGGTGCCCTGGTAAACTAATCAAGGCCGTTCAGCCGGTGGCGGTGCGTAGGGTGCGGCCACAGCGTGAGCTGGAATCGGGTGCGAGGGTCTGGGTGCCTGACGCGAGTGCCCGATGCGCCATCAAACGTATGTAGGCTGGCCGGCTAGTGGTGGTGCGTACGTTGGGTGTGGCCACAGGGCTAGTTGGTGTGGGGCGGGGGGGTCTGTATGCCAAACACAGGAGCCTCGTGAGCTCAAAAACGTATCGTGGCTGGTTTGCTGGTCTGTCTGATTCGCGACTCGTGGGTCTGGCGAGTGCCTCTCTCGTTGCATGGCATCGGTCGAGTTCTCCCAGGATTAAAGACCAACATAAGTACCATACCGACATATACCGAGCGTTGGGCGAATCGACAATACCGATTATCGATCGGGATACCGACCCTTACCGATTTCGTTTATCGACCAAATTTACCGACATGCCAACCTTACGCTTTTGGGGCGCAAACTGTAATTTCTGCTCAGCTAAGTATAGACATGACACTGTCAAGTGTCGGTCAAAACTCGATGACCGCCGACAACGAGCAGAATGCTGACCCAGCACCTGTGAACTGCTGTCCCAGCTAAAGGGAGCCCTGACAATCAGCCCTCAGAGGTCGAAAGGAAACTTGCCACCAACCTACGATGACTGCCCTCGTATGCGTGGCACGCCCACAGATGGCGCTCTGAGCGTCGGGGCCACGCATGACTTGTCCTGCACAATAGTGCGATGACTGTTGACTGTTGGCCGGTGGCCAGACAGCCGCGTGTCGGGTGACAGTGTCTGGGCGAAAGGACTCGGTACCAAGTCCACCGAGGGATTTAGTTGCGCGGTAGTTAGGATATTGGATCAACTCCACGGGGATGATCGGTGATTCGCGGTGAGGAGATTGTGAGGAGGGGCGGGTGAGGGCACGAGCGCCGCTGGCGCCACGCCAAGGTGACATTTGAGGGGCACGGGACAGCGGTTCTCAGTCCTGGACGAAAATCAGTAACACGCCTTTCCCTACAGGTTATGGGCCCAGGTATGCCAGTAGACGTCGACAATCACCTGTCGCCGGCAACACTGCGCACCTGACACGCGTGTTCACGGAGACCAACGACCACCCCGGGCCTCACCCGGAAGAGACAACAGGCCCTATACCGCGGAGCCTCCGCGGAGGGGCCGATCAAGCCGGACCAAGCCGGATCAGACCAGATCAAGATCATGGCGGACCCGGTCGGGGAGGGCTCGACGATGAAGCCAGACAAGCTCGATCGGGAATATCCCACCTGAAGCATCACCTTCCGCGCGTTCCTGACATCCAAGGGGCTGTGCACGACGCTCGCCAACCCCGAAGCCCCGAGCCAGGCAGAGCACCCGACGGAACACGCCGACTGGAAGGAGAAGGACGAGAAGGCACTGTCCCTGATCATCCTCGGGATCAAGCCCCACCACCTCGTGACGGTGTCCGGGAGCCCCTCGGCCAAGCACGCGTGGGACGCGCTGAACGCGGCGTTCAGCTCGCAGACGAACGCGCGCCGCACGCAGCTGACGATGGACCTCACGAGCATCCGCAAGAAGGCGGAGGAGGATCTAATGATGTACACCAGCCGTGCCAAGGCGATGCAGGCGGAGCTGGCCTCGGCCGGCCAGCCACTGGATGAGAACACGGTCATCCTCTACGTGCTTCGAGGCCTACTGGAGAACTACAAGATGATCAAGACCGTGCTCCTGGCCGCGCCGCAATTCCTTAGTTGGGAGTCGGTTTTGGCCGCCCTGTTGCCAATCGAGGCGGAACTCGGCGAGGCCACCACCAAGGAGGAGGGAGTGACGGCCGCGGCGTACCAGGCCAGCCAGGTCCGAACAGATGCCCGCCGGGAGCGCCGCCGCAACATCGTTTGCTGGAACTGCAACAAGCGCGGGAACTACCAGTCAGAGTGTCGGTCGGCCCGAGCCGAGGAGAACAAGGAGGGTAACGCCCCTGACACCAAGGCCGTCGTGGTCATGGCGACGGGGATCATGGCGACCGCCGGCGTCGCCAACGCACATGGAGACGTGCAGACCCACGAGGCACACCCTGGGACGGCGCTCGTGGCGTCGGCAATGGACCAAGGCGTCATCGACACCCGCGTGTACCTGGACTCTGGGGCGTCGCACCATATGGTCAACAACAAGGACGCATTCCTGAACTACCAGGTGGTTGAGGACATGCACGTAGTGTTGGCCAACGGGTAAAAGGTGCCCGTGTGCGGCAAGGGGAGCACCACATTGCACACTACGGTCGGCGTGGAAATGGTGTTGGAGAACGTGCTGCACGTGCCGAGCATCGCAACCAGCCTACTCTCGGTGCGCGCCATCACGCGCAAGGGTGGCGTTGTCACTTTTGTCGGTGTCACCCTGAAGGTACTCAAGGACGGCAAGGTAGTCGCCACCGGCAGCGCGGACGGTGGCGGCCAGTACTTGATGGACGTCCATGCAAAGGTACCCGCATACGCAAGCGTGGCGTATGGGGAGATGGCGGGAAAGGGGCGGCTGTGGCACCGCCGCTACTCACACTTGGCCACCGGCAACCTCGCCAAGCTGCCCAAGATCGTCAAGGGCACGGACATCAAGGCGACAGACGCCAACCAAGTCGAGGGGGCGACATGCCGCCCATGCATTGAGGCGCGGATGACTCGCTCACCCCACGACGGCGAGGGGTGGACCGCCACGGAGCCACTAGATCTCCTGAACGTTGACCTGGCGGGGCCTGTCACGCCGACGAGTCAGGGCGGGGCCAACCACGTGCTGAAGACCACGGACGGCGCCACAGGGCTGAGGGTGGTGTCCTTGCTCAAGACAAAGGCGGAGGCGGGGGCGGCGCTCCGAGCCACCATCAACGAGTTGGAGAAGGCCAAGGGAAAGCCCGTGAAGCGAATGCGCAGCGACGGTGCCGGGGAACTGGTCAAGAGTGTGGAGATGGTCGCATTCTACCAGTCCAAGGGCATCAAAACCGAGCCGACGCTACCCTACTCGCCGGAGTCGAACGGAGTTGCGGAGCGCCTCAACCGCACCCTGTTCAAGCGGACCCGGGCCGTCCTCTTTGACGCCAAAGCGGACAAGAACCTCTGGGGGGAGGCAATCAAGGCAGTGGCCCATACCATTAACCTTGCGCCGACCAAGGAAGGGAAGTCGACGCCGCAAGAGCGCTTCTATGGCTCCAAACCCGACGTGAGCCACTTGCGCGTATGGGGGAGCATGGCCTATGCTCTCAAGCCGCCGAGCCAGCAGCGCAAGTTGGACAGCCGGGTACTCGTCGGTACCCACGTCGGCTACGCCGCCGGAGGCCACGGTCTTCGCATCCTTTCACCGGTGTCGGGACGCATCCTCGAGCGCCGAGACGTCATCGTGGATGAGACGGTAAGGGAGGAGCGCCTGCATGGCGCGGGTCTGCCAACTTTGGCGGCACTGCCCAGCGGGTGGGGCGCCGACACGGGCTCCAGCCCTGGGAGCGCGGGAGGGCCATCTGGCGGGGGGAGCGACAAGCAATCGGTTGAAACCTCGGCCTCCTCGAGCGGCAGCGAGCCAGTGGGGTCGGCCAGCGAGTCCGGGCCGCTCACAAGGTACGAGTTGCGGCCCCGTGCCGCTAACGCAGCCGGCGCCCCCAATGGGGCTGCCAACATGGCAACCGCAACGCCGCCGGCTGGTGGCCCCCTTACGGTGGAAGAGAAAATGGTACGACCGGGGTGGGACCCCAAGCCGCCGGCAACATACGAGGCAGCCATGGCCCGCCCAAACGCCTGGCTGTGGAAGAAGGCCATGGACGAGGAGATGGCGGCGCACGAGAGCCGTGGGACTTGGGATCTCAAGGACGCGCCGCCCGGCACCCACATCACCAGCAGCAAATGGGCGTACGACTACAAGCGCAACGCGGCAGGCGAGATCAACCGCTACCGCGCGCACTTTTGTGTCCGCGGGTTCACCCAACTGGCCGGCATCGACTACGAGGAGGTCTATGCCCCCTGTCCATCCAAGGCGACGGTGCGAGCCGTCAGGGCCGTCGTGGCCCTGCGGTATATGGAGGCGCACACCCTAGACGGCAAGAACGCGTATCTAAACGCGCAGATGACAAGCCGATGTACACCGAGCAGCCCAAGGGGTACGAGGCGGGACGGCCCAGCACGGTCTGCCTCCTCAAGTTGGCCCTGTACGGGGCGAAACAGGCCGGCAACCTGTGGAACGGGGAGCTGCACGGAACGATGACGGCCGCCGGAGCGCAACGGGCGGACGAGGACCCCAACCTTTAACTTTGGCACCATCCATACCACGGGCTCATCATCACGGTCATCCATGTGGACGACTCCTTGACGGCGGCGGACACCATGGAAGGGGTCGAGGCGGGCAAGAAGGTTCTGGCCGAGAAGTATAAGGTACGCGACATGGGGGAGCTGAAGGACTTCTTGGGCCTGCGTTTCGAGCGCCACCGTCCCAGCCACACACTCTTTCTCTCCGCCCCTGGCCACACCGCCTCCCTACTCGACAAGTATAACATGGCCGACGCCAACCCCAACAACGTGTCAATGGCCGCCGGCTCGGTGCTCGGGCGAGACGACACAGCCACCCTTGCCGACCCTGCACCCTTTATGGAGCTGGTCGGGAGCCTCCTCTACCTGGATACCACGACGCGCCCCGACCTGGCTTACGCCACAGAGGTCTTGGCGCGGTTCATGAAGGAGCCGCAGCTGCACCACTGGCAGGCGGCCAAGGCTGTTTTGCGCTACCTCGCTGGCACGAAGGGGATGGGTCTCCGATACAGCGGCGGCGCCGGGCTAACGGGGGCGGTCGACGCATCCTACGGGGACTGCCCCACGACCCGGCGCTCCACCACTGGGTGGGCGTTCAGCCTTAACGGCGCGGCCATCTCCTGGACGAGCAAGCGACAGACGACCGTGGCGGCATCTACCGCCGAGGCGGAGTACGTCGCCGCTGCCGCGGCCACAAAGGAGGCACTGTGGTTGCGGAAGCTGATGGCGGACCTGGAGCTGCCGGACGGGACGGTACTGATCGCCGAGGACAACGCAGCCTGCCGGTCGATGGCCAACAACCCCGAGGGAACGGGGCGTGCCAAGCACATTGACATCGCACATCACCTCGTGCGGGAGCGCACGGCGTCGGGGGAGGTCAAGCTGGTCCCGTTGGCCGGTGCTGACCAACCGGCGGACGGTTTGACCAAGCCGTTGCCGGAGCACACCCTCGCCTGCTTCCGCAAGCTTATGGGGGTAGCCGACCAGGGCAGCAACGCCGAGGACGATGGGCGCACCAAGGCGAGTGGCCTCCACTGACGGGAGTGGGTCAACGTGGACCGGACGGGGCACACGGCTGTGGGGGAGTGTTGGCCGGTGGCCAGACAGCCGCGTGTCGGGTGACAGTGTCTGGGCGAAAGGACTCGGTACCAAGTCTACCGAGGGATTTAGTTGCGCGGTAGTTAGGGTATTGGATCAACTCCACGGGGATGATCGTTGATTCGCGGACCTCGGTCGAGGAGGCCCATCCAAGTAACTCTTTGTATGGAAAATCGGGGGTCGCTCAGAGACTTGAGAAATGCCCAGGCAACGGAGTTTTGGATACGGATAGGCTTTGGATGGGGACGGATGGGGATTCTGCCGGCGGTGACGATGTTACCTTCGTTGGTGAAGCCACCTGCTTTCGACTGCAGTCCGAGGTGTCACGTCGGCCTGCCAAACTGTGTCTAATCCATCCACTGCATTCGCCTGGTTCGCTTCCTGCTCCCTTGCTGCTTGAGCTGCTTTGCGGTCCACGTCAACTTGGACGCCATGGATCCCACCGCCCTCGACGAGGAGTTTGAGGAACAGGATTTTGAGACGGCGGAGGCGCGCCGCGAGGCCGCCGCCGCCCTCCACGACGCGTCGCACTTGGCGCTGCTGGCCCTCTCTGACGGCACGTCCATCCCGCGCACCCGCGCGGCGCTGCTGTCGGTCGTGGCCGGCGACGAGCCGCCGGGCATGGACGGCGGCGGCGCCGACTCGGCGGCGGGGGACGCCACTGGGACGCAAGCGCCCCCGCCGGCGCTCAGCGGGCGCAAGGTGTTGAGCTTGGACAACATGCTGGTCGTCGTGCTCAACGGCGGGTGGGAGCGCCGCAAGGAGCGGGCGCGCCGCCGCGCGGGGCGACGCGAGGGACGCGCTGGGGAGCACGACGCCGGCGCCGACGGGGGCGAGGCTGGTGCCGGCGGGGGCAGGGGAGATGGGCATGCCGGCGCCGGCGCCGTCGACCACGACGATGCAGAAGCGTGGGCGGCAGCGCTGGACCCGCAGGGTTGATTGCTGGGGGAGGTGAAAGTGGAAGCGACGGTGGGCACGGAGGTTTCTGGGTGCAAAGTTGTTGGGCGGTGTGGCTGCCATGCCGCTTTGCGTATGTTGCGCGGTACTCGCCATCGCACGGGGCCTCATCAAGGAACACGCGTGTGTGCGAACGTGAGCTTCCCAACAAAAAGGAGAAAGAGAAACACAAGACAAAAGTACAAAACAGAGCGCAGAAACTAACGGAGAACACGCAAGCCACCACAAACGCCACCAGAACAAGTGACACCGCACGAGCGGGTCAAACTCGACCCACAGCGCAACAAAGAAACGTGTGAGCATAGCTCCGTGTACGACACGGCAACTCAGTGCTGCACGACGGTCAATGCACGGCAGCGGTCATCGGAACCGCCACCGCCGAGGTCGAGGAAGCAGCCAGACGAGGCATCGTGCCAGCTGGCCCGATTGCCGCCGGGAGGGCGGCTCCCAGGCTCACACGCCGCAAGCAGCGAGTGGGGGCCGCGTTCCCCAGGTTCTCTCCCCCCAAAAAGTGGCGCCCGCGTGGCACTCCAGCCGCGTGTGACGCTGGTAGCGAGGACCGCGCGGGTGCGTTAGATCTTGTGCACCTTGGCAGCAGCGACAAGCGGGTTCGCGCCCGCCAGCACCGACCGCGCGTGCGACTTGTAGTCAAAGTCGCAGTTGTGGTCCGCGGCCATCCGGTGCGTGACACAGTAGACGTAGCCGCACCGGCAAGGCACGGCCGTGAGGCCCACCTTTTTCCGGCACGAGAAACACCGCCGCTTGTCCTTTTGGACCTTGCGGGCGGGGAGGTTGGGCTCCTCGTCCTCGGGAGCCGCAGCAGACGCGCCCGCCTCAGAGGATGTGGTCATCTCGACGTCCACCCTCGGGTACGACGCCTTGCGCTTCAGCGCCATGGGTGACGAAGGGGCCGTGGCCTGGGCCGCACCACCAACAGAGGCGGGCAGGCAAAGGGCTTCTGGCGGCGAGTCATGCGCAACCAACGCAGAGAGCCGAGGAGGGGAGGTCGCCGCCACCACTGCCGTGGGAGCCATTGAGGACGCAACAGGGGCTGCTTCTGCGGCCGCCACCGCGTCAGCAAGGTACGCGGCAGTGGGTGGTGGGGTCGGGGGGAGAAGGGGCAGCGCTGGTTGAAGGGGGCTGCTGCTGCTGTCCGCACGGCTAGAGGTGGCGGGAGACGACTGCTTCGCCGCCGACGCGGCGGCGATGGACGCAGCTGCCGCAGCCGCCATGCTCGACACCGCCGTCTCGGCGCCGTTCTGAGGGTTTTCATGCTTCTGGTGATCCCGGAAACACGTCGAGCACATGTTAAGTGTGGACGGGTCCCTATGGAGCAAGAAGCAGCAGGCAACAGAGCAATCACGCCGCAATACGCAGAAAAAAGGAGACGAAAAGCGCGGAGAGTGAAATAACGCAGAAAAAGTCAGCGACAAGCACCACTACGGAAGCACTCAACGGATCAAGACGTGATACGCATGACGTCGCCACCCGCTCACTGGGGAAGCGCCACACACACCAGAGCGGAAAGGGATATTCCCAGACCACGACACCGCACACACCACGCACGATGCAGCAGCTCCATCAACCACGAACGCATCGGGGCTACACTTGTCCCCCGATGGTTGATGGGCATCCTCGCCGAACACACACCAGCCGTCATATTGTCTCAGCCACGCGCCGCAAATACTAACACGCAATCCCCCTGACACACAGCAGCAGCCGCAAATGAAGCGATGTACCCGAACGTACCCGAAAAAGGGGCAGCCCTTGGCGCACAGTACCCTGGGGGTGTTCGCGTTCGCGGTCGCGTCGCCCGCCTGGTTGTCCGTCATTGTGCCGGCAGAGGAAGACAAACAAAAAAGGTGCGGGGGGAGGCAGGGTCGCAACGTCGACAGGCAACGGCCGCAATACGGCCGACAGAAGTCACCTGGTCGAGGTCGGAGCAAGCGATCCAACGGCAGCACGATACGCCACCACAGCCCAAGTCACAGCAACGCAGTCCGAGAAAGACGGGCGGCCCCGGGCAACGCGACGGACGGGAGCACGAGGCGGGCAGCGTCCACCGTCGTGCCGACACACACACCGCGCTACTCCGCCAGACGCCCGCACCTGCACGCTGTCGCTCGCTAGCTGGTGGGTGGCCGCACCCCCAAATATGGGCGCAACCGGCTCGCCGCGCGAGGGGGGCTTCCACGGAGGGGGGTGTGGCGTGAGGGCCCACGGGGGCGTCGCGTCCTGTGCCGTTGGGGCCACAAGCGGCACGGCTGCGCGAGACTGAAAGGGCAATGTGTGTGTGGCAGGCTGTGGGGGCCAAAGGGCTAGCTCCTGCTCCGCCGCACCACCAGCCAGCACCTGGAAAAGGTCGTGTGCGAAACCAGATTGGACGGGCCCCAATCTGGTCTAGCCCAAAGAATGAAAACAGGGCTCCAGCCAGCCAGCTGTCGCGCCCCCCCCGGAGAGTCGTGACGATTCTGGCTGCGCCGCGCCGGCAGTGGTGCGCTGCCGCTCTGCTGCCAGCACCAGCAGGCCTCCACACGTCGGCTAGCGCTGGCAGCTCCCCTGCCTGGCGAAGGGTGCTGGCTGGCCCGGTGGGTGGGGGAGGCGTGCTGGCACCCACTCGGACGAGGCGCGCCTGCAGGGCGAGGGTGGTGGTGGGCAGCGACGGGCACCTGCTGTTGCTGGGCCACACCCGCCCACTCGCGCGGGTCTGGCTGCGTGGCGCCCCGCGGAGGCGGCGCTGCTGGCCGAAAGGACCAAAACTAAGCCACCCCGCGAGAAACTGACTGCCAGGCGGCACAAGGTGGGCCTCCAAAATTGCCATCCACAGATGAGACACGTGGCAGAGGATATGGATGCTAATTGGGGTCCGCAGCCGATATTTTTGGCCCACCACACCCGAGCGCGTCTATCGGTGCCTCCGACAGCCAATTCAGCAGGCCCCATCTTGGAGTCCCCTCTCCCCTTCATACCCGACAGGCATGAACGAGGTTTTGGGGCTAACCCGCTCCAATCCCAATCAACTTACTAGCAAGCACCCAGGACCTTCATAGTTTTGTGAAAAGTTTGTTGAAGTTCAGAATGATCAGGACCAGACATCATGAGTCATCTGCCTGATGAGTCATCATGACTCATTCTCGACTTCACAACGCATTTCACATCAAGACAATCAAAGTGTGTGGCCGTGTTGCCGTGTTTGTCCTGTACTTCGAGCAGATCTTTGGACACAAGTTGACTATTCGAGCATACAAGCCATGAGCCCGAATCCGAACGTCATGGTCAGCAGTTTGCTTTCTAAATAGTGCATTTTTGCAACCGCCAGTCTCGGCACGGGTATGTCAACACCCTCATGGCAGTCAACACCCTCATGGCAGTCAGTATGACTTACACCTTTGGACACACAACATGGTCAGACTGGCGCGGCTGCACGCACGCGGCCCGAAAGCGCAGTACGCAGAGGCTAACCCGTCGCTGCGCAGTGTGATGGAACGGTGGGCTGGGGCCCCAGATCAGCCTCTAGCATGCGTGCAAGTCACTGAGACTCGTCGCTGATGGAGAGAACTACACTGTACGCATTGTTCGTGCATGACTGTCTTGATCATGCGTTCCCACGTTCCTCGGAAAGTGAGTAGCATTCTAAATACAGTCAACCGATTCGGACCATCAAAAGCTGATGAACTGCCTCATTTGAATGTGGTTTATATGTTTGGCAGAAGTCTACAGACGAGGGCAATGAAAATCCAATATGGGTTCATTGCACGTACGATTTGTAAAAAAGCAGCATCCCGAATCCTCAGAACTGATTTTACTGGACGTGAAGAAAGAGATTGCCCATTCTCGGTGGCTGACCGAAGATGGCTTCTGTGCAGGTCGCCTACGGATTCACCACTCATCAGGTGGCTGTTGTTTGTTGTCACAACCAACTCGTGGAAAGAGATGGACGATGAGGCATGGCATGCTGCAGCCAATAGCGTTGCCCAGAAGGCGCAGTTGAGGGTGATTCATGAATACACGTGGCGTCAAAGTGCTGTCGTTTAGCCGTCCTAATTCACAGCATCGCCCATGAAACTGAAGGTAAACAATTCTCTTCCAATTTCTCGCAAGTTGTTGTAAGTCTATGGTTTCCTGCATCGTTCCAGAGCAGTACCGCTCAAATGGTCGACGACGGTCGGCTTCGCACGGGGATGCCCGCGTTGGTCGGCACGCGACGACGCCCTCGCGCGCCCCCCCGCCACTCGCCTCGACGCTCGTCTTTGACACACCGAGCGCGGCCTGTTCCCCCATCGTGAGCGCCTGCCTCTGTACGTGTATGTGAAAGCCCCTGTCGACCAATCATGTGTGCCATGACGGACCCCGTCCCGGAATCGCCGCCGCCGCCGACCGAGGCGGCCGCACCCGACGCGGCGGCGGCCGCCACCGCCACCGCCCCGGCCGCCGCCCCCGTGACGACCGCCCGTCCGGTACGACTGCCGCCGTCGCCCGAGGCGCTTGCCGCCGCAGCTGCGGCGGAGGCGGTCTCCAAAGGCCTCCCTCCGATCGTCTCGTCCGTGGCCGTCGCGGCCCTGCCGCTGATGAAGATTGTCAAGCACTGCGAAGACGCCTTCCCCCTCCCCGTCTCCGGCCAGCTGCTGGGGATGGACGTGGAGCGGGTGCTGGAGGTGACCAACTGCTACGGCTTCCCTGGCGCGGCGGGGCGTGGCGGTGGCGGGGAGGGCGCCAACCCCTTTGCGGATCCGACCGGCGACGACGCGGCGGCGTGTACGGCGGCGCTCGACCAGAGCCAGTACCAGACGGACATGATGCGTTGCGTGCAGGAGGTGAACATTGACCAGCAGGTGGTCGGGTGGTACACCTCCACGGGCGCCTCGTGTGGCTCCTTCCTGACGCAGCAGTGGATTGAGACACAGTTTTCCTACCAAAACCAGCTGCGCAACGCTGTCTGTCTTGTGCACGACCCGGTGCGCACGTCCGAGGGCACCCTCTGCCTGTCGGCGGTGCGTCTCACGGACGCGTTTATGGGCGTCTTTCGCCGCGGCGACATGTCGTCGGCGGGCTTCTCCCTCGCGTCGGTCGACGCGACGCGCATCATCTCGTCTTTGCCCATCACCCTCTCGGGCACCGCCCTGACGTCGGCGGTGCTCGTTGACTGCGAGTACGCGCCGCCCTTTTCGGGCGCGGAGGACGTGGAGCTGTCTCGCCTCGGCCTCAATGACCGGGCGGGTGTGGAGGCGAGCATCGAATACGCCATTGGGGAGATGGACGGCATCACGCGGGAGCAGGGGCGGTATCCCTTCTTCCTCCGCTCGTACGTGCGCGCGTCGCCGGCGGTGGCGGAGAAGCTCCGCGCCAAGCGCCTGGCGGGGACGGACAAGGGGCCGATCGGGGCGGACGATGAGGAGACAGGGCTGGCGGGGCTGCTCGCCTCTGAGTCGTCCCGCCTTGAGTCCAAGATGCTCGTTGCGGAGCTCCACTCGGTCATTGACACGGTCAAGCTGCTCGCGTCGGAGGAGATGGTCAAACAAAGCTGCGTCGGCAGCTTGCAGACGCAAGACGTGTTGGGGGATGATTAAACGTTTGTCTCGAGGCGTCGGGGCGAACGCTTGTGCTTTTGTTTCTTGGTATACGCTAGAGATGTGCGTGGCGAAGCAGGCTCTGTGGGCCAAACGTCCAACTTTCCAAGCAGTCTGGCGTGTTGGGGGATTGAGCAGCCGACGGACCGATGAGGCGGCCGGACGAGCGACCGGCTGGGAGACAATTCGTGTGGCTCCTCGGATAAAGTAAGGCGCAGCATACTGAGCCGTCCACCGCTCACCCAATGGTCCAGCCCGCCGTGGCTCCTCAAGCGCTTCCTTTCCCTGTCGGCCACTCGTCGCAATGCGACAGCGCTGCAGCGTGTAACCGTGAAGCGACGACAATGCCCAACAAGAAAGGTCCCCCACGATCAACGGCTCTTTTTTGAAGACGACAACAATGCTGGCGTTTCTACCCGGCAGCTCGGTCATGCGCATGGCGCATTGGTCGACTGGGCGCAGAGCATCTTCGCCAGCGGGATCCGCGACGAGGAGCCTCGACCATATGAGCTGACCCAGCAACGGCATTACTCCGTGGCGCATCCCACGCGCACCAAATGTTGCGCAGCACGCGCTCATCGGGCGTGTGCAACGATACGCCCGGGCCGTGCGTTGACTCGCGTCAGAGCGTACGCCCTAATCGCGAGCGTACACGCGCGTGTAATGGCCTCACGCCCTGCCTGGGTGGTCAGTCGAGCATAAATCACTGAATACAGGACCCATTAGTTCCCACTGGATAAAGTCCAGTCCAGTCCAAGACGAGCATAAAAACCTCTGGGGATGCCGTATGGTCAAGCCGATGAGGACAACAGCGAGCTCTGAGGACCTTTTTTCTGCATCGTAACTCGACGCAGCCGGCATGACCGAATAAAAGCCGCAATGGCAACTACTAGAATATCGATTTTACATTATGTACTGAACTGAGGGGTCACAAAGGTAAAATGGATATCCTTATTTTAGCGCGTGTTGCCCCTCCCTGCGCCCTCGGTCTGTTGATAAGTTACACGTGTACATTATAGTCGACAAGCAAGGAGAGGAACGCACTGTCGCTCTACAAAGGCTGACACTCACCAAGCAGAGCCGCCCAATGACACCAATGGGCCGCATGCCGAGGGGCCTCTGCCGTCAGCTGTCAGCTGCGTTGATGCCCCTCCCCGCGGTTGGCCCCCCCCCCGCCGCGGTGGTTTCTCCCCCACGTCACACGATTGTCGGGTCCCCGAGGCGGCCCGGGGCCACGCCCGCGGGCACGCCGCGCCGCGCCCCCCCCGGCGGCGGCGACAGCAGGTGGGCCAACGCGGTCAGGCCCGCGCGGCGGCGCCCCCCCCCCCACTCCCCACAGAGGGGCAGGGCGAGCGCGAGCGCCGCCGCCACCGCGTCGTTCCCCGCCGCGCCGCCCGTGGCGGGCAGCGCCGCGCCCGCCGGCAGCGCCGCAATGGCAGCGACAACGGCGCCGGCGGCGCCCGCGTCTCCGGCAACCTCCCCCGACGGCACGGCGCCGGCGTAGCCGCCCGCCCGCGCCGCGTCCTCCTCCCGCAAGCCCCGCGCGAGGTGCCCGTAGAGCGTCACAGGGGGGGGGGAGGGCGCCGCCCCCCCAACCATCTCGGCGCCGTCGCCACCATCGTCGTCGGCGGCGGCGGCGGCGGGGTAGAGCAGCGCCGCCCGCCGACGGCGGCGGGGGGGGGGGGCGCCGCCCCC
>ENA-ORXU01001707-ORXU01001707.1-marine-metagenome-genome-assembly--contig:-NODE-1707-length-16917-cov-3.755523_pt1 | contig 16917 bp, 19 predicted proteins | sample MGYA00237869_ERZ511484 | MGnify/ENA metagenome assembly ERZ511484
TGCGGACGCGCTGAAAAGTTTTTATCGATAGATTTTCCGAGAGATTCGATTGCTCATGCTGCATCTCAAGCTGCCCGTTTTTCAAGTCTGCTATATCAGTTTCACCAAAGTAACTAGTCACCGACATTTCATCGATAACCTTTATATATCGATTAAGGATGTCATTGGCACCATCAAACGACACGTGCATGGTGCCACCAAGGTATGATGCAGCATGGCCTTGGAATTCAAGCCTCCAAATGAGATTATTTCGCGAAGATTTATTCGTATTCAAAAGGAAGGACAGGCGATTCCTTGACTGTCGAAAGTGTCATTAGCGTTTTCATACGCTCAATTTCCTCAATCTGTGTCAACGTCTTGAATAGCAACTGCTCGTAAGCAGGTATGTCTTTGCAAAAGATTTTGATCATGAAGTCGGCTTCACCCGTGACGATATAGCACTCGACGACCTCCTGGATTTCATTGATTTTTTTGATGAAATTATCGAATGCGTTTTCCTTTTGCCAAGCCAGATCGACGAGTACAAAAGTCTTTACATTGAGACCAAGTTTAAGCGGGTTGACTTTTCCGTGGTAGGAGTCAATAACCTTATTGTTCTCCAATTTTTTGACACGTTCGAGTGTGGGTGCAGGAGACAGTCCTATACGCTTGGAGAGATCAAGATTCGTAATCTTACTATTCTCCTGAAGTACCTTAAGGATTTTATAGTCTATTTTATCCAGTTTGTCTGACATAGCATTGGTTTAGTTCAAAATAATATACGGTCAATTACAGCACAAATAAAATGAAATTTATTCATACGTCATGATGACCGACATTAAAAGTTGTATAAGATTAAAAAATCTTCGTTTTGACTCCTTCCATTATGGGAATACACCCATGTTCATATAGTCATTTGAAATTTTTGTCAGTGCGTTGATGAAGGCCGCAGATCTAAGATCAGGGCACTTTTTCTTACGTGACTTTATTTCTTTGATTTGGTGATAGGCATTGACCATGGTTTCCTCCAAGCCAGACCGTACGAGATCAATTTCTTCTGCACCTTTAGTCAGGATGGATTTTTCCTTATCCGAAATGCTCTTACCAGTCATACGTTCGATTTGATCAACGAGGTTCCCGTAAGTTTGCGAATTGAACCGTTTCTCCATACGACCGAACCGCATGTGGGAGAGATTTTTGAGCCACTCAAAGTATGAAACTGTCACACCACCTGCGTTCAAATACATGTCCGGCACAACGATGATACCTTTTTTGGCTAAAATTCCTTCCGCATCACTTGTCACGGGGCCGTTTGCAGCCTCACCTATGATCTTCGCTTTTATGCGTTTAGCATTGGATGCATTAATCACATTTTCAAGCGCGGCAGGGACGAGTATATCGCATTCGAGCTCTAGCGCATCTTCTCGGTTAGGTAGTTTTTTTGATCCTGGGTAACCGACTATACTTCCTGTCTCTTTTCGGAATTTTATCAGCTTGTTAATATCAATACCATTCGGATCGTGAATGGCCCCTTCGTATTCTGAGACAGCAATAATCTTAGCATCTCCTTCTTCTTGAGATATCGAGCCAGAATATGACCCAACATTTCCAAGACCTTGAATTACCATTGTTTTTCCAGCCATACCAGGCGTGAGACCGATGGCCTTCATTTCCTTTTCATTATTCACTAGCTCGCGCAAGCCATAATAAACGCCACGTCCTGTCGCCTCTGTACGGCCGCGTATTCCGTTTTGAGCCACCGGCTTACCTGTCACACAACCCGCTGCGTCAATTTCTCCGTTTCGAAAAGCCGAATAAGTGTCCAATATCCAAGTCATTTCTCTCGAGCTCGTTCCATAATCTGGAGCCGGTACGTCAATACCTGGACCGATAAAATTTTTGCGTACAAGTTCAGTTGTGTATCTTCTCGTAATGCGCTCAAGTTGTTCTTGCGTATGCTTACGTGGACTAATTTTAACACCGCCTTTTGCACCACCAAATGGAACATCCACTAATGCACATTTATAACTCATCAAGGAAGCCAATGCCATGACTTCTTCTTGGTTGACATGGATACTGTAGCGAATCCCACCTTTAGTAGGTAAGCGGTGATGACTATGTTGCACACGATATGCCTCAACTACTTTATACGAGTTACCCATTCGAACAGGAAACCGCATTTGATAGACCGCATTACATACTTTAATTTGATCGAGTAGTCCTTTCGGAATCGATGTCAATGCAGCTGCCTGATCAAAATTAGCCTGCACACTTTCATAAAAACTAGAAGCTTTCTTAGCCATTATTTCATTTTATTTTCAATAGAAGATAATCGGCGATCCAGATAGAAAAGGAAGCCGACGATGCCGAGAAATATGATAACCAGCGTAGCAACTACGACATATATCATTCCTATCTCTCGTAAAAAATCCATAAATTTAATTGTCTGCCAAACTTACAACCAAGCGCGCAAATTACGCTCAATATTTGTTTAATATTTCAAAAGTTCTTTATGTCTAATCTTCGCAATACGAAAGGACAATCGACTCAACCACAAACCAAATAGGAAGTAACCAATGATGGCCGGGTAAAATACCATACGCATGCGATTATCCATATCGTCGCTGCTAAATGCGGGGTTTCCGCCACTCCCTGGATGTAAACTCGGTGCTAAACGAGGCACCACGTACAGAAGCGGAAATATCATCACAAATGCAAATACACCATAGACAGCACTAAATCGACGCCGTGCTGCTTCATCTGCAATGGCCGGTCTGATAAACATATATGCCACAAACATCAGGATAGCGAGCAAGGACATCGTTTGTTTGATATCCCAACTCCAAAATTGGCCCCAGGTAAATTCAGCCCACATCATGCCTGTAGCTATGCCAAGCATTCCATATACAAGCGCCACCGTGGTCAAATGGTACGCACGCTCTTCCAAAAATTCATCGCGTTTGCGCAAATATTGTAAGTTAAAAAATGTCGCGAGCGCCAGCAATCCATACATCGCCATCCATAGTGGCACATGGAAGTAGGTGTTTCGAATCGTTTCTACTAATATATTTCGGTATGGGAAAGCGAATGTGTTGGTGAAATGTAGATCATCAATAATATCGGCTTGCCACCTCGTGGAGGCCGGATTATCACCTTTCGTCATGATGATAGCTGTGGGCAACACCATCGGACCGTCTGTTGGATGATCCACGATCAATGTCAGGGGCACTGCTTCTTCATCGCTTGGCATATTCGGCAGATTGAACGTAGCCTGCAGTTCTCTCTCGTTATTTTCCGATGAAATGAGATTGGCTGTAACAGCGCGGTCGTCAGACAGCTTGAGCCATGCCCGGATATTCTGACGGTCAGACGCCCAGTGTGTATTGTAGCCGACAACGTCTAACGTAATACGTTCTCCGGATTTAGCAGTAGATGGAGAGGAGGATTGAATACCTGGCCGCAATGGGACGATAAACCCTGCGATAATCACATAAAGTAAAAGAATAACAGACAGGATTTTCCACCAATGTTGCTTCAACAGTCAGATGATTTTTACCGTCGCCAAAGGTATGGAAATAAACCTATTCCCATGGCAAACATGAGTATATCAATACCTAAAATGAGGGTCAAATCACCTTGCCAATTCAAATAGTAACCGTCCACTGCCGCGATAGTCGAACGTATGAGCAGCAAGAAAATAGGAATGATAATTGGCAGTACTAAAATATTGATCATGACTGAGGCATTCTGTGCGAATCCAGCCATGAAGGCTACCAATGTCAAAGACAAACTCAATCCTAAAACTCCAGCTAAAACCAGCAACCCAAATCGGATCATGTCAAGAGCAACGGGTTCGAAGAGAACTTGAAATAGAATAAAATTGATCAATGCCACAACAACCAATAATGTCAAGTTGTACACCACCTTCGATAAATAAATCGTCAGAGCATCTGTCAATTGATAATAGTAGATGAATTGTCTAGAGCTTTCGTTAGAAAAGTTTTTGAGCACCAAGCTCATAGCCGCGATCAACAAATTGACCCAAAATAGATTACCCCACCATCGTGAGTCGAGAGCTTCATGCTGAAATAGAAAAAAGAGAAATAGTAAGCAAAATTGAAAGAAAATAATACCTAAAATAAACTGCGGACGGCGCAGCTCCTCCGATAAATCTTTTTGATATAATTTCATCCATGGGGACATATGACGAAGGTAGTTAATTGAATTTTACTTAGTTGAACCTTAAAGTTTTCACGGGCTTCACACCACTTACCACCAGCGCGGGCACGATCATGAAAATAAGTATGATCGCAAAGGCAAATAAATTAATCAAAACTATTTTCATCAAGTTGAATTCTACTGGCGCGAAACTCAGATAATAATCTTCTTGCGGCAGAGTAATAAATCTAAATTTATACTGTAACAGTGCCAATAAGAGCGCGATGCCGTTGCCAATCAGGAATCCCTTGATCACGATACGACCTATGACATGTACAAAAATATACATGATCGATCGCGTACGTGCACCCAAGGCTTTCAGTGTTGCGACCATCTTGACACGATCGAGTATGAGAATGATCATAACTGTTGACAAATTAATAAATGCAACAATGAGCATAATGATCAAAAGAACACGCTCGTTTATTTTTTGAAGGTCGAGCCATTCAAAAATTCCAGGAAACTTTGAGCGAACTGACTCGCTGTACAATTCTGGGGGCAACGCTTCGATGTAGATGTATTCGTTTATATGAAAAAGATCATTGACATCATCCAGAAATATTGAAAAACCCGAAACTAAATTCGACCCCCACTCCAATACATTTTGTAGCAAAGCCATGTCAACAAGAATAAATTTTTGATCGTATTCCTGAAGGCCGGTATCATAAATACCGTTCACGCGCAATCTTTTTTTAATCTGCCGTCCATCGATGATAAAATTGACAATGACAGCATCTCCCACTTCGAGTTCTAGGCGATTTGCTTGAATATTTGAAATCACGCAAGCATCATTGTAAGGTGATTTCATTTCATCGAAAATATCGCCATCTATCAAATAAGTTTTGATAAAATCCCAATCAAACGTGGAGTCCACACCCTTGCATATAATTCCATCAAATGACGACTTGGTCGACAATATGCCTGGGTAATGTATGAATGGATACATTTGGTGAACGCCACCAGTGGTAGATCTCGTCTTCAAGTTTTCATCCATATAATCCACCCCATCTAAATCGGCTATCTCGTTAAAAATGGGCGATGATTTATCTATGGGTTTGGCGTCGATGGATCGGTCCGAATCAACGTGAGTGACATGTATATGTCCCCAAAAGCTAAAAACTTTGTTCGTGATTTCGCGCTGAAAACCCCCAATCAAGGCCGACGCCAACAACAACACACATAAACTGACGGCTACCGCAACGATACCAAGACGTACGACGACTCGTGTAAATGAGGACGAATTGGAAGAAGCCAATCTTGTCGCGATGAAATGTACCGTCTGCATGGATGGCAAAAATATCAATATTTTAGCGCCATGGAACCGACTAACTTTTTAGAAGAAATGAAATGGCGCGGGATGTATTTTGATCATACACCCGGTGTTGAAGAATATTTGAAGCCCGGAGCTCGTGGTTATATTGGTTTTGACCCGACATCCGACTCGTTGACCATCGGGAATTTTGTGCAGCTGATGATTCTGACGATATTTCAAAAGCACGGCCATCAACCAATCGTGCTGATGGGTGGCGCTACAGGTCGTATTGGTGATCCCTCGGGAAAAGACAAGGAACGCGAACTAAAATCAGTCGAAGAAATCGATGCCAATGTAGAGTCCCAAGCCGATATCATTCGACGAATATTGGATTTTGATGGATCGGATAATAGCGCGGTGATGATCAACAATATTTCATTTTACGATGAAATGAATGTGTTGACATTTTTGCGAGATGTCGGAAAAACATTGACCGTAAACTACATGACATCGAAAGAATCCGTGAAAAAACGAGTCCAAACGGGCATGTCATTTACCGAGTTCAGTTATCAATTGTTGCAAGGGTATGATTTTCAAGTGCTGTACAATAATGAAAATTGTGCGCTTCAAATGGGAGGTTCAGACCAATGGGGTAATATCACGACTGGTACTGAGTTCATTCGGCGAAACTCAGGAGGAAAAGCTTATGGCATCACCACCCCACTGCTGACGAAATCCGACGGCTCTAAAATGGGCAAATCCGAATCTGGTGCCATTTGGCTTTCAGCCGATAAAACCTCTCCATATGCGTTTTATCAATATTGGCTGAATGCTGATGACGCGGATTTAGAAAACTTAATAAAATATTTTTCATTGAAATCTTTCGCTGACATGAAGGGCATGATTAAGCGCATTGGAGAAGATCCTAGAGGCGTAAAGAAGGAATTAGCGCAGGAATTAACTGCTCGTATTCATGGTGATGATAGCTTGGAACAAGTGGAGCAAGTCAGTACATTACTTTTTTCTAAAAAATTGACAGCCGAGACAATTCATGAAATATCAGGGCAAGCTTTTAATATGGTCGCGGCCGACATACCGGGTCATGAGTTTGCTAAAACCAGTATCGAAAATGAAAAAACGCTTTCTGACTTTTTAACTGAAGACTGTCCAATCTTTTCAAGTAAAGGAGAAATGCGTCGAGCCGTCAAAGGGAATGCCTTATCAATAAATAAATCCAAAATATCTGATCCGGATATAACAATTTCATCGACGGATTTAATTCACGGAAAATATATCATGGTCGAAAATGGGAAGAAAAATAAGTTTTTGTTGCAAGCGAACTAACAAATAAATATATTATTCTTCAAATTCCTCACCCTTGACAAAATCAAGAGAGACAGCATTAATGCAATATCTCAGTCCAGTGGGCTTCGGACCGTCGTTAAAAACATGGCCAAGGTGCCCTTGACACCGATTACATACGACTTCGGTACGCGCCATGCCATGTGAGTTATCGACAATTTCGCCTACATTTTTCTCATTGACAGGCTCGTAAAAACTAGGCCATCCAGTACCACTTTTAAATTTAGTAGATGAGCCAAACAACACTAGTCCACAACCTCCGCAGACATACTTCCCTTCTTCTTTATTTTTCAATAAATCACCGGTAAATGGTCGTTCGGTTCCTGCTTCTCGCAGCACGTGATATTCTTTGTCGGTTAATAATTCTTTCCACTCTTCGGCGGACCGTTCGATCTTTTCATCGAAATCGGTGTCCACTTGTGCGTATTTTTTGCCCTCATTGCTTTCTTGAGCAGTGACGTTTTTTGTCTTGCACGATGTGAATAAAACTGTCAATCCAAGTATCATTAAAATCAGTGAATGGCGCATACATTATTTTTTTATTTACCTAAAGAATCTCTTTTTTTAGTCAAAACCACAATAGCTTTTATCGTAGTCGCGATTGTCTTAAGGACAAAAAATCCGATCAACACGATTAAAATAATGTCCCTAAATCCGCTTAATTCGCGAATTGACTTTCCTGAGATTAGAAACGAGATTATGTACCCAATTGTTCCGAGAAGCGCCAAACCGTAAATCGAAAGGTTCCAATGTCTGGTGACGCTCTTTGTATTGAAAGTGGAAATGCAGTTAAATAATATATAGAAGAGCAACATGGCGACGGTCACCACCCACGCGCTGCGTTCATCGATCAATGCGGGCATCAGCGGTTGTAGGAGAAAGATGAAGAGTTGACAAGCTAGCAATACCGCTACGACGGCTATGGCCATTTTAACCGGGTGGTCGTAAGTATCGGTGATATTGAATCGTTTCATGCGAGCTCTCCTATAAGGTCATAGTCTAGCGCGTCGGAAATTTTTATCTGAGCGAAGTCGCCTATTCTCAGGTAGTCTCGTCCATGAATGATGACTTCATTATCCACTTCTGGTGAGTCACCCACCGTACGGCCATAAAAATGTTCGCCTTCTTTTCGATCAATCAAGACTTTCATCACTTGCCCGATTTTTTCTGCGTTTTTTTCATTGGATATCTCCCGCTGCAACTCCATCAATTCGTTGGTGCGGTCGATTTTTACTTTTTCAGGAATGTCATCTTCAAGTTGATAAGCTGATGTGCCCTCCTCATGTGAATATTGAAAGACGCCCACGCGATCGAAGCGGTTATGGTTGATAAATTCTTTTAATTCTTCAAATTCCGACGCAGTTTCGCCGGGAAATCCGACCATGACAGTCGTTCTGATGACAATATCAGGGATGATTTCGCGCATGGTATCGATCAGCTTCTGTGTTTCGGCTCTCGTAATTTGTCGTTTCATACGTTTGAGCACACCATCGGATGCATGTTGCAGTGGAAGATCGATGTAATTGCATACATGATCGGATTGCTTCATGACGTTGATGATCTCAATCGGAAATTTTGATGGATAGGCATAATGTAGCCGGATCCAATCGATCCCTTCCACCTCATTTAAGGCCGTCAACAGCTCTGGCAAGGCACGTTTTTTATATATGTCAAGACCATAGTAAGTAGACTCTTGCGCGATCAACATGATTTCTTTCACGCCTCGCGAAGCTAAATTCTTCGCTTCTTCAACGAGTGATTCTATCGTTCGTGATACATGTTGCTTGCGCATCAACGGAATGGCACAAAATGAGCACGTACGATTGCATCCTTCAGATATTTTCATGTAAGCGTAGTGATCCGGGGTCATCGTGAGACGCTCTCCGATCAGTTCTTGTTTATAATCAACATTGAATTTGTTGAGTAAAAGCGGTAATTCCATCGTACCAAAGAACGCATCGACTTCAGGCATTTCGGCGATCAAATCATCGCGATATCGTTCGGAAAGACATCCGGTGACATATAGCTTTTCGATATTGCCAGCATCCTTCTCATTAGCGTAATGTAAGATGGTGTTTACCGACTCCTCTTTCGCCTTATCGATAAAACCACAAGTATTGACTACGATTATGTCAGCCAATTCACTTGATTCGTGTTCAGCATCCCACTCGGCGCTGCGTAGCTGTGTGATCAAGTTTTCTGAATCCACAAGATTCTTTGAGCAACCAAGCGTTACGACATTGACCTTTTTACTATTTTTCCCTTTCGTTTGCACGCGGCAAAGATAGTCGTTGTGTGATCAAAATCGGAATGTCCAACAATCCGTAAACGTAACGCAATTTAACTGCACAACTTAGAAATGCTGATTTCGTTATACACCACATAAAACAACTCTATGCTTCGATTATTGATCGGCTTGGCTTTTCTATTTTGCTTATCGAATGTACGTGGCCAAGTTGGCGTTCACACTTTTTATTCTAGCTATGATGCGATTGGGTTGAGCCGCGCTCCGTTGGTGCAGACTGATCATACAGAAACGGGGATTGGTTTTGGTTTGGATTACTGGTTCAGGTTGAAACAAAAGCGGATTGAATTTCTGCCAACAATTTATTATATTAATTATGGTGGAGATCATAAAATTCAAAATTATGGTTTTCAATTTCGAGCAACTATTTATCCATTTGATTTGGCTGGTGATTGCAATTGCCCGACCTTTTCTAAGGAGAATGAATTACTTAAAAAAGGATTTTTTCTTCGATTATCTCCTGGCATAGGAATTATAAAGGCTGATGCTGACCCTAACATTTCACATGAAGAGCTAGGAGTAATTGACGATGTGGTGCCTGAGATTAGTTTTGGGGCAGGTCTCGATATCGGTATTAGTAATTTGATTACTATTACCCCTGAATTGAGATATCGCTATATATTTCCAAGCGAACACTATGGTCCAGCAAACAATAGGGTACGAATGGGTGATGTCAGAATGTTTGAGCCAGCCTTACGTGTAGGATTTCGATTCGATGAGAAAAACTATGGGTTTAAGCGGCCGCGGCGGCGAAGAAGGTAAATTAGTCTTCATACCCACGATATAATTTTTATAATTTATATTTTTCCTTCAGCTTCTCCACGTTGATTATTTCGAAGTATTCAATATTGATACTATTACTTACATTCATTTTATTGTCATAGTTCCAGCCGTCTCTGCCAGATTGATTATAACCATATTGTACTATCACTATATCCGTTTCAGACAATGAAATCAACTCATTTTTGTCAATACCTAGCAGACCATATCTTCTTGGGTTAACGACCTGAATGTTCTGATCAGCATTTTCAAACCGAAACTCTCTATTACAATTGAATAGATGAAGTTCTTCTGCAAGTCCATTACGAGCAATACCATTGTTTTCTATTTTAACCTCATCGTCGTGAGTATTTTCTGAATAAATTACATAAAAGTATCCTTCGAAATTTCGCGGAATCACATATCGCTCCTTTTGTGGAAGTTCGATTTCACAGACTTCCTTAATCGATTTTTTTAACACGCCTAGTTCATCAATCATGAGAGGATGTATATGATTTTTGTAGGTTGTTACTATTGCACAAGATGGATTCAAAAAGTAGAAGTTATAGCGGCGAGCGTTTTCGGATTCAAGTAATTGAACATCGAAATGACCATCCTGGTCGGATTTTATTTCATATGGCACCCTATCCAATACAAGAAAGTCATTCAAACTGTGCGTGAATTCATTGTCTCTGCCGATTGCTATCTTTGAATCACCGCTGTCAGTAGAGTACCATGTCCCATAAACATCATGATTGTCAATTGCACATGAATGCAAGAACAATAACCCTAATACGAATATAAATTTCACCAAATGTTTCATAAAAAATTAGTCTAGAATAATTTCTTCAACTAACTCAGCGATAGCAAGGCTGCAGGTTAAACCTGGGGACTCGATACCGATCAGGTTTATAAAATTTTTATAGCCTCTCTTCGATTCGTTTACGATGATAAAATCTTTTACAGGCTCACCTGGCGCTTGAATTTTTGGCCTGATGCCAGAATAATCAGGTTGTAAATCTTCTTTTTCCAGAAACGGCATAAATCGCCGAGCAGAAATTAAAAACTCTTCGGCTTTTGATTCATCAACCTTGTAATCGTATACATTTTCCGACAAGTATGTAGCATTAGGACCTAATCGTACACCACTCGCCAGATCGATTGTCGCATGTACGCCTAAGCCTACTAGTTTTTTAAACGGGACAGGATAGACCAGGCCACGTACTAATTTATTTTTCGGTGGCGCAACATGAAAATAATCACCTTTACAAAAATGTATTTTATAAGAAGAGTCATCTATACCAACGAGATTCGCTATTTTGTCTGATTCTAATCCTGCTGTATTAATAACCATTTCAGAAGTGAAGCTAAATGACTCATGCGATTTTTCTTGCGTGGTAATTTTATACCCGTGTTTAATTTTCTCAATTCCCGTAACTGCCGTATTAAATACATAATCAACATCTCGCTTTATTCCTTCATTGAATAAATAGTGCATGAGTGCATGTGAATCGATGATACCAGTAGATGGCGAATGTATGGCAGAAATAGCTTTTATATACGGCTCTTTTTCATGGGCCTCTTCTTGAGATAATAGCTTGAGGTCATTCACATTATTTTCTGACGCTTTGTGCATCAACTTGTGTAATTCGCTGACTTCTTCTTCGCTCGTGGCTACGATAAGTTTACCACATTTTAGATATGGAATATTCTTAGCACGGCACAATTCATATAGCATATCTCGACCCTTGACACATAGCTGCGCTTTGAGAGAGCCTGTCGGGTAATATATTCCAGAATGTATGACTTCGCTATTGCGGCTACTTGTCTCTTCTCCAAATCGCTCGTTGCGTTCTATGACAGCTATCCGTTCATATTTATGCGACAAGCGTTCGGCTATGGCTAACCCAATGACACCTGCACCGACAATAGCTATTTGAAAGTCAAAGTTATTCATGCAATATGCGTTCGAGTTATTTTCACATTTTTTCTATTTGAATATTTCATCAGGATTAGTAAATGCTTTTAATTCGATCGGATTGCCACTTGCATCTAGAAAAAACATCGTATGCTGCTCCCCTACTTCGCCTTGATATCTGATCTGCGGCTCAATAATGAATTTTACATCCTCATTCCTTAGTGATTCCCCAATTTGCTTAAATACTTCAATAGAGATGATACAACCGAAATGTGGAATTGGAACTGATACACCGTCTACACTCCCGCTGTAATTCAAGGCTGGAATATTATCAATCACATGCGCCGATAGTTGATGACCAAAAAAATCAAAATCTATCCACGCATCCGTTGAGCGACCTTCTTTACATCGTAAAATGTCTATATAAAATCTCCGCGTAGATGCTATGTCTCGCACATGAAATGCGTAATGAAATGGAGTCATCTATACCTTCGATCTTAAATAATCATCTACGTTGGAAAATACAAAATCCGGATACTCAGATAAAAACTTTGCAGTAATCAATCCACCCGTCAACGGTCTGTTTGCGGTCTGTTTTAAATCGGCAGTGCTGATTGGAATGACTGTACATTTGTGATTCGGAAAGTATTTCAGGACACGATCGGCGAGCTGACAACGGTTTACAAAGTCTGTGCTCGCCACATTATAGATACCTGTTTTTTGATCCTGCAATAAAAGCCAGGTGACACGCCCGATATCATAGGCATTTACGGGAGTGGCATACTGGTCGTACGGTAATTTCATAGTCCATTCACGACCATCTTTTATATCATTGACAATTCGGGCTACGAAATTTTTTCCACGTAATTCGTCACCGTAAACATTTGTGATTCTATAAATTAAATAATCTGATAAATTATTTTTTATTATTTCTTCGGCCTCCACTTTATGTCTTGCATATACGCTCAGTGGATTCATTTCATCCTCTTCCGTATAAGGGCCATCTTGTCCATCGAAAACGTAATCGGTCGATGTGTAGACTAATTTGGCATTTATTTTTTTACATAGATCAACGATGTGTTGCGTGGTGGCTACTGTACGTTCATAGCTTTCTACTTCGTTTTCTTCGCAGTAATCTACGTGAGTCAATGCGCCACACAGCATGATCACATCTGGCTGATAGGACCCTATATCGTAATTATCCGTGTGTTCAGGCTTTGTACAGTCGTAAAATACAGTTTCGTCTGTTACGTAATCCCGATGTGAGGCCTTCACTTCTGCTCCTTGTAATTTAAAGTGTTTCATACAATTACCTCCCACAAGTCCGGATCCACCAATTATAAATATTTTCATTTTTTTATTTTCTAAATTAAATACTGAATTACGACTCCTGTCAATATAGCGAGGCCGAAACTAAGTAATGTTCCTATTAAAATATATTCTGTTAGCTTTCTTTCTTTAGATTCACGTAAATCACCGAAGCGGAATACCGATTTGGCAGCTAATAAAAAGCCTACAGCTTCCCAATGCCCTGACAAAATAAAGGCAAACACAAAGAGCCGCTCTAGCGTCCCGATGAATCGACCGGCCTTTGCCAAAGATATTTCTTCTTCTTCGGATATTTCATCCGACCAAGGCCTGAGTACATTTGCCATGATAATGCTGACTGGTTGTGTCAGAAAATAAATGGCGGTAATCAATATCAGCGTTTTATCAGCGGTTAACCAATCTATAAATATTTGACTTTCACCATTCAGTAATATGGCTATTCCGGCAATCGACAGCAAATGCAGTAGTTGATCCCGCACGAACCATTGGTGCTGATTGTCCTCGTTTTGTGCATACAATTTCATGGCATCTATAATAAAATGGACGATCAGGATGCTGACTGAAACGATGATATTCTGCGTCAAAGCAAATACGAGCAAACCATGAATAATTACATGGACATAAAGTGCCCAGCTTTTTAATTTATTTGCTGCTTTGTGCTTTACCCAACTTAGCGGTTGAAGTAAGAAGTCGCCAATTAAATGAGCTAGAATCAATTTTGCAATGAAAATCATGACAATAACTGATTTAATTTTTCACGGTACATCTTTTCAAGCGCCATGATTTCATCTATATGTGCACGTTTGTAGCGGCCGCTCACTGAATTTTGTTCGATATCCAGCATAGTTCCGATTTCTTCTTGTGTTTTATTCTGGTGTTCGATGATGGTGACGATCAATTTGCCGGCGCTGATTGTCCAATGATCCATGGCAATGAGACCCAGTCTTATATAGAGATTCATTTCTTCATCGAAGTCTTTCCATTCTGATTTAACTGCGAGATTGACTCGGCGCTCTTTCAAGTTCTCGTATAACTCTCCTGAATATATAAATGCAGGGCCGTTGCTTTCGGTAATCACGTCACTTTGATGTCCACTCTCGCCGATACCAATAGCTATTCGGATATCCAACTGGCCGCTGCGCTTGTCGTTTTCTTCTGTTCGGATACTTTTAATCAGGCCTTTGATTTGTATGGCTTTGATAAGTGCATCGCGCGGATCGGTGATCTGCACTTGAAAACTATCACCTCTATAGATGAGCCACTCATGCGCATCAAGTTTCCATGACTCAAACATCTCTTTCAATGGAGCTATCCAGAGCTGTTGGTCAGCCAGATGTCTTGATCCCACGATGTCTCCTGTCAATATACCTATCATAATAATATCGTATTACAGTGCGATAACGGCAAATATCGTGCTAAAGTACGATAATTCAAAATATCGTGCTTTAATACGATAACCTGATGTGACTCAATAGAACTAGGTATCGGTGGGAACAAGGCAATTTCTTGCATAAAATCTTTAAAAATTGATTAAAAATGTTCAATTTTCGCATCTAACATCTAAACAAAATCAATAAATTGGTCGTGGATTTATGAACGAGGTTTAAATGTTAAAAATTATTTCGGCAAGGTTTTTCATGGTTTTTGAAAATAGAGATGTATATTTAGCAAGGGTTCTAGGCAATATTGGATTTTCTATTTAACATAATGACGGTGGCACCTAAACTCGCCTTGCACTTTAAGTGCAAGGCGAGTTTAGGTGCCACCGTGCTTTTCTCACGCCCACCCCATTTTCACAGTACAAAATCCTCCAAAACACTATCCTTTTCAGACAGCACAGGCTCATCCACTCCCCACTGGATCTTAAACGATGGGTCATTCCAACGAATACCACGCTCTTTGCCTGGGGCGTAATAGTTAGAGACCTGATACATGACATGACAATCTTCTTCTAGTGTCAAAAAACCGTGAGCGAAGCCTTCTGGCACATAAAACATGCGATTATTTTCATCGGACAGCTCTACCGATACATGTTGTCCATAGGTTGCTGAGTCTTTTCGCAAATCAATGATGCTATCCAAAATTTTCCCCTTGATGCATCTGACCAATTTCGCTTCTTCCGCCCCTTCAATTTGATAGTGCATGCCGCGAAGTGTATGTTTTGGACCGGAAATCGAAAGATTGGTTTGAACGAGATGTTCATGTAGTCCATGGTCGGCAAATTCACGGGCACAAAAAGTACGGGCGAAAGATCCACGGTGATCGTGAAATGGTTCTAATTCGATGACGAATGCATCTTTTAGTTTGGTTTCAATGAACTTCATACTTATTCAATTAAATGTAAACGATGTTGTAGCGTTCGCAATCGGACAAATTGGTCGCCGTCAAAATCGGCTTGATCAAAATTATGTTCTTTATATTTTTCAAACAATTCTTCCATCCCTGACCGTAAAGAATAAGCCAATTTAAATTCCGGTAATTGCTTATACAATAAATCGAAATTAACCCGATAGTTTCTCGGGTCAGCTCCGACTTCACCTGTATAAACGATATCTGCGGAAGGAATTAAATCTTTCACAATATCTGCTACGTCTTTAACTTGAAAGTTTTCTTTATTCGCGCCAATATTAATAGCCATATTGTGAATCGCTTCTTTCGGCGCTTCTAAAAATGCTACAAATGCCCTTGCGATATCCCGGCAATGAATCAACGGACGCCATGGCGAACCGTCACTCATAATTCGAATATCGCCGCGTGCAAAAGCACAGCCTAATAAATTATTAGCGACTAAATCAATTCTCAACATAGGCGAATATCCGTATGCCGTCGCATTGCGTAAATATGCAGGTGTGAAGTTTTCATCGGCCAATTCAGCTACGGCTTTTTCTGTGTCAATTTTAGAATGTGCATAGGCCGTAATTGGATTCAACGTAGCATTTTCATCCAAATCTAAAGTCTCCCCCTTTCCGTATGTCGAACAACTACTTGCAAACAAATATCGACCTACGCCAGCGGCTTTGGCCAGTTTCGCCAATCGGATAGAAGCCTCTCGATTGATACTATACGTGAGGTCAGGATTGACATTGCCCATAGGATCATTGGAGATTGCCGCGAGTTGCATAACACAATCGTGCCCTTCCAATTCAGCTTGCGTCACTTCCCGAACGTCTTTTATCAATTCATTTTCCGGTTTTGGGTATGGGTCCCAAGCACAACCTTCAAATAAATTAATATCACATCCCGTAACCGTATGACCGGCGTCCTGCAAAAGCCCGACTAAGTGAGCTCCAATATATCCATTATGTCCTGTTACAAATACCTTCATTATTTTTTATTAAAATTTTATAATTAATTTCTACGAAAAATATACGCACTCAAATCTATGCCGACTGTATCTCCTACTTCAAATCTATTTTCTGCTCGAATTTCATCAAGTGCTTCTAACTCTGTAGAAACCGATGTAGAACCACTAAAATAATCCAGTGTTGGAAATACATCAAGAATATATATGGCTCGAATTTGCCAAAGCAACTCGTTTTCATTATTTCTAAATTGAAACTCAAAGGCCTCATTACCCAATGAATCTATTAAAATTAAATTTTCAGGACCTCGCAGATGTGAACAAGCATCAAGCTCCTTTAGGTGAGCTGCGAAAGTTGAAAGAGAATCTTCAACCGACTGATGGTCTCCAATCAGAACCTTGATGGTTTTGAAAAATGGAACCTGACTCGTTTCGTGAGCGCAAACGGGAAGTCCGCAACGAGCCATGTGGCACGCAAGGCCCACACACTTGAG
>ENA-ORXU01001708-ORXU01001708.1-marine-metagenome-genome-assembly--contig:-NODE-1708-length-16913-cov-3.565099_pt1 | contig 16913 bp, 10 predicted proteins | sample MGYA00237869_ERZ511484 | MGnify/ENA metagenome assembly ERZ511484
CGATAGGCAGGTAAATTACGAATAAAGGCATTAACTAAGTCCGAATCATTAATCGGAGTTGAAAGATTGCCCCAGCAAGGATCGCCTCTGTAGGGTTTGATTAATTCTGCCTCAGCATAAGCTGGAGTAATATCAGGGGTTTTAATTTGCGTCATGTCCTTTAATTATTTTGATAGGAATTGAAAGAAAACCCGATCGTATGCCCTGTTCGCGATCGGGTATCGTCTATTTTGGGAGAGGAGAATCCCCCAAACTTCTTAATTCAAGGAAGATATTAAAGAATGTAAATTTGTTTTTTATCATCTTCAATGAATCAAATATTGATTTAGCTAGCCAAATTTACTGGCTGTGGCAGCAATTAGAAATGCTGCATAAGTAGCAATATAGCCGACAGTAAAATGAGTTAAACCAACTAGACGCGCTTGAACTATAGAAAGAGCTACGGGCTTGTCTTTGGGGTAACCAAAAGATAGTGGGGTGTGTTCGTGCGCCCACATTAGGGTTTCGATTAACTCTTGCCAGTAACCACGCCAGGTAATCAGGAACATAAAGCTAATTGCCCAGACAAGGTGTCCAAAGAGGAATATCCAAGCCCAGATAGCTAAATTATTTGTCCCGTAAGGGTTGTAGCCGTTAATCAACTGCGCGGAGTTTGCCCACAGATAATCCCTAAACCAGCCCATGAGATAGGTAGACCCCTGGTTAAACTGTGCCACATTACCTTCCCAAATCGCCAGATGCTTCCAGTGCCAGTAGAAAGTAATCCAGCCTAGAGTATTCAGCATCCAGAAGGTAGCTAAGTAAGCAGAATCCCAAGCGGAAATATCGCAAGTACCACCACGTCCTGGCCCATCACAGGGAAAAGCATAGCCAAAGTCTTTTTTGTCGGGCATTAACTTAGAGCCACGGGCATCTAATGCACCTTTGACTAAAACTAAAGTAGTAACGTGTAGTCCCAAGGCGATCGCATGATGAACTAGAAAGTCTCCAGGACCAATGGTCAGAAATAAGGAGTTAGTACCGCTATTAATGGCTTCGAGCCAACCTGGTAGCCAGGTATTAGCATGATTGGGCCAAGCGGTAGACGCTATACTATCGGGATTAGAAAGCAGGGTACTAACGCCATATAGTGCTTTACCGTGAACCGATTGAATCCACTGAGCAAATACAGGCTCAATTAGAATCTGCTTCTCTGCTGCACCGAAAGCCACCTCGACATCGTTATGCACATATAAAGCGAGAGTATGGAAACCGAGGAACATTGATACCCAACTAAGGTGAGAGATAATTGCCTCTTTATGGTCGAGTACCCGCGCTAAGACATTATCTTTATTTAATTCGGGGTCGTAGTCCCGTACTAAGAAGATTGCTCCGTGAGCAAATGCACCTACCATCAAGAAACCAGCAATATACTGATGATGCGTATATAAGGCTGCTTGAGTGGTAAAGTCTCTGGCAATAAAAGCGTAAGGAGGCATGGAATACATATGCTGTGCCACCAAAGAAGTGACTACCCCTAAGCAAGCCAGATGCCAGCCTAACTGAAAGTGCAGGGAATTATTATAGGTATCGTAAATACCTTTGTGTCCCCGACCAGTTTTAGGCGCGATAAAGAAACCATCCCAACCAGGTCCTTGTAAAGCTTCAGTCATCTCTTTAATATTGTGACCGATACCGAAGTTAGTACGGTACATATGTCCTGCAATAATAAAGATAACGGCGATCGCCAGATGGTGATGAGCCATGTCTGTTAGCCACAGGGATTCGGTTTGGGGATGGAAACCACCCAGGAAGGTCAAAATTGCCGTTCCCGCACCTTCAGATGTATTAAAAATATGTCCTGCAGTATCGGGATTTTGAGCATATACACCCCAGTTACCAGAAAAGAATGCGCCCAAACCTGCTGGATGAGGCGGAGTACGGAGAAAGTTATCCCAACCTACGTGCTGTCCGCGAGATTCAGGAATTGCTACGTGGATTAAGTGACCAGCCCAAGCCAGAGAACTAACCCCAAACAAACCTGCTAAATGATGGTTGAGGCGCGACTCGGCATTTTTAAACCAAGCCAAACTGGGTCTAAATTTAGGCTGTAGGTGTAGCCAGCCAGCAAACAACATAAACGTTGCTAGCACCATCAGGAAGATCGACCCTTCGTATAGCTCGAAGTTCGACCGCATCCCAATGGTATACCACCAGTGATAAACCCCTGAATAGCAAATGTTAACGGGGTTGGAAGCACCAGCTTGAGTAAAGGCTTCAATTGCCCCTGGTCCAAACTGCGGGTCCCACACTGCATGCGCGATAGGCGGAATATTGAGCGGATCTGTAATCCACTGTTCAAAGTTGCCTTGCCAAGCGACATGAAAGAGCAACCCCGATGTCCATAAGAAGATAATGGCAATATGACCAAAGTGAGAAGCAAAAATCTTTTGATAGAGATTCTCCTCCGTCATACCATCGTGAAGTTCAAAATCATGTGCAGTGGCGATGCCGTACCAGATACGTCTGGTAGTCGGATCTTGAGCAAGGTCTTGGCTAAATTTAGGAAATTTGGTAGCCATGATTTTATTGATTGTTAATTGTAATTTATCTGTAGAGACGTTCCATACAAAGGACTTGTCCGCATGTACGTCTCTACGTGGAATGATGTATGCGATATTTATCCAATCGCTGCCATACGTGCTATGAAGAAAGCCCAGGTGACAACAATGCTGCCTAGCAGATAGTGAGCCACTCCTACAGCACGACCTTGGGTAATACTGAGAGCGCGGGGTTGAATCGCCACGGTAATTTTCAGTTTGTTGTGCGCCCAAACGATGGATTCGATTAGCTCTTGCCAGTAGCCACGACCGCTAAAGAGGAACATCAAACTAAAGGCAAAGACGAAATGTCCTGCGAGGAACACTAAGCCATAGGCTGAAAGCGCGCTGTTATAGGAAGTGATTACTTGAGATGCCTGCGCCCAAAGAAAGTCCCTCAGCCAGCCATTGATGGTAATCGAGCTGGTGGCAAAATTTCCTGCGGTGATATGACTTACCGTACCGTTGGCATCTACCGTACCCCAGACATCAGACTGCATTTTCCAGAAGAAGTGGAAGATGACCATTGCTATGGAGTTATACATCCAGAACAAGCCCAGGAAGACATGATCCCATCCCGATACTTGGCAAGTACCACCACGACCAGGACCATCACAGGGGAAGCGGAAGCCTAACTGTCCCTTGTCGGGTACTAGACGAGAACTGCGAGAGAATAAAACCCCTTTGAGCAGAATCAGCACCGTCACATGAATCGTAAAAGCATGGATGTGATGAATCATAAAGTCGGCAGTTCCCAGGTGCATCGGCATCATTGCCACCTTGTCGCCAATGGCTACAATTCCACCGCCAAAGACATTGCTAACGGGTTCAATAACTCCTGGTGCAGTATTTCCTGGGGCAAGGGTGTGAATATTTTGAATCCACTGGGCAAATATGGGTTGCAAAGGAATACCCGTATCGGAGAACATATCTTGAGGACGACCAAACGCTCGCATGGTGTCATTGTGTAGATAGAGTCCAAAACTGTGGAAGCCAAGGAACTGACAAGCCCAAACTAGATGAGAAACAATCGTATCTCGGTGACGTAATACGCGATCGAGATTGTTGTTAACATGCAGTTTAGGATCGTAATCCCGCACCATAAAAATGGCAGCATGTGCAGCAGCACCCACAATTAGAAACCCACCAATCCAAACGTGATGGGTAAATAGCGAAACGCTAGTGGCATAGTCTGTTGCCAGATAAGGATAGGGAGGCATGGCATACATATGGTGTGCCACTAAGATACTTAACGAACCTATCCAGGCTAAGTTCCAAGACAGTTGGGCGTGCCAAGAGTTAGTAAACACCTCGTACATTCCCTTATGTCCCTGACCAGTAAAAGGTCCTTTATGCGCTTCTAAAACTTCCTTAAAGCTATGACCGATACCCCAGTTGGTACGGTAAAAGTGACCAGCAATGATTAACAATACTGCCACGGCTAGGTGATGGTGTGCCGTATCCGAAAGCCATAAGCCACCCGTAACGGGATTTAGACCGCCTTTGAAAGTCAAAAAGTCGGAATAGACTGCCCAATTGAGCGTAAAGAAAGGTCGCAATCCTTCAGCAAAACTAGGATATAGTTCTGCCATCCTGCTGGCATCAATAAATTCATGGGGCAAAGGAATATCTGCGGGAGCAATACCTGCATCCAAGAGCTTGTTAATCGGTAAGGCTACATGAATCTGATGTCCCGCCCAGCCTAACGAACCCAAACCGAGTAATCCTGCTAAGTGGTGATTCATCGCCGACTCGACATTCTGAAACCATTCCAGCTTCGGGGCGCGGACATGATAGTGAAACCAGCCAGCAAAAATCATTAAGCCAGCCATTACTAATGCACCGATCGCCGTACAATAAAGCTGGAACTCATTGGTAAAACCAGCAGCACGCCAGAGTTGAAATAAACCAGAGGTGATCTGGATACCGTGGAAACCGCCACCCATATCCCCATTAAGTATGTCTTGACCGAAAATCGACCAAACTACCTGGGCGCTGGGCTTAATACTCGTCGGATCGTTTAACCAAGAGGTGTAGTTGGAAAACCTCGCCCCATGAAAGTACATTCCACTCAGCCAGATAAAGACTACTGCCAAATGTCCAAAATGAGCGGAAAAAATCTTACGGGAAATGTCTTCTAAGTCACTGGTATGACTATCAAAATCATGGGCATCAGCGTGTAGATTCCAAATCCAGGTAGTAGTTTTAGGACCTCTCGCAAGGGTGCGATCGAAGTGTCCTGGTTTTGCCCACTTCTCAAAAGAAGTAGGTACGGGATTGGTATCTACGACAACCTTTGCCTTTTGCTCCGATTCTGGAGGGCTAATTGTCATTTATATTCTCCTTCGTTAGCTAAGAGCCATTAGCCATTTGTCTTCTACTCCTGACTGCAAATGACTAAGGACAATAAGATGAATTTTTTGTATGTTCGCAAAGTTATTTCTAATTAACCAACGGTCACAGCACAAAGGGCTTGCCCGCATGTGTCCGTCGTCGTACGGCGGAGTAATCTGTGACTGCGATACCTAAACGATCGCTAATAGCTTCTAGCAATTTTTCTTTAGTCAGAAGTTCGATAGTTTCGCGATCTTTGAACAACAATATTCCCGAACTAATATCAGTTTGCTCAAAGTGAGCCGTAATAAATAAGACAGGGATATTACTAGTGACTGTCGAATGGCACAGTGAAGCTATGACACCGTAACCACTGACTATTGGCATCAGTAATTCGCAAATAATTAAATCGGGTACTTCAGAATAAGCCAATCTAATTGCCGTATCACTGTCTTTGGCTTCAATTACTTGAAAGTTGGCAGACTGCAAAATCGAACAGAGATAATCTCGTTTTTTATCCCGATCTTCAACTACTAAAATTTTGTTTTTTCCCTTGTCTTTGCGAAAAGACAAATACTTGGAATAATATTCGTTCTCTACAGTATTTATCTGGGGAATTGAATTTTTAATTGTCTCAAACAGCTTATCCGCATCGCCAGGACTGGAACAATCTGGATTTTTATCTAGCTTGTCTCTGGCGAAAATACAGTTAATTCCGTTGGGATGAATTAAATCTGTGTCGATTGTTTTCATAACAAATATTCCTCGCTAAAAGGGTGAACGTTCGATTTTCGCTGCGGTTTCCGAGGCCAGGGCGAGAATCGACTTTAATTGTATTTGAGAGCGATCGCTTAATCTATTTGAGATGAGCGATAAAAAAAAAGACTGGGCTTTTGTAGCTGCAATATTTATATTGCTCTATTTAAACTTATACCAAAGGATAGTAATTAATTACAAAATGACAAGATTGTTTTTACAAAACTTTAATACGAGATCGCAGCAGGTACTAATTATATCTTTAAGTCCATATCTCGAAATAGTTTATGACATCATTGGTACATACATATGAGCTTGATAAAAAAGATAAAATACGCACCATAAATTTAAAACAGCTTGGCTTTTGTGAATAATTAACATTTGTAAAGTATTGGAGATTTGTTTACATAGTTAGATAGTAATAGAGGTAGTGTTGGCTATTTTTTTAATAAATAATTGCTTGTTTCTGGGGATAAAACTTATTCCCTATAATGAATTTAAACGCATGTTTCATGCTGCAAATAAATGAAAATACTATTAGTTGAAGATGATAAAACTATTACTGAAACTTTAAAAAGTATTTTGCGAGATCGCAATTACATAGTCGATTGTGCTGCTGAAGGGGAGTTGGGTTGGGAGTTTGTTGAGGCTTATGATTATGACTTAATCTTGCTCGATATTATGTTGCCCAAGCTGAATGGTATTGAGTTTTGTAAGCGACTAAGATCGTCAGGAAATCAAACCCCCGTACTATTATTAACCGCTCAAAGTTCCAGTGATAAAAAAGTTGTTGGACTCGATGCTGGTGCAGACGATTATGTAGTTAAGCCGTTTGAAATGTCCGAACTATTGGCGCGGATTCGGGTTTTGTTGCGCCGTCGGAACTCTCTAGAATCTTCAATTCTTCAATGGGAAAAATTAAGTCTAAATTCTAGTAACCATGAGGTAACTTACGACAAGAAAATATTAACTCTAACCCCCAAAGAGTACCGCTTGCTAGAGTTATTTTTACGCAGTGGCGATCGCGTTTTAACCCGCGAAATTATTTTGGATCGCCTTTGGGATATAGAAGAAGCACCAAGCGAAAATACGGTTACGGCTCATATTAAAGATTTACGGCGCAAACTAAAACAGGCAGGGGCAAACAGCGATTTAATCGAGACTGTCTATGGGGTTGGCTATCGTCTCAAGCCACTTGCTACAGTCGAGCCAAGCAATCGGGAGAAGACGAAAAAAGCGTTGCGCCAACAAACTAAAGCAGCTTTAGCAACAGTATGGCAAAAGTTTGCTGAGGTACACAACGAGCGAATTGCAACCTTAGAACGAGCCAATCGTGCTTGGCAAAGACACTCCCTATCAGGTGAGCTTTTACAGCAGGCAAAATGGGCTGCTCACAAACTGGCAGGAGGACTGGGTATTTTTGGCTTTCCTGAAGGCTCTCGGTTGGCACTGGAGATGGAAGAACTCTTGAAAATCCATTCCCAGGAGGATCTAGGCAAACAATTCTCCGAGCTACTAACAGCTTTAAAAAACTCTCTACAAGCAAAAGGGCGATTGCAGCCAGCTACAGCAAACCAGCATCGACCTATAATCTTAGCCGTAGATAATCGACCCGAACTAGTGCAGCAAATTACGGCTCAAATGGCTGCCGTGGAGATAAAATTCAAGCTAGTTACAGAGCCAGAATCGATCGAGCAAGCTATAGCCCAAACTGAACTCAGCGCGGTTATTTGGACATTTTCTTTGGCTGACTGTACGACAGAGACGATCGACGATTTTGCTCGGATTGTTAACGATAAGTTCGCATTACCAGTAATACTGTTTACCAATAATAGCGATCGAGACGATCTACAAAAAATTGCTCTTTTAGGTCGCCATATATTATTACAGCGAGGAACACTAAACATAAAGGCGATCGAGGCGATCGTCAAAACCGTACAGCAAGTCCGTCAAAAAGTAGCGAAAGTTTTATTAGTGGATGACGATCCACAGATACTAGATGCGGTTAGTGGTTTAGTGGATTCGGCAAAAATAGATTTGACCGTATTAGACAATCCCTCAAACTTCTGGCAAATAATCCCTCAGCTGAGACCAGATTTACTGATTCTTGATGTGACAATGCCTCATTTTACAGGAATCGAACTGTGTCAATTATTGCGTAATAATCCCGATCCTCGCTGGAGAGAGCTGCCAATTTTATTTCTAACGGTTCACAACGATTTAAATACGCTACGCCAAATCTTGAGTGCGGGGGCTGACGACTGTATCTATAAAACCCTTGCTTCCTCAGAATTAGTCCCCAAAATATTTAATTGCCTCGATCGCAGGCAGTTGTTACCAACGTTGCTGGTTTAAAACATGAATTTTAGCTGCCCTTGTCTCCGAATAGGGATTAGTCCTAAAGGATACCGCTTCGCATATTATTAGTTTTCTAAGAGTAAATCTTTGAACTGTATGAATGAATTGCCGCTCGTGTCTTGATTCAGCAACGCCCTATTATCGAGTTTAATCTGATGAATAACGAATTAAATTTTGAAAGTTCGGGAGATTCTGAAGCTACTAACCAAAAAGCTGATTCTTTGGAAATACTGCTACATGGAATGGTCGATCGCATTCGCCAATCTTTAGAGTTATCGGTAATTCTTTCTAGTACTGTGGCTGAAGTCCGAGCTTTTATTAATACCGATCGAGTGAAAATTTATCAGTTTGCGCCTGACAGCAGTGGTGAAGTAGTTGCTGAATCCGTAGATAATGACAAGCTGCCATCACTGCTGGGTCAACATTTCCCCGCCGAAGATATACCCGTGCGGATGCGCGAACTTTACCTCAAAGAGCGTCAACGGAGCATTGTAAATCTCGCCAAGCGTCAAATTGGCATGAGTTCTTCAGCAAAGAGCGAGACAGAGATTGTGTTTCGCTCCGTCGATCCCTGTCATGTTGAGTATTTAACGGCAATGGGCGTACAGTCTTCGTTAGTAGTTCCTATTTTAGATAACCATCGCCTCTGGGGGCTTTTAGTTTCTCATCATAGTTCCCCTCGCATCGTTACCAAGACAGAATTAGAGACGATCCAGCTAGTTGCCGATCAGACTTCAATTGCGATCGCCCAGTCTAATTTATTAGAGTCTACTCGTATTCAGGCAATGCAAGAGGCAACCATTAACCGTGTCGGCAGATCTTTACATTCTATGACTGAGATGCAGCTACAGCAAGCACTACAGCAAACCGTTATGGCTCTACAAGGATCGGGCGGGAGAGTTTATCTTGCTGCCCAAAATCCAGACTCGATAGCGCAACTGTATGTCTCAGGCGAACAGCCCGTATTGCTTAAAGATGGTACTCATAAAATACCCCTTGAAGAACATTCAGACTGGCAAACATGGCTAGCTGATAATCTCCAGAACACGGCTATCCAGCACTGGGCGATCGCCAATCTCGATCTAGATTCATTATCCTTAGAGTTAGCTCAAGCTTTCAAACCCAGCCAAATTAGAAGTATATTAGTAATTAAGCTAGAACATCACCAAAAAACTCTGGGTTACTTAACTATCTTCCGTCAGGGTATTGATATCGAAACAGTTTGGGCAAAACGTCCCGATCGCGATGACCCCCGCAATCAATTTCCCCTCAAGTCTTTTCAAGTTTGGCGCGAACTCCAGCAAAATAAGGCTCTCCCCTGGGCAGATAGCGAAATTGAATTAGCACAAACTTTAGGTAGTCACTTTGCGATCGCCATTTATCAATATCAGCTTTACGAACAGATTCGCACCCTCAACACATCTTTAGAACAGCGAGTCCAAGAGCGTACCGTCGAGCTACAGCAAACTAATCAAAAACTAGTCCAAGAAATAAGCGATCGCCTTAAAACCAGAGCGGATTTAGAAAGAGTCAGCCATCAAAACGAGCTAATCTTAAATTCGGCAGGGGAGGGTATTTATGGCTTAAATACAGAGGGGATAACTACCTTTGTTAACCCTGCTGCTGCATACATTCTGGGATACAGTGTCGATAAACTTCAAAATCAGCCGATGCATGAGATGGTCAAGCATTCCACAGCCGAAGGAACAGTCTATGATTGGCAGGAAAATCCCATCCGTCAGACTATTCTAACTGGGGAAATATATTACGTTACCAATGAAATATTTTGGCGCAAAGATAAGTCCATTCCTGTTGAGTACATCTGCACTCCAATTCGAGAAAAAGAGCAAATTGTGGGTGCGGTAGTAATTTTTAAAGATATTACCGAAAGACAAATCATCGATCGCATGAAAGACGAATTTGTTTCAGTTGTCAGCCACGAATTGCGAACTCCGCTAACTTCCATTCGCAGCTCTATTGGTCTACTTTCTAGCGGTCGAGTAGATTTAGAATCTGGCAAAAGCCTAAGACTGTTAGAAATCGCCTTAAGTAACTCCAATCGCCTAGTACGCCTGATTAACGACATCCTCGACTTAGAAAGAATTAAATCGGGTAAAGTAACCATGTTTAAGGAAAACCACGATGTAATTGAAGTCATGGTAGATGCGGTAGAAATTGTCCAGAGTATTGCTGATAAATCTCAGATTCAGCTAGCTGTAAAACCATTATCAATTCAAATATATGTCGATCGCGATCGCATTATTCAAACTTTAACCAACCTGATTAGCAACGCCATCAAATTTTCACCACCCAATACTGTCGTTACCCTCAGTGCCGAATTACAGACAAATAAAATGGTCATGTTTCAGGTTCAAGACTCTGGTAGAGGTATCCCTCCAGAACACTTAGAAACCATCTTCGATCGCTTTCAACAGGTAGATGCTTCCGATTCGCGCGATCGGGGTGGAACGGGCTTAGGGCTGGCTATCTGTCGCAGTATTGTGCAGGAGCATGGAGGAGAAATATGGGCTGAGAGCATCTTGGGCGAAGGCAGTACATTTTGTTTTACTTTACCCACTGAAAATTCTTTAAATTAAAAGCTATATGCGAAGCGGTATCCTTTAGGAAAAGCTAAGAGAAATGACTAAAAAAGTTTTAATAGTTGATGATGATGACGATGTGCGCGAAGCTACTCAAATTTGCTTGGAGGTTACAGGAGATTGGCAAATTTTAACCGCAAGTTCTGGGAAAGAGGGGTTAATTACAGCGATCGCCCAGCAGCCAGATTTAATTCTTCTAGACGTGATGATGCCAGGTATGGATGGTTTGGAGACTTTTACCGAACTACAGGCAAATTCTATAACTCGATCTATTCCTGTTATTCTCCTTACAGCAAAAGCACAACCAGCCGAACTACGTCAGTTTACTCAATTACAAGTATTAGATGTAATTACTAAACCTTACGAACCGTTTAGCTTATCCGACCGTGTAGCCAAAGCTTTAGATTAGTAGTTCAGTTAATGTGTCTATCTCTTAAATAAATACATGAGCTTATTGTATTAAGTAATCGTGTAAGTACTTATAAAGGTATAACTTTTAAAAGCTAAAATTCTATTTTTTAAAAGTGCGATCGCACATTGTAAATATTTGATTCTTACTTCGGTTAAAAGACCGATGATTTACATTTTATGCGGTAGAGTTGAAATTAAATAGCACTTAGCAGCAGCCGTTAGGATTCCTTAGCATAATTTTCAAGGCTTTATTCGGAAGATCCTAAAGGTTTCAGTTTGGCTTTTAAAATTATTCAATCGTCTGCTTCTATAGCTATAAAAAATTTTATTAAATACATGATTTAAGACCATGACAGCATCTAATCAGAATGGTGACGGTTACGATCGCGGTATCCAACCTGCGGAAACTGCTGCTAGAAAAGAAAGAGAAGGAAAAGATTTTAAAGAGCCTACTGATACCTCAGAAGGTACTACTGTAGATCGAGAAGGTTTAGCTAACAATTACGCAATTGAGCCTGAAATGTATGTAGAAGAACCAGGAGATTTGAAAGAAAAGCAAGAGGCGGAAAAAGTCGAACGTGCTAAAGAACTTAAAGAAATTAATGAGCCTGGGGGGAAAGGACCTGGAATCATCTAGTTTGTTGGCTTCTAATCTTTAAAATCGAATGATATTGGCGTATAGCCGACATACCTGCAAAATAGGACATGACACAAATTTTTGTAACCTTTTAGGCTAATTCAGGGTCAAAACATCACCAAAAATGGTCATTAATGGGTAAGTTTTCCATAATTAGTGGCTTGAGAGGCTGATTTTCTGAATCCTGGTCATTTAAGCCCAACTATCTTTTTTGGGGAAGTTAGTAATTTATTTCTCTCAGGGTTATTATTAAATTTGCTCTGTAAAGCAGTCATCAAGGCATTTTCAAAGGTTTTTGAAAAGCTGGAACATAAGCCGTTTTTTACATTACTTAACATCGTGTCCTATTTTGCACATATGTAGAAATCAGATTCTGCTGTGACTGACATAACTTCATTAGTTATTCAGATTTATTGTCTAGTATTCAAAATAAAACTGTCGAACCCTTGGCAATTTAAAATGCTAGCACCAAGAAATTTTCCTCGAATGTCAACTAAAATTCGACGTATCTTGTTAATTCACGCTAATGATGCAGTCAAAGAGATGCTGCTACTCTGTCTGGAGACTATTCCTAGTTCTGAAATAATTGCGATCGATTCTGGGATAGAAGCAATTGCCAAGGCAGCAGAAGTAGATTTTATACTGCTTGATACGGATGAAGCAATGCCAGATTTACGTTGGCAAGAAATTTTCCAAAATTTAAAACGAAATTCTATAACTTATTCCATTCCTGTCATTCTCTTGACAGCTACGCCCCAATCTCAAGAGCTAATAGAGCTGCAAAAAATTGAATCCGTCAGGGCGATCGCTAAAACTTTCGATTTGCTCAACTTAGCAAACGCTATATCCAACCTGCTAGATAGAATATAATCCTTATCAAAACTCAAAAAGATTTAGCCTCTTCATAAGTTCTTCAGATTGTTTGTCTAATATGTTCGACATGGATGTCAGTTAGTTGCCATCCAATGGGAATTTTCCAATTATAACCCCATCGCTCCTGGCCTCGGAAACCGCAGCGATGAGGTTGTCCCTACCCTTTTAGCAAGGAAGTTACTAATTATGTTACCGCATTTATTCATTCTTGGACACTCACGATCTTGGAGTAGTCATAAGACTTAGTAGTTGGGGCTAATGGCAAAATCTAGCTGCTCAATCTGTCAAGAACACAAACAAGATTTGATGAGTAGAAACAGAGAATTAAAATGAATGCCTGTATCTGTTGTGATTCTAGACTGTTACGCCATTTAAATTGCGATCGAGTTTACTGGTTTTGTCCATACTGCCACCAGGAAATGCCCAGCAGACTGTTTCTAAATTGCTTAAGCAGCGATCGCGCTATTAAGCAAAAGATGATGCGGAAACAGTTCAATTTAACTCGATCGACTTAGTTATTAGTCTTTAGTCACCAACGCCACGGATTGTAGCAAGAATTGAAGATTGTCCTAGACTTCCGCTCTAGAACCAGAAGCGTCTTATAAAGCTCTGGTTTGTACGTTCATAACTAACACCCTCAGCAATAACCTTATGCTTGCGGTATCCCTTTAGGGACAACGCGGGAAACCACAGAGCCTCTCGGCTCAAAGCCCCTTCGGGGCGCTGACGCTTATGCGCCGTCAACGGTTTTGCTTCGCAACCAACAACCAATAATCAAATAAAATGACTACATTCATTCAACAACCCGAACAAATAAGTTCATGGGAACGTTTTTGTCGGTGGATTACTAGCACTGAAAACCGTATATATATCGGTTGGTTTGGGGTTTTAATGATTCCCTTACTTGGTGTATCTATCTGCGTATTCGTGACTGCGTTTATTGGCGCACCGCCTGTCGATATCGACGGTATTCGCGAGCCTGTATCTGGCTCATTACTCTACGGCAATAATATTATCACCGCAGCCGTAGTCCCGACCTCTAATGCGATCGGTCTGCACTTTTATCCAATTTGGGAAGCTGCATCAATGGATGAGTGGCTCTATAACGGCGGTCCTTATCAGATGATTGCTTTTCACTATATTCCCGCCCTATGTTGCTATTTAGGACGAGAATGGGAACTTAGCTACCGTTTGGGTATGCGTCCTTGGATTTGCGTGGCATATAGCGCACCCCTAGCAGCAACTGTCTCTGTATTCTTAATTTATCCCATCGGACAGGGTAGTTTCTCAGACGGCTTACCCATGGGCATTAGCGGAACGTTTAACTTTATGTTTGTTTTCCAAGCCGAGCATAATATTTTGTTTCACCCCTTCCACATGTTAGGGGTAGCTGGTGTATTCGGGGGGTCGTTCTTCTCAGCTATGCACGGTTCTTTAGTTACATCTTCTTTAATTAAAGAAACTACTGAAAGCGAGTCCCAAAACTATGGCTACAAATTCGGTCAGGAAGAAGAAACCTACAACATAGTAGCTGCTCACGGTTACTTTGGACGCTTGATTTTCCAATATGCGAGCTTCCAAAACAGTCGCAACCTCCACTTTTTCTTGGCAGCTTGGCCCGTAGTTTGCATTTGGTTTACGGCACTGGGTATCTGCGTGATGGCGTTTAACCTTAACGGATTTAATTTTAATCAATCGATTTTAGATTCTCAAGGACGAGTCTTGCCTAGCTGGGCAGATGTAGTTAACCGTGCCAGTTTGGGGTTTGAAGTTATGCACGAACGAAATGCTCATAACTTCCCCTTAGATTTGGCTAGTGGTGAAGCTACGCCCGTGGCATTAAACGCCCCAGCAATTAACAGTTAATTAAACCCAACTATCGCGATCGCTCCTGAGCAACGGTCACGCAGCGATCGCGATTTTTATACCTTTTTAGTTAGGAGCGATCGATGTTACAGCGCAATCGCGAGGCTTATCTAGAAGCTAATCGCATCCTTAGAGCTTCGACCAAACCAGATTCTAATATCTCAACCGTTCTAGAACAGCTAGAGCAGATTAATCTCTGGGAGAGATTTTGTCGGTGGGTCACGAGTACCAACAACCGTATTTATATTGGCTGGTTTGGTGTGTTGATGATTCCGACTATGTTGACTGCCAGTATTGTCTTTATTCTGGCGATCGCTTTTGCACCGCCTGTAGATATGCAGGGATTAGGTGCGCCGATTTCTGGCTCTCTATTAGATGGAAATAATCTAATCTCGGCTGCGGTTATTCCCACTTCAGCAGCGATCGGTTTACACTTTTATCCCATTTGGGAAGCGGGTTCGATTGATGAGTGGCTTGTCAATGGAGGACCTTATCAACTAATCGTGCTGCACTTTTTGATAGGTATGATTGCCTATCAAGATCGAGAGTGGGAATTAAGCTACCGCCTGGGAATGCGTCCCTGGATCTCTCTCGCTTTTACTGCACCTGTAGCTGCTGCTGTCTCGGTGTTTATCGTATATCCCATCGGACAAGGAGGCTTCTCTGAAGGAATGCCTTTGGGGATTTCTGGCACATTTTACTTTATGTTTCGCTTTCAGGCAGACCACAATATCTTGATGAGTCCGTTTCATCAGTTAGGGGTAATCGGGGTCTTAGGCGGTGCATTACTCTGTGCGATGCACGGTTCAATTGTGAGTTCGAGCTTAATTCGCAACACCAATCGACACGAATCAATCAATCTTGGTTACAGGTTAGGGCAGAAAAAACCTACCTATAGCTTTGCTAAATCTCAAAACTATCAGCGCACTCTATGGGGATTTAGCTTTCCTAGTTCGCGATCGCTCCATTTCTTCTTAGCTGCTTTTCCCGTCGCGGGAATTTGGTCGGCAGCGATCGGCGTTGATATTGCAGCATTTGACTTTGAAGGAACTAATTTTCAGCAACCGACGATTATTAGTCAGGGGGAAATAATTCCTACCTGGATGGACATTATTTTAGATGCCAATTTAGGTTTATCCGAGACAACCAGGCAAACGCATACATTACCTATTTTCCAAGATTGGGAACTCAATTCCGAATCAGAAATTGCTAATTTTCCCACCAATTTATCGTAGGGGCGAACGGCCGTTCGCCCCTACAGATCCACAATCGATACAAAAAACATGGAAACACCATTTACCGATTTAACCGTAAACATCACCGCTACGGCGGGGGATGATATCAATCCAGGACGAGAAGGCAGAGATCAGGCATCTACAGGCTATGCTTGGTGGGCGGGAAACGCCCGTTTCATCAACCTTTCTGGCAGATTCTTAGGGGCGCACGTTGCTCATGCTGGCTTAATTGCTTTTTGGGCGGGGGGAATGTTGCTCTTTGAAGTTTCCCACTATAATCCCGATATGCCCATGTTTAGACAGGGCTGCTTACTGATGCCCCATATTGCCACTCTAGGCTTTGGCGTTGGTGCGGGTGGGGAGGTTGTAAGTTTGTTTCCCTTTATAGCGATCGCCGTAATCCATCTAATTGGTTCGGCTGTTTTAGGTTTTGGCGGACTGTATCACTCTCTGCGAGGACCCAGTAAACTATCTGGCTTCTATGATTTTGATTGGGCTGACAAAGATAAGATAACCGACATTTTAGGCTACAACCTGATTGCTTTGGGTATAGGTGCATTACTTTTAGTCTGTAAAGCTATGTTTTGGGGCGGTATCTACGATACCTGGCTACCTGGAGGGGGTGATGTCCGTCTGGTAACAAATCCGACCCTCGATCCAAGAGTTATCTTTGGCTACTTTTTTAGTAGTCCTCTCGGTGGTAGTGGCTGGCTCACAAGCGTTGATAACCTAGAAGACATTATTGGCGGTCATATCTGGATGGGCAGTATCTTAATTGCTGGTGGTATCTGGCACATTCTGACCGTTCCTTTCAAATGGACTGACAAAGTATTTATCTGGTCGGGAGAAGCCTATCTTTCTCAGAGTTTAGGCAATATAGCAGGACAGGCGTTTATTGCAGCCATGTTTATCTGGTTTAACAACACGGCTTATCCAAGCGAGTTCTACGGTCCGACAACTGCCGAATCATCTCAGGCTCAATCACTGGTATTTCTAAATCGAGATCAGGATTTGGGGGTCAATATTGGTACAACTCAAGGACCAGTAGGTTTGGGTAAATACTTAATGCGATCGCCTACAGGAGAAATTATCTTTGGTGGCGAAACCATGCGCTTTTGGGACTTTCGCGGACCTTGGCTAGAACCACTACGGGGAGACAACGGCTTAGACCTCGATAAGCTACGCAATGATATTCAACCCTGGCAACTCCGTCGCGCTGCTGACTATATGACTCAATCTCCGATGGGTTCGATTAATTCTGTGT
>ENA-ORXU01001712-ORXU01001712.1-marine-metagenome-genome-assembly--contig:-NODE-1712-length-16888-cov-2.722682_pt1 | contig 16888 bp, 16 predicted proteins | sample MGYA00237869_ERZ511484 | MGnify/ENA metagenome assembly ERZ511484
GCTCACGCAGATCGCCTAGCTCGGTGGGTTCGCCACGCACCAGCAAGTCGTTGTCCTTGTTTACGAGTACGCTAAAGACGTTTCGCTCATTGAGTCGCGTCGGATCGGGAGGCTCGTTGCTCCACGGTGGAAGCTTCACGAGGATACCCTTGTCTTCGACGATCTCGGTGGTTACCAGGAAGAAGATGAGCAACAAGAAGGCGATGTCCGCCATCGAGCTTGCATTAATCTCCGGAGCCTGTTTGCGCTTTCCTCTAGCCATTAGCGGAAGAAGTTAATGATCTCGGAGATCACGAGCGCGGCAATGGCAGTGCCTGCAAGAATGAGGGCTGTCCAAATGGCGCCGGTGATCATTTTGCTCTGTCCGGGCGTCACAACGAAATCGCTGAGTCGCTCTAACATCGCATCATCCGGGTCGGCGGTACTGTAAATGATGAAAAATATCGCTACTACGGCGGCTAGGCCGAGCAATCCTTTGAGCGCACCCTTAAAGTCGGTGGCGAACTGAAACAGTCCGAAAAGGAGGGCTGCGACGGCAGCGAGAATAATAAGGCCAATCGCGAAATAGAGACCAGCATTGAAGATGGTCGTCTGGTAGCGCGACATGTCCTCCTCAGGAATTGCGGTGAAATCGTCGACGCCTGAGAGGATCGCAACCATCATAATGATGGTGAGCAAGAGACCAATGCCGAAGCCTATGGTTTGCCCGTTGCGGGTTAGAAATGTATACATCTGCGGTAGTGATTAAAGGGTGAGGGGCACTATCGCTTCACGAAAGTCTGGTGGTTGGCCATGATGTCGACAAGGGCGATGGAGGCATCCTCCATTTTGTTGACGATCGAGTCGACCTTCGAGACGATGTAGTTGTAGAAAATCTGGAGGATGATCGCCACGACAAGACCGAATACGGTCGTAAGAAGGGCAACCTTAATACCACCGGCTACAACGGCAGGCGACAGCTCACCAGTCGCCGCAATACGGTCGAAGGCCTGGATCATACCGATTACCGTACCCATAAAGCCGAGCATCGGAGCAATCGCGATGAAGAGGGAGATCCAAACGAGGCCCTTCTCAAGGAGACCCATTTGTACCGCGCCGTAGCCAACGATAGCTTTCTCGACAGCCTCGGGGCCCTCATGAGCGTGTGTGAGACCCTGATACAGGATCGATGCGGTGGGTCCCTGTGTAGAGCGGCACACCTCTTTGGCGCCTTCGAGGTCGCCGGCGCGCAAGTTCTCATCGATTCGCTCGAGGAGCTTGTCGGTGTTGGTGGTTGCGATGTTGAGCGTGATGATGCGTTCAACACAGAAGGCCAGACCAAGGATTAGACACACGAGCACGAGCGTCATGAATCGCCAGTCTCCCTGGATAAAGTACTGCTTTAGCAGCTGAAAGCCTTCGACGCCCTCATTGGGGTCTTGAGCAAAAAGCGTGGTGGCGCCAAGCGTGAAGCCAATGCAGAGCAGTGGAGTAAGAAGTTTGCGCATTACGACGTAGTTTTTCTGCGTTGAATTGTTTACTAATGAAGCGGAGAGACAGGGATTCGAACCCTGGGTACCTTGCGGTACACACGCTTTCCAAGCGTGCACGTTCGACCACTCCGTCACCTCTCCGAGAGAACAGGCGTAAAGTACGGCCAGCCTCTATGTATCCAAATCGTGTGGGGAAAATCCCCCATTTGCGCGAGGCAAATGCGGTTACTCCCCCTTGGAAGCCAATGTTCCGCAACAAGATAGATGCAATCACGCAAACAACTGACGGGCGTTTGCTGAAGTCATTTTCTCGACTTCCCGAAGGTCTTTACCGAGCGTAGTGGCCAGCTTATCAAGGATGTAGGGCAGGTACGCGCTTTCGTTGCGCCTCCCGCGACGAGGCACAGGCGCCAAGTAGGGGCTGTCAGTTTCGAGCACGAGCCGGCGTGGATCGACGCTTTGTATAACAGCTTCCAGTTCCCCATTTTTCTTGTACGTAAGTACCCCTCCGATACCGAGATAGAGTCCTAAGTCGACGGCTCGACGCGCTTGTTGGACTGTTCCCGTGAAGCAATGGAACACTCCGCGCAGGCCATCAGCACAAAGTGGAGCGATTAAATCTAGGGTCTCCGAGATGCTGTTGCGGCAGTGAACTACGACGGGTCGCTCGAGCTTAAGCGCCCATCCACACTGCTGTTTGAAGGCATCTTGCTGCTGCTTCCAAAATTCATCACTCCAATAGAGGTCGGTGCCAATTTCTCCAATGGCAGCCCAGGGACGCTCATGAAGCCGATCGTGGAGTGCGGCCAGCTGCTCTTCGTAATCTGCGCCTACACTGGTTGGGTGCAAGCCCAGCATCGGTAAGCAGGACTCCGGATAGGCGTCCGCCAGTTCAAGCATCGCGTCGACGGTGTTCGCGTCAATATTTGGGAGGTACATCCGCTCGACCCCTGCCTCGAGTGCCCGAGCGACTACTTCGTCACGATCTGCATCAAACTTTGTGGAAAACAGGTGGGTGTGCGTGTCTATCATCTCCGTTGCGACGCGCTAGCTGGCAAAGGCCGTCTTCATCATGAGCCCCTGCTGCTTCTCGTGGCGCTTTTTGTAACCTGTAGCTGGACTCGAAGACGCCTCACGACCGATGTACCGTATCGGCTGATCTGGGCAGTAGTGTGCTTTGATGTACCGCCAAGCGCCCATGTTCTCGGACTCCTCCTGTACCCATACTACTTCCGCTTTGGAGTAGCGGTCAAAAACTGCCTGCAATTCCTGCTCAGGCAGTGGGTACAATTGTTCGACTCGAACTACCGCGACATCGTCCACCTTGTTTTTCTGTTGGTATGCGAGCAGGTCGAAGTAGACCTTGCCAGTGCAAAGCAGCACTCGTCGCACTTTGGCGAGCTTGGCTTTTGAGGTTTTGGCGAAAGCTGAATCGTCATACACGGGAACGAAGCGCGTGCCCGGCCCGAAGTCATTTAGATCGCTTACCACCGCAGGGTGACGCAGCAAACTCTTTGGGCTCATTACAACCAGCGGCTTACGGAAATTCCAGGCTAGCTGACGGCGCAACAGATGGAAGAAATTGGCGGGTTTCGTGACGTTGGCAACAATCATATTGAAGCCGGCGCATTGCTGTAAAAAGCGCTCTACCCGAGCGGAGGAGTGCTCAGGCCCCTGGCCCTCCATGCCGTGAGGAAGGAGCATGACGAGCCCACTCATGCGATGCCACTTACTCTCGGCGCTCGAGATGTACTGATCGACTATAGTCTGGGCTCCATTGTAGAAATCTCCAAACTGGGCCTCCCAAACCACGAGATTTTCTGGACTTGCCAGTGAATAGCCGTACTCGAAGCCCAGCACAGCAAACTCGCTGAGCAGGGAATTATAAATACGGTACTGGCCCTGATCTTCCGACAGACGGCTGAGCCGGTTGTACTCGGTGTACTTATCGGAGTCATGCAATACGGCGTGGCGATGCGAGAATGTACCCCGCTTGACGTCTTGACCGCTCATACGAACGTCGCGCCCCTCGAGCAATACCGAACCATAGGCGACTAGCTCACCGAGTGCCCAGTCGAGCTGCTTAGCATCGATTAGTTTGTTAGCACTTTTAAAAAGCCGGTTCACTTTCCGGATGGGCGTGAAGCTGTCTGGCAAGTCCATTAAGGACTTGAGAATCTGTTCCACCTGCTCAGTGGGGACACCTGTCTCCGGGTAGAGATCTGCGTCATCGACAGTTATGCCCTTCTTGAGTTTGCGCCAGGCTTCTTCGGTGTCCTGGTAGCTGTAGGGCAGTTCGTTTTGCTTTACCTCGTCGAGACGGGCCTGGAGAAAGTCGTTAAAGTTTTTCTCTTGCTTATCGGCCTCCTCTACGTTGATATCTCCTCGCTCGACGAGGGTCTTCACATAAATCTCGCGTGGATTCGCGTGATCATCGATCAGCTCGTACATATACGGCTGTGTAAAATTCGGATCGTCGCCTTCGTTGTGGCCATGCTTACGGTAGCACACCATGTCAATGAAAACATCAGAGTTGAATTCCTGGCGATAATCAACTGCGAATTGCATCGCGAATACTACTGCCTCCGGGTCGTCACCGTTGACGTGCAGGACGGGTGCCTGCACTAGCCCTGCGGCCGCCGTGCAATAGGTGCTTGAGCGAGCATCATCGAAATCGGTGGTAAAGCCGATTTGGTTGTTGATTACGAAATGCAACGTTCCGCCAGTGTAGTAGCCGTCGAGTTGGCTCATCTGCACCACCTCGTACACGACTCCCTGCCCCGCTACAGCGGCATCGCCATGTATGAGGATGGGAAGGATTCTGTCGTAATCTGATGCGTACAGCGCGTCTGCTTTTGCCCGCGTGAAACCCTGCACGACCGGATCGACAGATTCAAGATGGCTTGGATTGGGCACCAGCTTAAGGTGTACTTTTTTGCCGGAAGGCGTATCAACCAGGCTGGAATAGCCAAGGTGATATTTCACGTCGCCGTCGCCAAAGATCTCGTCAGGATCGACAGAGGCTTCGAACTCCTCGAAAATCTTTTCATAGGTCTTGCCCATGAGGTTGGCGAGGACGTTGAGCCGCCCACGGTGCGCCATACCGATCACAACTTCTTCTACGCCTTGACTCGCGCCGAAGCGTATGGCCGCATCCAAGCCTGCAATAGCGGACTCTCCTCCTTCAAGGGAAAACCGCTTTTGGCCAACCCACTTCTTTCCTAGGAAATTTTCGAAGCCTACCGCACCGTTCAGCTTCTCGAGGATGCGAAGCTTCGTCTCCAAGTCCAGGCCATAGCCATTTTGTAGTCCCTGCTCCACGCGGCCTCGTATCCAGCGGCGCTTAACGCGATCGCCGAGGTGGTGGTACTCAAAGCCAACGTGGCCACAGTAGGCCTCACGCATGTGCTTGACGATATTTCGAAGGGTCGTCGTCCCAAGGCCTACTTCGTTGCCTGCTTGGAAGGAGCTGTCGAGGTCGGCGTCCGAGAGATCGAAGTCAGCCAGCGCCAGGTTTGGGTTTCGATCTCGGCGTGGACGCAACGGGTTGGTTTGTGCTTCGAGGTGCCCACGGTTGCGGTAGGCTTTAATTAGCGAAAGCACAGATACCTCCTTACGGAAATCTATTCCAGCACCCCCACCCTGGCTGGCAGCAGCACTGCCGTTGGCCGATCCGTTGGCAGCACCATTTGAGGTTTTAGCGCTACTGCCGTAGTCAAAGCCCTTGAAGAAGGTCCGCCACGACTCCTCCACGCTGGCGGGATCGTCTAGGTAGCTTTGGTAAAGGCCGTCGATGTAGGCAGGGTGGGCGTTGGCGATAAAACTATAGTCGCTCATAACTCTCGGCGAGTGTGTAGGGGGATGGGCAAAGCTAACCGACAGCCGTGGGCTGTGTACTGGTGTTCCATAGCTAGAACCGCTCCCGGCGTGTTCCCGGACAAACGCCATGGGCGCAGCTAGGTTTCAAGCCACTTACTTGCCCCCATGGCGTTCTCGCTCGACGGCTACGATCACATTCTGCTCGACATGAACGGCACGTTCGTGCTGGACTTCGACAATTTCGATGCAGAGCAGGACTACGGAGCCACCTATCAGAAGAGCGGGTATGGGTCTCAAAGGCCTGACGAGGCTGACGCGCTAGTACGGTCGGCATATGCCTATCTCGCCGTGCGCTATGTGGATGATGCTTACGCGGATGCCTTTCCTAGCGTAGCGAATGCCCTCGATACAATCTCCGAGAAGCCACTAACCACTCAGCAGCGAACAGAACTCGTCGACACCTTCGCGCAACACGAGATGGGCTGGCATCCCGAACCCCACCGCCGCGCCCTTGCAATACTCGCCCAATTGAAACCACTTAGCGTGCTCAGTAATCTTTGGGCACCACGCTTTCGCTGGGATAAGGCTTTTGCGTTCTGGGGAATTGATCGCCATTTTCAGCATGTCCACTTTTCTAGTGACGGCCCTTGCATGAAGCCGAGTCCACGATTCTTTAAGCAAGCTTTGGATGCCATGCGACCCAGCACGACGGCGGGGCGAGTCCTCTACGTTGGCGACTCTTATCGATGCGATGTACTTGGTGCGCAGGCCTCAGGGATGGACTCCGTTTGGCTCAATCGCAAAGATGCCCCGATACCGTCTCGACTTGTAGCCCAAGCTGTCTATCGCGACCTCGTAAGCTTCGTGAATGATTGTGCGCCTTCCACCAGCGTTTGAGTGCTGCTTAGACGGGCAAAAAAGCATGACTCAATGCGCTAAGAAATTCGGCAGGCTGAGGACCAAGAAATCACTATATTTGCGCCCCGATTCGAAAAGAGTACCATGGCCAATCACAAATCTTCGATCAAGCGTATGCGTCAGGACGCCAAAAAGCGCCTGCACAATCGCTACTACCGGAAGACTACACGTTCAGCAATTCAGCGGCTCCGCGAGATAGAAGATCCCGCAGAAGCTAAGAAGTTTGCACCTCGCGTGTACTCTATGATCGACCGCGTTGCCAAGCGCAACATCTGGCACGACAACAAAGCCGCCAACCTTAAGTCTGGCCTCGCTAAGCACATCGACCGACTCGAAGCGGCAGCGTAATCTCTTCCCCTTCGGATCTCGATCCACGTTCCCGACACTATTCGGGCTGAAGGAGATGCACCGCACCGGTGCATCTCCTTTTTTTTGGCCACTAGCTCAAGCTGCCCTAATGCCTAAATTCCATACCCTTCAGGTTGCCGACGTGAGGCGCGAAACCGACTCGTGTGTGTCGGTTGAGCTTACCATCCCGGCCGAGTTGCAGGAAGTATTCTCTTTCGAAGCTGGGCAGTATTTGACCCTTCGCGCTACGATAAATGGCAAAGAAGCACGCCGTAGCTACAGCCTCTGCTCGGCACCTCACGAAGGAGAGTGGCGTGTCGCCATCAAGCATGTAGAGGAAGGACTCTTCAGCACGTTCGCGAACGAAACACTCGCCGTTGGAGATACCCTTGAGGTCATGCCGCCAATGGGATCGTTTAACGCTCCTCCCACGAGGGTTTCTCGCGTGTTGCTCTTTGCGGCGGGCTCTGGTATCACGCCCATAATTAGCATAGCAAAAACCATCCTGGAGCGAGATACGGAGGCTCAGATCACGTTGTTCTATGGCAATCGGTCGAGTCGGGACATCATTTTTCAGGAAGAACTCGAGGGCCTTAAAAATACCCATCTCACGCGCTTTAGTCTTTACCATGTGCTAAGTCGTGAGCACTTGGGCACCGAGCTATTTTATGGGCGCATAGATGCAGAGAAATGCACAGCTTTCGCCAAAACACTTTTCGACCCCAGCACAATTGACGAGGCCTACCTCTGTGGCCCAGAACCGATGATTCGAGCTGTGAGCGAAGCCCTCGAGCAAGCCGGCTTGCATAAAGACAGCATACACTTCGAACTCTTCGGTGCTCCTACTACCGCGCTAAGTCAGCCAGCTGTGGTACGGCCTGCCCGCAAGCGCGCCGACCTTTCTAAAGTCGCAATCACTGCCGACGGAGCTACCACCACCATCGATATGCTCGACGACGGTAGCCACCTACTCGAAGCGGGACTTTCTTACGGACTCGACCTGCCGTTTGCGTGCAAGGGTGGCGTGTGCTCAACGTGCAAATGCAGAGTCCTCGAAGGCGAGCTTCTCATGGACGTCAACTACGCGCTGGAGCCAGAAGAAGTAGAAGCAGGCTACGTCTTGAGCTGCCAGGCCCGGCCTATTAGCGAGCGCGCAGCGGTGACCTTCGATGTGTAAGGTTTCCTAACCTAATAGAACTCACGCTGTGAATTGCGTTGTTGTCAAGGGTATGGATGAAGCTGAAAAAACCGAAGATCCGACCACCGTCTTTCAAACCCAGCCTGCACAAGTAGGGGACGGTTTCTTCATTCAACGAGCGCTACCCTTGCAAGGCCAAGGCATCGCGTCCATGGAGCCTTTCCTCATGCTCGATCACGCGGGCCCTACCACCTTCGGCCCTAGCAATAAAGCGCGTGGCGTCGACGTACACCCGCACAAAGGATTCCAAACCGTCACGCTCGCCTACCAGGGAGATTTGGTGCACCGTGACTCCGCAGGCAATCGCGGTGAGTTAAGTCCCGGCGACGTGCAGTGGATGACTGCCGGAAGCGGCATCGTTCATGAAGAGAAGCACGGCCCTACCCTGACAAAGAATGGCGGTGTCAGTGAAATGATTCAGCTGTGGGTCAACCTCCCAGCAAAGCACAAATCTGTTGCCCCGCACTACTCAGACTATAAGTCGGAAATCTTTCCAGTAATTCCGCTAAGCGCCGAAGGCACCAACCTAGTACGCCTCATCGCCGGGCAGTGGCGCACATATACCGGTCCAGCCCAGACCTACACACCGCTCACGCTTGCGGATGTTTACCTCGATCCAGGCACCAAAACCACCATTGACATAGACGCTACGTGGCATACCGCCATATACGTACTCACTGGGTCGACACGGATCAACGACAAGGCTGTTGAAAAGCACGCAATTGCGACTGTGCGTGGAAAAGATACCGTGACTATTGAGGCTTACGCCAAAACCCACCTCCTATTCATGAGTGCCGAGCCCATCGGGGAGCCGATTGCTAGTTACGGACCCTTTGTCATGAACTCTGAAGAGGAATTGCGGGAGGCGATGGCTCAGCACCGCAACGGCCTCTTTGGGACCGTATCCTAGCGACACTTTCGGTCACTCAAAACTCAGGGACATAGATCGTGTCGACCACGTGCGCGTAAGTCGTAAAGATCCCGATCGGATTGGCAGAACCACTCAGGTTGCCTAGTAGGCTACTAGGCTGAGCAAAGGGGTTTCCGTTAGCTTGCTCGGCTGTCTGCACACTGGTTAGATATCGTTCGAAATCCTCATCGACATGAGCGTTGAGGATGTACAGTGTATCTCCACCAGCAAACTCAAAACTCGTCCCAGTTGGAATAGAACCCTGGTCGGAAAATTCATCAGAGAAAACAAAATCTTGCTCTGCACTCGAGTCGATGGGCGTGTAACTCAACAGCCGGTGAAAGCGGTTGACGGTTGCAGGATCAGGGTCGGTGATGTAGCTGAAGATGCGGGCTAGCGTATCCCGGTCAACCAGATCTTCCGGATACTCCACTACGATCGAGTCAAATCCTACGGGCGGCAGCAGTTGCGTAGCACCCTGAGCCACTCGACCGTCCGGAAACTCGACATCGAGAAATATGCTGTCTAAGTAATTGAAGGGGACAGCGGCATCCGCTCCATAATTGTGCAACTGACCGCTGAGCGGATCAAAATATATGCCCTCGGGCAATTCGATAACTTCCTCATCCCCGATACGAATACTAACCCTCGCGGAGTCGAAGAGCACGTTCTCAAAGAATTGCTGATTCTGCGTTTCGAGTGGGTCGAAGAAGCCAGCAGAGCGAGTAATCAAAACACGAAACGGCTCTCCGGGTACGAGGTAGGCCTCTATCGCTGGCTGCGGGACGTAACTGGGGAGTTCGAGCTCGACTTCACGCTCTAGCCCGCACCCGATGGCTGTGATGGCTACGAGGGCCAGCCAGGATATTTGTGCCGTTCGACTCAAAATGAAAAGTTCCAGGTTACACTCGGAAGTACTGGGAAGAGGCTCACCTGTTTTGGCGTAAGCTTCGAAGGGATATCGATGGTACCTCCGTCGGCATCGGGCACCTCCTCAGACTCGATGTCGATGTAAACGAAGAAGGCGTTGCGCCTGTCGTAGACATTGAAAATGCTAAAGGTCAAATCGCTGCTCTCCGCCCAGCTGGGGTACAGCTTCATGACGGCACCGATGTCGCCACGGTGGAAACTTCTTAGCCGGTAGTTGTTCCGGTCGCCGTACACCGGAATGATTGTGCGTAAGTCGCTGCCTGGGGCGCCCTGTTCAAGCTTCCTACCGACGGGCAGCCAGTACAAATCACCAGAGCCGTACACCCATGTCGCCGTAAGCGTCCACCGATCATTCAGCTCGTAAAACCCCACCACCGACAGATCGTGGCGCCGATCAAATCGCGGGCTGAAGTATCGACCCTGCATGATGTTTGGGAAGCCGCCACGTCGGGTACGTTGCCACGTATAGCCTATCCAACCTTTCAATTTTCCGACGGTGCGCTCAACTTGCAACTCGACGCCGTAGGCATGACCACGGCCAAAATCGAAATCTCCCGCGAGGTCATTGTTGACGAAGAGCTCAGCACCGTCCACGAAGTCGACCTGTTGCCGTAAGTCTTTGTAGTAAGATTCGGCGCTGATGAGCACGCCGTCGACGGGTAAAAAGCTCAGCCCGATTGCAGTTTGGTCGCTGCGCTGCGGCTTTACACGCTCGGTACTCGGATACCAAATGTCGGTGGGTAGAGCGACGCCTGCGCTAGAGACAAGATGTATGTATTGATACATCCTGGCGAAGGATGCCTTCACGTTGACCCGCTCTGCGAGGGCGTAGCTCGTAGCGATGCGTGGCTCGAGGCGTGCGTAGTTGGTGCCGTCGTTCGAGAACCCGCTAACCCTGAGTCCCAGCTCCACTGCACCCTTAGGTCCGAGTGCTACCTCATCGCTGAGGTAAGTACCCCAGCTTACTGCATCGAGTGCCTCACCTGCGGAAAAGCTGATTTCGCCGTCGGTGCTACCTGCACGCAGCCTCCCGATACCAAATTGATGATGGGTGAGGCTTGCGCCAAAACGTATGCTCTGCCCGTCGGGTACCGCGTACAAGGCGTCGCTGCGCAGACCGATATCGCGTACTTCCGAACCGACTTCGAAGTTGAACCCTGGGATGCTGTTTGTGACTGCGTATTGGTAATCACTCAACGTGGCCGCGGTGGTAATTGAAAGGCGATCGCTCGACAAGTGCTGCCACTGAGCCGCCAGCGTGGCGTTGCCCCAATTGAAACGAAATTCGAAGTCCTCGTTGTCGAACCGAAATCGATCGCGCCCGAAGTAGCCAGAAACCTCGACTCGGTCGCGAGACGAGACATCAAAACCCACCTTAGCGTTGAGGTCGTAAAAATTATATCCAGGTATTGGGTCGACATCGGGCTGGTCCTCCCGGATGCGATTTACTTGATCGGTGATCAAATCAACGTAGGTGCGGCGGGCATTCAACATGTAGCCGGCACGCTTGGACTTGCCGAGGGGCCCCTCAACCGTAAGTCGACTCGCTAGCAGCCCAACACCGGCGCGCACGCCGGTTGTTTTGGCGGAAGCCGGACGTGTCGTCACATCAATAATCCCGCTGAGCCTACCACCGTAGCGTGCCGGAAACCCAGCTTTGTAGAGGTCGAGACCAGCAACCGCATCAGCATTGAAAGTTGAAAAGAAACCAAAGAGGTGATTGGGATTGTAAACCGTCGCTCCATCGAGGAGGAAGAGATTTTGGTCGCCACCGCCTCCCCGTACGAATAGGCCAGTTGCACCCTCGCTTCCGGAAGGGATACCAGGTTTTAACTGAACAGCACGAAGCACATCTACCTCTCCCAATAGGGCCGGGATGAGTTTCGCTTGTCGGGCGTCAATACGTTCTAGTCCCATACGCACCGAGCGAAGCCGCTCCCTCAATGCCTCTGCGCTTACGGTAACTTCACTAAGTGCTACACCAGATGATAGCGCCACATCGAATTCCATCGAGCCACTTTGCGAATCAGACGCTTCTATAAGTTGAGTGACAGTGCGATTTTCAAACCCGACGTAGCTCACGCGCAATTGAAGACTGTCCGACACTGGAACTACAAGCTCGTAACGCCCTTCCAGGTTAGCGGAGGTACCGAGAGACGAACCCAGTTCGAATACTGTCGCACCCGATAAAGCTTCACCACCGCTCTCGTTGGTAATAAGCCCCTCGATACGGATTGAGTCAAGGGCTTGCGCGCTACACTTTTGACTAGCAATTGCAAGCCACACGAGAAGTATCAGTGCTGCAAAACTCCATGGGTGCAGCATTTGCTGCGGCTTAAATATCAGGGAGTTGGCAAGCACATGGCATCAACTCCCACCCTCGATAAAAAGGTGTACTGATAAGGATAGAAAGTAAGTATGCGACAGAAGCCTACCCTAGTTTAGGTAGAATGGCGGGTGCTGCAGTAGCAGAAAGAGGCTGTCCCGATATTTTTCATGCCTAGCTCCCTGGTCTATCGGCTTTATTGAGTTGACACTTCTTATATTCAAGGTCAGTCTCTTACACTCATGACAAAGAATTCTTCCGGCACGAGTCCGCACAGTCCCCTTCGTGCCGTAATCGTAGACGACGAAGAACACTGCATTAAGACGCTTGCCTGGGAGCTAAAAGGATGCGAGGCGCCTGTCGAACTGGTGACGAGTTTCACGAGCGGTATCGAAGCGGTGGCACAACTGCCTAGCATTAAGCCCGACCTGCTATTCCTCGACATTGAGATGCCGAAGCTCAGCGGATTCGATCTGCTCAACACTCTGCAATCGATCGAGGGCTTGCCGCCTCACGTGATTTTTACGACAGCCTACAGCGAACATGCAGTGCGCGCATTTAAGTACAGTGCCGTAGACTACTTGCTCAAGCCAGTAGATCATGAGGAATTGTGCGGAGCCTTATCGCGTCTTACTTCCGGCGCCGCCGAAGGTGGAAACAAGAGTGAGGAAGATTCAAAAACCAATGGCCAGCGCAAGCTCAAAGTGCTGTTCGAAAACTTGGATGCCGCTCGCTCAGGTAGATCCTTGCGCTTATCGTTGCCGAGTGCCGACGGCTGGGACCTCGTAGCCATAGAAGACATCGTGCGTTGCTCGAGCGATGGCAGCTACACCGATGTGCATCTCGTCGGCGGCAACAGCATTACGGTGAGCCGCAACATCAAGCACATCCAGGACAGCTTACCCCCAGATGCATTTTTGCGGGTACACAACCAGCATTTGGTCAACGTGGAACACGTGCGCCGCTTTGTCAAACAAGACGGAGGCCTACTTGTAATGAGCGACGGATCCGATGTCGCCGTTGCGCGTAGCCGCAAAGATCTGGTGATGAATCTAGTGCGTTAGCGCACGATTTCCCAGAGCGATAAAGCCAGTGCCGTTGCTACGTTGTAGCTGGAGATAGCCCCATACATTGGGAGATGCACCACTTCGTCGCACAGCTCGAGTATGGTGGGCTGGATACCGTGCGCCTCGTTGCCGAGCACTAGAAGTATGGGCGTGTCGTCTACAGGAGTTATCGCTCGAATGTCTCCTGATGCGTGCGCGTATTCGACGCCCAGAATAAGAGCCTCGGGTGTGCTTTCGCCAAAACTCTTCATTACTTCCGCCGTGGCGCCAGCGCTCCAAGGCAGATAATGCTGAGCGCCGCGAGCTGTCCGGTTCAATTTTGCGCTGGGAGGGGTAGGCGTAGCGTCGCAGAGGTGCAAACGGGCGACACCGAGAGAGAGGCACGTGCGAAAAGCCTGTCCAACGTTGAGCGGGTCTTTCAAACCAGCCAGCAGTACCTCGACGCGCCGGCCATGATGTGGGGCTGCCATATGCTCGCTGTGCTCGACCTGCCGCATTAGTTGGCGGGAAGGTTCTGCTCCAAAAATGACTGCACGTTCCCTCCCATAATTCCTTTAATCTCTGTATCGCTAAACCCTTCCGCCCGCAACGCAGGCACCAATAATGGAAGACCTGTCACATCGAAGGGTGTCTGTACCGCACCATCGAAATCGCTACCAAGAGCGACGTGCTCTATGCCCATGATGTTGACGGCGTGTCGAATACTTCGAGCAGTGGGTTCGACACCCTCCCCGCACACCGCCTGCGGAAACATGGCAATGCCAACAATCCCTCCATTGGCGGCGATACGGCGGAGTTGCGTATCGCTCAAGTTGCGATCGCTGTTGCAAATGCCCTGTACCCCGGTGTGAGATACAATTACTGGGCGTGTCGCCATGGAGAGTACATCATCGATTAGCGCGCTACTTCCATGGCTGAGGTCTATCATCATGCTGAGGCCCTCGGCTTTTTTGAGGATGGTTTTGCCGAAAGGCGTTAGCCCTCCTTTCTCAATCCCGTGGGCCGAGCCGCCAACCGCATTGTCAAAGAAATGCACGGGGGCTACCATGCGAATACCAGCCTCGTAGAGTACATCGAGGTTGCTGGCCTCACCTTCCAAGAGATGCAAACCCTCCACCCCAAGTAGGCCTGCCGACTGCTGCCTGTCTTTGCTTCTATCGCCCAGGTATGTAGACAACTCTGCTTGTGAAGTGATAATTCGGAACGCAGGATTGGATTTTGGCGGAAGCCGCAAGTCGCCCAGCCTGGTCTAGTCCACGCTCTAAGAGCGAAGTCCATGTGCGTGGATGACGGGCCTGTACCACCATAAGCGCCGTGATGTTGTCGGTGTCGTCGGTGTTGGCGCTGTAGTTCTGACCCTTGGGCGTTTTGCTTACGATGGTGAATGCCTGTAAAGCCACGTTGCCTTCGATGAGCCGAGGTATGTCTACATGACCACGGGATACGCGCTTATTCAAATCACGCCCCCAAAGCAGCGCGTCGGAGTGCAGATCGGCAATGAAGCCTAAGTCACTGAAGTATGCGCTGTCTTCAGAGCTAACCTGGTATGGGCGCTCTTGCAATACGCCGTTCATCGATTGTTCGACTAGGGGCGGGATGACAAACACGGCTGCGATTGCCAGCACGAGCAGCACTATCGATCCGATCGTGAGGTATCGCAACATCGCGTAAACCTAGCCGCCGGAAGACTTATACGAGGCCAAGCCGTGCTAGCGATAATTCTGCAACACGTTGACTATGGTCGCCGCGAAGTGAGCATCGTCGGTGGTATCGCCAATGGCAGCAAACTCCCATGCTGCACCTTTTCTGTAAAGCTTACCTAGGATGAGGGCTCGCTGCCCCTCAAATGCTTTGTCTGCGTTGAGGGTAAACCGAGCGTACTCCTCCTCCGGCGCTAGCGCGGTGCCTTCAAACAAGCGTATGCACGCGAAGGGGATTTGCGCGTAGTCTTCTGGACCTACATTATTTAGAAAAAAGAAGATCTGAGTTGCCCGTGGATGAATCTGCTCCACGTCGACAGTAATGATCTCATTATCGAGCACATCTTCTGCGCGCAGTTGCCCTTTTCTGTCGTCGCCGCTGTGGCGTAGGGCCCCATCGTTGGTCACCAACTTCCCTTTTGGCAGCCCGAGACGCTTGAGCCAAGCGACATTATAATCAGGACTATAGAGATGGTCAAAGCGATCGTCGCCATCAAAGGTGACAATAGCACTCAGATCGAGATCGAGTTTGCGTCGCACGGTGCGCATGCGAAGCCACTTTCTTTTCTGTTCGTAGAGGACGCCCCAGTTGACGCCCACACAAAATTGATCTGGCACCGCAGGCAAAGCATCAGCGGACTTGCTACCCACCGCGATACGCTGACCTTGTTGGAGTGTGAGAGACATGACTGGACTACAGCAGAGCGTGCGCGAATGTATTGCCGAGGAGGGCAGTTTAGTACCGCACAGTTATCGTCTGGGCTCGCGAGCAAAAACTTCAACTTCTTCAGCGAGATCGGGAAGCACACCGGATCCTGAAAATGCGCCCTCCGGATGTGGGTGCTCGGCGATCTGATAGAGAAAAACAATGTCTGCTTCCTCGGCCAACTGGCGCACGAGTTCGGCCCAGGTTGCCCAGTCTGCGCGCTTCTGCACAGCCGTGGGTAAGACCCCCGGAGCGCTCGAGGTATAGGCGATTTCACCAACGGCCTTGCGGATGTTGGGGTAGCTCTCATCCAACCAAGCGCTCCACGCGAAGAAGTCGCGGTAATCTTCTGCTTGTGAAGCACGCGCCGGAGGCTCGAATCGATCGCCTACTATGCCGTGGGCATGGTAATCTGCCCAGCCACCAACGCTATCGATGTACGACCACACATCGCTGGCAACATCGAGCACATTGTCGGGCATGCGGTTGCCATCCCAGGCGCGGCTGCGGATGTGCCGAGCGCCGATAGCTAATTGGCAACTCGGATTTTCGCGGTGCGCACGAATGATGCCGCGCCGCCAAGCGTTATAAGCATTCACTCGCTCGGGCCCAGCACACCATTCCTCGTTGGTCATCGCCAGGATTACTCCCCCTACTCCACCATATGTTGCGAGGGCGGCCTTTGCCCACGCATATCCCGCAGCTTCGGGATTTAGTCCGAGCTCGTCGGGTGTCCAGTTTTTGCACGGCCATCCACGATCTTGTAAGACCTCAGGAGCCACCCATACATAGCCTTCAGGAAACATTGTGCGCAGCCGCTGTACCCGCACCAAGTGTTGTCGCATCGAGCGCTCAGGGCACGACCATGGATTCTTGAGGTCGGCGCATGGCGCTAGCGCGCCACTGCCCGGTGTCGCCCCCGCAAAGTCTTTTTCCATCATCTGGAAATAGCGCACATGCCGGAAGCGACCGGCTGCCAATTCGGGATTGCCATCGATGAGTGAGTCGGTAGCCCAAGTCATGTTGATACCGAGCTGATCGAAGTAGGTCGGCACGGTGCCTTGTGAAAATTGGAGCACCGGCAACGTATCAATCACGGACGCGCTACCATTTGCTGGGAGCGTCGTGGACGTACAAGCGGCGAAAAAGAGTGAGAGGATAAATAGCGGCATCAAGCAAGCAACGTCGAAAGCGGTAGCATCGGTGCAGCGGCAAGGCTGAAGGCTTTGCAAATACGCCATTCGTCAAATCAACCCTACGGTTTATCGAATGGTGGCTAGTAGGCTCGTCGAGATTGTGCACTTTGTAGGCCAGCCAACATCACGACCATGCCTGCCACTGCCCACGAGATCGACTACCAAATTTTTGGTGAAGAGATCCAATTTGTAGAAATTGAACTCGACCCGAATGAGACCGTCATTGCCGAGGCCGGTGCCATGATGATGATGGATCAAGACATCGAGATGTCTACGATTTTTGGGGACGGTTCTACCA
>ENA-ORXU01001713-ORXU01001713.1-marine-metagenome-genome-assembly--contig:-NODE-1713-length-16887-cov-3.786734_pt1 | contig 16887 bp, 18 predicted proteins | sample MGYA00237869_ERZ511484 | MGnify/ENA metagenome assembly ERZ511484
CATAATAATTGTAAGCAGTATGACCTATATTTTAGCAAAAAAAGCAATTCAGGACGGCCAATCTAAAAATGGCACCAATTGGCTCATCGTAACTTTGGGCCTGGGCGTTACATTCATTATTTTACAATTCAACGGTTTCTCAGAGATGGTGGCCCAGGGCTATTATTTTACAGGGCCTACGAGCAATATTAAGCTATCCTATATTTTTCTGATTGCAGCGGTACACATAGTCCATGTAGTTGCGGGCATTATTTCCCTTTTAGTAGTTTTGTTCCATCAATTAAAAGGAAAATATTCCCCGCAAGAATATTTGGGGGTGTCACTGGGAGCCACATTTTGGCATTTTTTAGACCTCTTATGGGTGTATTTGATGGGCTTTATGTATTTCGTAGGATAATAAATTGAAATAAAGTTGGTTTTGATAAGGATTCGGCTTTCGTTTCAAAGAAGAAAACTATATTTTTGTGAAACTTTTAACCATACTATAAGTATATGGATTCTACGGTAACAACTGGTACAGCGGAAGAAAATGTTTGGGGAGGCGGTAATCGCCCCCTTGGAGCAAGTTATGGAAAGCTGATGATGTGGTTTTTTCTGGTTTCCGATGCCTTGACTTTTTCTGGGTTTTTGGCTTCTTATGGCTTTTCTAGGTTCAAGTTTATTGAGACTTGGCCTATCGCGGACGAAGTTTTTACGCACGTTCCTTTCTTTCATGGCAATTATCCTATGATTTATGTGGCGTTCATGACCTTTATACTGATTATGTCTTCGGTAACCATGGTATTAGCTGTGGATGCTGGTCATAAAATGAAAAAGAATGCCGTAATCTGGTATATGTTCTTGACGATAATCGGGGGTGCGATTTTCGTAGGTTCTCAAGCATGGGAGTGGGCCACTTTTATAAAAGGCGACTACGGAGCGGTAGAGACCAAAGGTGGTCGAATTTTACAGTTTGTAAATGCCGAAAACGGCGAACGCGCTGCTTTACGTGATTTTGCAAAGACGATACCGGGCGAACGTATAGATCATGAGCGCAAAAACGGAATTTGGTATTACGATGAAGGCTACATGCCAAGCTATTCCCTTAATGAGGTAACAGAAGGCTTGAAAGCGAACCCGAGTATATTGATTCGAACGGAGGCCATACACCAAGAAGGTGAAGAAGAGGGCGAAAAGACGTTACTTACAAGAGAACAGACTTTAGCGAAGATCAACGATGCCAAAATGGTAGTCGAAGGCGCAAATCTGGTGCAGAATGAATATGGTAGTCGCTTATTCGCCGATTTCTTTTTCTTTATTACCGGCTTTCACGGCTTTCACGTTTTTTCTGGGGTGCTTATCAATATCATCATATTTTTCAATGTGATATTGGGTACATATGAGAAAAGAGGACATTACGAAATGATTGAAAAAGTAGGGCTGTATTGGCACTTTGTAGATTTGGTCTGGGTATTCGTATTCACCTTCTTCTATCTAGTATAATTTATTGTCATTCCGGCGTGGTCACTGAGCTTGTCGAAGTGAAGGCGGGAATCTAAAGTAATGAATCTTTTGTTTCAATTGAATAGCAAAAAAGTAAAAGCGGGAATTTAAAATATGAGATTCGAATTAAAAGACCAATTTTATATCCGAAGTCTAGCATCTAACGTCTAAAAAAAACATGGCACACGAACATAAATTAGAAATCTTTAGAGGACTTTTAAAGTTCAAATCCAATACACAGAAAATTTGGGGCGTACTCATATTTTTAACCTTGGTTACCATGGTTGAAGTAGCTTTGGGTATCATTAAACCTCGCATCTTTACGCATTCATACTTCTTGGGAATGAAGTTGCTCAATTGGATATTTATCATCCTTACTTTGGTAAAAGCTTATTACATCGCTTGGGACTTTATGCACCTGCGAGACGAAAAAAGTGCTTTACGTAGAGCGATAGTATGGACTCCTATTTTTTTAGTGTTGTATCTGGTCTTTATACTTCTGTTTGAAGCCGATTACGTTTACAACGTCTATAAAGATGGATTTGTAAAATGGAATTTCTAGAAAAGAAAATCTCATAAATTAACAGCATACTAAGACGGTTTCATTACCGTCTTTTTTTATTCGTGAGACCCGTATTTCAAAAGCCGAAGGCGCATTGAAAAACGATGGTCGAACGAACCCGGCAAAAGGCGGGTATGTCGTTTTGAATTGAAAGTTCGGTTGAACCTCACTTGTGAAAATGTTATGAATTCATAATTTCCCTTTAAGTGATTCTACCCTATCTTTGTTGTAGTTTTTGACCTCTATAATTGTTATGAAGAAAAAGCTAGTATTGGTTACGCTGTTTGTCCTTCCCATTGTGGCCTATCTCTTTTTTGCTTCTGGAGTCAATAATTTTGGAAAGCTACCCATTCTAACCGAAAATATTACTGACGTGGCCCTTCTAGATGAGGACGATACCTTAGAAGGCAAAATTACCATTTTAGGATTTTTGGGTAGCGATGTCGACCAAAAAAAGGGTAATGCCTTTAACCTTAATCAAAAAATATACAAGCGTTTTTATGAGTTCGACGATTTTCAATTTGTAATGATTGCACCAAAGGGCAGCGAGAGTGCCGTTTCCGAACTAAAACAGGAGTTAGGTAACTTGGCCGATGTGAAAAAATGGAAATTCATTTTTGCAAATGAAAATCGAATAAGGGATTTCTTCTCAAGCTTAAAAACCGATTTAAGCCTTGATGAAAATTTAAGCACACCTTATGTTTTTATCATCGATAAAGATTTAAACCTTAGGGGCCGTACGGATGATGAAGATGAGGGCACAAAATTTGGTTTCAACACGACTTCAGTTGCTGATCTCAATAATAAAATGGAAGATGATGTAAAGGTTATCTTGGCCGAATATCGGTTGGCCCTGAAAAAGAATAACGTGGATAGTAAAAAATAAGTTTCAGCTTTCTTTGGTTTCAAGTTTAACCTGAAACAATAGAAACCTGAAACCAAGAAAATGAAAAACAAATACACATACGTCTGGGTGTCCTTGATCATCTTGGTCTTCGGAATAATTTTCGTTCCAAAGATTATTGATCGGGTCAAAAGTGGTACTACGGTTCAGAACGACCGAATGAACCTTAAGGATAATTCTGCAGCGTTGTCTTATGTATTGCTAAATGGTAAGAAGCGACGAGTTCCTTCTTTTGAGTTTGTGAATCAAGATAGTTTGTTGATTAGCGATCAAGATTATAAGGGCAAGGTTTTCGTTGTCGAGTTTTTCTTTACGAGTTGCCCATCGATATGCCCGATCATGACCAAGAATTTGGTCAAACTCCAAAACGAATTCGAAGACAGAGAAGATTTTGGAATAGCTTCTTTCTCAATTACGCCAAAGCAGGATACACCGGCTGTTTTAAAAGCCTACGCCGAAGAAAAAGGTATTTCTGATTTAGACTGGCATCTTATGACGGGCGATCAAGAAAAAATCTATGAACTTGCGAATAACGGTTTCAATATTTTCGCGGCTGAAATGCCCGACGCCCCTGGAGGTTTTGAGCATTCAGGTTTGTTCGCGCTTGTAGATAAAAATGGGTTTATACGTTCTCGGGTGGATCAATTCGGTAACGCCATTGTGTATTACCGAGGTGCTATTACCCAAGCCCAAGGAGAAAATGACCATGGCGAAAAAGAGCAGATATCAATATTGAAAGAGGACATAAAAAAACTTTTGAAAGAATAATGGAAAGTGTTGCTTTAAAAGAAAAAAAGTTCAACAGATTGATTACGCTGGTATCGATCGTGGTTCCGATCGTGGTAGCGTTGTTGTTCAATGTAAAGATACCCGATGTTGAACGATTAGGGTTTCTTCCTCCCATATATGCTTCTATAAATGGCCTCACAGCGGTCTTGCTGCTTGTTGCCGTTTGGGCCATTAAAAACGGTAAGCGGCAATTGCACCAAAACATAATGACGGTCTGCATTGGGCTATCTCTCCTTTTTTTGTTGATGTACATAGCCTATCATATGACTGCCGAATCGACCTCTTACGGAGGTGAGGGAGGCTTGAAATATATCTACTTCTTTATTTTGATTTCACATATTGTACTATCTATTGCCATAATACCTTTGGTACTCAAAACTTATGCGTTTGCATATTTAAAAAAATTCAAAAACCATAGAAAGTGGGCTAAGATTACCTTTCCGATATGGTTATATGTTGCTATTACCGGCGTTGTGGTCTATTTGATGATTTCGCCGTATTATTTAAATTAAAACTAATGTCTTCTTGATTGCGAACTTGAATGATCAATTCGGGCAGGCTGTCGAAGGATTTTTTATGAAAAAAGTTGGTATCCTTTTAATTTTTATAATACTTCTGTTGCATCCCGAATTTGCAGAAGCGCAATGTGCTATGTGCCGAGCAGTACTCGAAAGCGACGGAAACACGAATGCGGCCGAAGGGGTTAACAATGGTATCGTATACCTCATGGCTATACCCTACATACTGGTAGCCGTTCTTTTCTATTTCGTTTATAAAAAGATGCGACCAAAAGGAATGAAGGAAATTTAACGTTTCTTTTGGTTTTTAACTGTAACAATGCAGGTTTTCGATAGTCTTATATCTATACGCCTTTCCCCCAAGGTCGTGTTCATCAATCAATAATACAATCACATGTTCGACATCGAAAGATGGCAAGAAATCTTTGATACTATCCGTAAAAATAAATTGCGGACTTTCCTCACAGGCCTTTCCGTGGCCTCAGGAATATTTATTCTCGTTATTTTATTGGGTTTTGGGCAAGGTATGCGCAATGGCATTGCCAATGAGTTTGAATCAGATGCAGCGACAAGTGTATGGGTGTGGGCGGGCCAGACCTCAAAGGAGTACAAAGGCCTGAACCCCGGTAGGCGAATACAGTTTCGAAATAAAGATTATGTCGCGGTCGATCGGAGCATGGGGTCGAAAATCGATCACTCCTCTCAGTTTTTTGATGTTAGAAATATTACCGCTACTTACGGCGATGAGGCCTTGGTATACTCAATTTTAGGCACTTCTGCAGGTTTACAGCCGATAGAGAACGCATTGATTCACGAAGGGAGGTTCCTCAATGAGCTCGATGAGGAACGACGCAACAAAGTTGCCATAATAGGCAAGGTTATCAAGAAAGATGTTTTCACCGAAGTAGAATCTCCCATAGGAGAATTCATCAAAATTTCTGGAGTTCCGTTTAAAGTGGTCGGTGTTTTTGCGGATAAGGCCGGTGAACGCGAAGAGGATCGAATTTTTATTCCCTATACAACGGCGCAGCTTATTTTCAATGGGGGCGACAGGCTTGACAACCTACTCTATATGCTTCCGCCAAGGGATAATTTTGAAGATGCGGTAGCACAATCCATCACCTTCAAAAGCGAGTTGCGCAATTACTTGAACAATGCTCATACCGTTGACCCAGAAGATGAAAGTGCCGTAGGTATCTGGAATCCTATGGAAGAGGCCAAACGCTTCTACACCTTGTCGAACAATATGAAATTGTTTTTTTGGTTCGTGGGCATTTGTACCATTATCGCCGGTGTGGTAGGGGTAAGTAACATTATGCTTATCGTGGTCAAAGAACGCACCCGCGAAATCGGTATTCGAAAAGCACTTGGTGCAAAACCTTGGGGCATTGTGGGTATGATCTTGCACGAGGCCATATTTGTAACGGCCATTTCAGGTTTTACGGGATTGATTTTTAGTATGGGGCTCTTAGAACTACTCGGTCACCATATCGAAGTTGACTATATCATGAATCCATCGGTGAATTTCAACGTGGCGCTATCAACTGTTTTCTTATTGGTTTTTGCAGGCGCGGTAGCTGGGTTTTTCCCCGCATGGCGCGCCGCTAATATTCATGTTATTGAAGCGCTGAGGGATGAATAATAGGGAAGTACGAGTTTGGATTAACGAAGTCTGAAGGAAAAATTGTGGTTTTTGATTTTAAAAAGTAAAAAGTAAAAAGTAAAAAGTAAAAAATTGAATAGTTTTTCAAACCAGTGTTCATTAATTCCCTCCCCACTTGCATCCGACGAACGACCTTTGGAGTGACAGGAACGTATGGGTTGGGGAGGGGACTTTTTGGAATTTGGAATTTGTTTTTTTGGAGTTTGATTTACGAAGTAAATTATGTTTAACAGAGACCGTTGGAAAGAGATTTTAGAGGTACTGACCAGTAATTGGTTCAGAACCGTGCTTACGGCCTTCGGGGTTTTCTGGGGAATATTTATCCTGCTTGTTTTGTTGGCTGCTGGAAAAGGACTGCAAAACGGAATTATGGCCGACTTTGGAGACATTGCCACCAATACCATGTTCGTATGGACACAGGCGACTTCAAAAGAGTACCAAGGGCTTCCCAAGGGCCGGGAATTCTATTTCAAGCTCGAAGATGTCGATGTTTTGAACAACAGCATTCCCGATCTTCGATTTGTTTCCCCAAGAAATAGGCTGAACGGATTCAATGGTGGAAATAATGTGGTCAAAGGTCTAAAGACAGGAGCTTTTACCGTTTTTGGGGATTATCCACAGATAATAGCCCAAGACCCTTTGGGTATTACCTCCGGCAGGTTCATCAATCAATCGGATATCGATGAAAAACGTAAGGTGGCCATAATCGGTAAAGGCGTAAAGACCGCGCTGTACGATAAAGACGAAGACCCCTTGGGCACTTATATAAAAATTCAAGGTGTAAATTTTATGGTTATTGGCACCTACAAACGATTGGACGATAACAACGGTGAACAAGGTCAGAAACAGATTTTTGTACCCTTTACGGCATTTTCCCAAGCTTTTAATCGAGGAAATAATGTTGGATGGATGGCAATTACGGCTAACGATGCAGCTTCGATTTCTGATTTAAAAGACCGGGTGGTTAATGTGTTGAAAGAAAACCGAAAGGTACACCCTGAAGATGAACGGGCGATAGGGTATTTTGATCTTTACGAACAGTTCAATCGGGTACAAAGCCTTTTTACGGCCATAAAATTCATTGCATATTTCGTGGGCATATTAGTATTGCTATCGGGTGTTATCGGTGTGAGCAACATTATGCTTATTGTTGTTAAGGAACGAACTAAAGAAATCGGTATCCGCAGGGCATTGGGCGAAAATCCTTGGTCGATTAAACTGCAGATTTTAATGGAATCGATTTTCTTGACCCTAATTTCTGGTATGGCCGGTATTACGTTAGGCGCACTTGTCATTTATGGAATTAACACCTTATTGGATATGAACGGCCCCGTAGACATGTTCTCGAACCCAAGTGTGGGCCTCGGTGTTGTACTCGGTGCGTTGCTAATATTGATCGTATCGGGACTGTTAGCGGGATTCATTCCTGCGCAAAGTGCCATCAAGGTGAGGCCCATTGATGCATTGCGAACGGAATAAGGAAAGGTACGAGGTACGAATTTGGAGGTATGAAATGAAAAAATAAAGAATTAAGATAAAAGGTTGAAAATGAAGGATTCCCCCTTTGAACTTGCAACTGACGAGGGCGGCACGACCGAGAGGATTGCATAAGGGGGGTGTTTTTCGGGATGCATAGTGTAGACCTCTTACGGAAATTCCCTAAGCGAAGTTTTTGACCCAATGCAGAACTCTAACAACAAACAAAACATCATCAATCAAAAAGATTTCCACCTTCGTGGAAATGACAATAAATTAGGATTAAAATGAAAAAAACAGTAACCAGAATTATTCTATTGCTTATCGTTGTGGCCTTTGGCGGTGCCATGTACTATTTGTATCAAAAGAACGCCGAAGACCCCGTCACCTATGAAACGGAACAGGCTTCCAAAAAGACCATTATCAAAAAAACGGTCGCGACGGGCAGTATTCTTCCTTTAGAAGAAGTGCTTATCAAACCCAATATTTCAGGTGTAATCGAAGAAATCTTTGTTGAAGGTGGCGATTTCGTGAAGTCCGGCGACTTACTCTGCAAAATAAAAGTAGTGCCCAATCTAAACGCCTTGAACGACGCCAGAAATGCTATTGATGAAGCAAAAATCAATTTGGACGACCAGTTACGGAACTTGGATCGCCAAAAAGGACTTTTCGGAAAAGGTGTGGTCTCGCAGGTAGACCTTGAACGTGCACAGGTCACTTATGACCAATCGAAACAGGCTTATGCCGCTGCAAACAAACGCTACGAAATTGTTAAAACGGGTACGACCAAAGGCTTCGGAAATGCGGCAAATACGCAGATTCGGGCGACGGTCAGCGGTATGGTTCTAGAAGTACCCGTAGAGGTCGGTAACCAAGTTATTGAAAGCAATAATTTTAACGAGGGTACCACAATCGCCGCTATTGCAGATGTCGATAAGATGATTTTTGAGGGAAAAGTAGACGAGAGCGAGGTCGGTAAAATAAAGGAAGACCTACCGCTTGAAATTACCGTTGGTGCGTTGGAAGGAAAAACTTTCGATGCCGTATTGGATTACATAGCCCCAAAGGGAAAAGAGGAAAACGGTGCCATTCAATTTGAAATAAAGGGAACGATGAAAAAACAGGATTCCGTATTTATCCGAGCTGGGCTAAGTGCCAATGCCTCGGTAATTTTGGGTAGGGCGGATAGTGTTCTTGCCATAAAGGAAGCTTTGGTACAATTCGATGATAAGACCAAAAAACCATTTGTCGAAATAGAAAATGGCGGACAGAAATTCGAACGGAAGGATATCGAACTAGGTATAAGTGACGGTATTTTTGTCGCGATTAAATCAGGAATTTCCGAAGAGGACAAAATCAAGGTTTGGAACGCCATTGAAAAGGAAGAAGGGGACTCGGAATGATTTATTTGAATTTTAAGAACAAGAGAGAATAAGAGACTGGAGAAAAAAGTTTATAAGTTTATAGGTTTAGAAGTTTATAAGTGTAGAGGTTTAGTTCTTTGTCTAACGTCTAGAAAATATTTAACAGAAAATTTAGAGGAAATCTTGTAACATTTCGGCAACTTACATGTCATATTGTTGGATTGACCTGAAAATCCAAATACAACTAACAAAGCCACCATGATAGAAATCAAAGATCTTCATAAATCCTATAAAATGGGGAGTAACACCCTGCACGTTCTAAAAGGATTGAATTTTAGTATCAAAGAAGGTGAACTAGTAGCGATAATGGGGTCTTCCGGTTCCGGAAAATCTACCTTGTTGAATATTTTAGGAATGTTAGATGAACTAGATGAGGGTTCATATACCTTAGATAACGTTCCTATCAAAAACCTTAATGAAACGAAAGCTGCCAAGTACCGCAACAAATTTTTAGGTTTCGTATTTCAATCCTTCAACCTTATCAATTACAAAAGTGCTATGGAAAATGTAGCACTACCTTTATACTATCAAAAAATGCCCAGAAAACAACGGGAAGAAAAATCGTTGAAGTATTTGGCACAAGTCGGTTTAAAGGAATGGGCGACCCATTTGCCCAGTGAGCTTTCCGGTGGGCAAAAACAACGTGTTGCGATCGCGCGGGCTATGGCCGCCGAACCCAAAGTGCTCTTGGCCGATGAACCTACGGGAGCTTTAGATAGTACCACTTCTTACGAGGTTATGGATCTTATCCAAAAAATTAACGATGACGGCAATACGATTCTGGTGGTTACTCACGAAGAAGACATTGCCCATATGTGCAAACGTATCGTGACCTTAAAAGATGGCGTCATTGTAGAAGACACAAAAGTAGAACAGGTAAGAGCCGCGCAATATGTTCAGTAGGGACAACTGGAAAGAAATTTTCGAGACTATTCAGAAGAATAAACTCCGTACATTTTTATCGGGTTTTACCGTGGCTTTGGGTATTCTCATTTTTGTTGTGCTTTTCGGTTTCGGCAATGGTCTCATAAATACCTTTGATGATTTTTTTGGCGACGATGCTACAAATGTCTTTATGATTTTTACGGGTCGTACAACTATACCTTATAAAGGTTATAAAGCAAACCGATCGATTGAGTTCGATAACGATGATTTGGCCGATATAGAAAAGAACTTTCCTTTGTTTTTAGAATATATTACGCCAAGAATCATACGACAAGATACGGTTAGTTATAAGAACGAATCGAATAGTTATTCTACATGGGCGGTCGGTCCGGCACACCAGTTCAGTGAGATGACCATTATTATGAAAGGCAGATATCTGAACGAACTCGATATCAAAAACAAGACTAAAAATGCCGTCATTGGTAGACTTGTAGAGCAAGATCTTTTCGGCGCAAAAAATGCCCTTGGCAAGTTTATCGATGTGGGCGGAAGTGCCTTCAAGGTAATCGGTGTTTTTCAAGATGACGGTGGAGACAGGGAAGAGCGGAATATATTTATACCCTATACGACACAACAGCTGATCGAGAAAAATACCGATAAAATCGATGCCATGATTATAGGGTTTAAACCGCAGATCGGGTATGCAGGAGCTATGGCTTTTGAAAAGAGTCTCGACGGATTTATTAGGGAAAAGAAGTACATAAGCCCCAATGACCAAAACGGAATTTTCATACGGAACATAGCCGACCAATTAAAGCAAAACCAGCAATTCGCCCGAGTGCTTCAGATTATCGTCGCTTTCGTCGCCTTTGGTACCATCATCGCCGGTATTATTGGTATTAGCAATATCATGGTATTTGTGGTTAAAGAGCGTACGAAAGAATTGGGTATTAGAAAAGCGTTGGGTGCAACCCCACGAACGGTTATCGGTACCATTCTATTAGAATCTGTTTTTATCACGACCGTTTCTGGCTTTGTTGGTATGATGATCGGTGTTGGCATTTTGAGTTCTATGGGTGATAAGTTAAAAGACTTTTTTATTACGAACCCGTATATCAATATCGGCATGGCTATTTTTGCCACTATCGTTCTGATTATTTTCGGGGCGATTGCCGGCTACGTTCCTGCAAGACGGGCGGCAAACATAAAACCGATTGTAGCACTAAGAGACGAATAATATGAAATTTATATTCGACAGAAATACGTGGCAAGAGATTTTCGGATCTATCAGTAAAAACAAAATACGTACCGTTATAACCGTAATTGGCGTATTGTGGGGTATATTCATTTACATCGCATTATCTGGTGCGGCAAAGGGCATGGACAATGGTTTCGAGAGTATGTTCGAGACTATTGCGAAAAATAGCATGTTCGTTTGGGCACAGACCACGAGCATGCCAAACGGAGGATTCAAGACCGGAAGACAGATGCAATTAAGATTGGGAGATGCCACCATGATAGAGAATCGCATTCCGGAAGTGCAATATATAGCTCCGCGTAATGTAAAGGGGTTTTTTGGTTCGACCCCTGCAAGTGTCGCCCGAAATAATAAGGCAGGAAGTTACCCGGTATTTGGCGACTTTCCGACTTTTACCAAAATTGCCCCGAAAAAGATATATGATGGAGGTCGTTTTCTCAATGATGAAGATATTGATCAGGCCAGAAAAGTGGCCGTTATTGGTGAACGTACCCAAAAAGAACTGTTCGATAAAGATGAAAACCCTATAGGAGGGTATTTCAAAATTGACGATGTGTTTTTTCAGGTTATAGGAGTACATAAATTTGATCAAAGTGGAGGTTTCGGTGGCGATGGTGATATTTTCATTCCTTTTTCCACTTTTAAAAAACTGTACAATACCGGTGATGAAGTTGGTTGGTTTTCCATTGCGGCCTATGATGATGCCGATGTTTTAAAGGTCGAGGAAAATATAAAGAACCTATTAAAAAACATTCATCAGGTACACCCTGAAGATGAACGTGCTTTTGGCTCGTTTAATTTGGGCGAACAGTTTAATAAAATAGTAGGCTTTGCAAACGGTATTACCTTTTTATCCCTTATTGTTGGTATTGCTACCATTCTCGCAGGGGTCATCGGAATAGGCAATATTCTATTGATTTCGGTAAAAGAACGCACCAAAGAGCTGGGTGTGCGTAGGGCCTTGGGTGCAACGCCCGCAGAGGTCAGGAACCAGATTATCTTAGAATCGGTTTTCTTAACGGTTATCGCAGGCATTATGGGTATCATTTTGGGCGCTGCAACCTTATCCCTAATAGCCAACCTTACGAAAGATATTGATTTTCCCTATACCAATCCGACCGTTCCTATTCCCTATGTTTTAGGGGCTTTGGTCATAATGGTCGTTTTAGGAACCCTAATAGGTCTTATTCCCGCACAGCGTGCAGTGAGTATCAAGCCAATCGATGCATTAAGGGAAGAATAACTAATTTTTTTTGTAACAAAAATCAAAACAACTAAACCAATAGAAAATAAATACACTTAAGAAATGAACAAGATCGTAAAGTATATTCTAATCGGAGTTTTAGTGCTCGGAGCACTGTGGGCCGCTGCTTTTTTTATCAAATCGAACAGCAAAGAGGCGATTACTTATGAGACGCAAAATCCGTTTATCGCCAATATCGAAAAGAAAACCGTAGCCACCGGAAAAGTCATTCCTGAGGATGAAATTGAGATAAAACCTCAAATTTCAGGAATCATCCAAAAAATATATTTGGAAGAAGGTGAAAAAGTAAAGTCCGGTGATCTAATCGCAACCATTAAGGTCGTACCGAACGAACAATCATTGAACCAGGCCCGGGGGCGAGTCAGAAATGCGGAATTAGCCTTAAATAATATCCAAATCGAATATAATCGTAACAAAACACTTTTTGATAAAGGGGTGATTTCCAGTCAAGATTTCAATACGCTTCAATTGCAGAACGATCAAGCGATACAAGAGTTGGAAAACTCAAAGGCAGACTACCAAATTATACGTTTAGGGTCAGCTGGGGGTTCTACAAGTGCGAACACCGATATACGGGCGACCGTTGATGGTACGATACTCGAAATACCTGTTGAAGAGGGGGATCAGGTCATTCAAAGTAACAATTTTAACGATGGTACTACCATCGCTTCTATAGCAGATTTGAGTAAAATGATTTTTGAAGGAAAGGTAGATGAAGGTGAGGTAGCCAAACTCGAAGTGGGTACACCTTTGAAAATCAGCCTCGGAGCGGTCGAGGGTAAAGAACTGGATGCCAAACTCCGATTTATAGCTCCAAAAGGTATCGAAGAAACGGGTGCCGTACAATTTAAGATTGAAGGCGATGTAGAGGTTAAGGATGACGTTTTTATTCGTGCTGGCTATAGTGCCAATGCCTCACTTGTTTTGGAAAAGAAAGATGATGTTTTGGTCATACCCGAAGCCCTGTTGCAATTTGATAAAAAAACTGATAAGCCCTATGTCGAAGTGTCTACCGGAGAACAAGAGTTCGAACGAAAGGATATTGAAATCGGAATTTCCGATGGCGTCAATGTTGAAATTGTCTCCGGAATCACCGAATCCGATAAGGTCAAAATCTGGAATAAGACCGAACCCATAAAAAAGGGTGAGGATGAAGACGAAGAAGAGGAAACCGAAGATAGCGAAGAGTAAAAATCATCAATCAGCCTGCCGGGATGGTAGGTAATAATCAAAAAATCAAAACATGAACTTTAAACTTATAGCCTTACTATTCCTGTGTTCTGTAGGAGCAGTATCTGCACAACAAAAACAATGGACATTGGAAGAATGTGTAGCTTATGCCGTTGATAATAACCTGACAGTAGAACAATTCGAATTGGACTTACAAGATGCCCAAATCGATAAATCGGATGCGCTGGGAGCAATGCTACCCAGCTTGAATTCATCGATAAGCACAGCAGGCAATACTGGTCTATCCATCGATCCGATTACAAACCAACCGGTGACGACAACAATCCTTACCGCTAATGGAGGGTTTACCTCTGGTCTAACGCTATTTGATGGAATGCGAAACATTCATCGCCTGAATAGGGCTAAATTAAACGCTATTGCAAATCAATACCGTCTTGACGATTTAAAAGATGATATTAGACTACAGGTTGCCCTTGCCTATTTGCAAATACTATCTAACAAAGAAACATTGAATGTTTTTCAGGCCCAGTATGCCGTGAGCGAGCAAGACGTGAAGCGAACCAAAGAACTGGTAGATGCAGGTGTTCTACCTAGGGGCGATCTTTTGGAAATCGAAGCGACCGCTGCCAATCTTGAACAGCAAATCGTAAATACGGAGAATCAGGTTTTGATTTCAAGAATCGGTCTTGCACAACTACTGCAGATAACCGACTACGAGAATTTCGATGTTGTCGATGTAGATTATGAAATACCGCCCTCGGAGGTGTCCAATACATCTCCAAAAGAGATTTTTGCAGAGGCCTTGAAGTTTCGAAACGATATCAAGTTTTCAGAATCGAGTATTGATCTGGCCGTTAAAGATCTGGCGATTGCTAAGGGAGCAAGATATCCTACCTTGGGTACTTTTTTTAACTACAATACCCGTTATTCCGATCAAGGCGGTTTTGACGGTAGCGGCTTTGTGCCAGCAGAAAGTTTTGGAAACCAGCTTTGGATAAACGACGGGATCGCTTATGGGCTAAGATTGGATATTCCGATCTTTAACGGTTTCAGTGTTAGCAATAATATCAAACGTTCCAAAATAAATATAGAAAGAGCGAAACTGCAGCTGGAACAGAACAAACTAGAACTCGAAACGAACATCAATCAGGCGTACGTTGACGTAGAAAGTTTTTCAAAGTCTTTCGAAGCTGCCGAAAAAACTTTGGCCGCCAGACAGTTGGCTTATGATTATTCGAAAGAACGATATGAAGTGGGGCTTATGAACGCTTTTGATTTCAGTCAGGCTCAGTCACGTGTAGACAACGCTGCCGCTGATGTAGTACGTACGAAGTATGACTATATTTTTCGGATCAAAGTATTGGAGTTCTATTTTGGTCTGCCGATGGAGTTGAAGTAATGTAAGACCTGCAAGGTATGAATGAGGCGATCTGCTGAGCCCGGTCGAAGTGTACGAGCGATCCTTGTAGGTCTGAATTATAAATGTGTGTTTGCGGGCGAACATTATCGGGCTTTCGCCATCAGACCTACAATGAACCCTCCCTTCGGTCGTGAATACCTTGCAGGTCGGTCAGCCGAAGAGCACCTTGCAGACCTTTTCACTCTTTCAATGTATCTTTGCCCCGCGCTATGGCCACAATCCTAAACTTAGAAACAGCTACTACGAATTGTTCCGTAAGTATTGCAAAAGATGGTAATATACTTGCCATCAAAGAAGACGATACACCGAGCTATTCACACTCCGAGCAACTACATATTTTTATTCAAGAGGTTTTAAAGGATGCGCAGATCGATATTTCTGATTTGGATGCCATTGCCGTGAGTAAGGGCCCTGGGTCGTACACTGGTCTTCGTATCGGTGTTTCAGCGGCAAAAGGATTATGTTTTTCGTTGGATGTTCCCCTGATAGCGATTGCTACTTTAGAAAGTATGGCGAACCAGATCGATAACGATGTTGCAGATTTTATAATTCCGCTACTCGATGCTCGTCGTATGGAAGTGTACTCCACTGTTTTTGATGCTGCACACCACCAAGTCAGGGAGACTAAGGCAGAAATTATCGATGAAAATTCATTTCACGAATATATCCAAAAAGGTAAAGTTATCTTAGCAGGTAACGGTGCCGAAAAATGCAAAGAGCTGCTGTCGCCTAAAGGTGTTCAATTCGATTTGACGGTAGTTCCATCGGCTAAAGAAATGGCATCTCTATCCCATAAAAAATTCGAAGTAGGCAACTTTGAAGATGTCGCCTACTTCGAACCATATTATTTAAAGGATTTTATCCTGAATCGTGGTAAGACCTGACAGGTCTGATTCATTCCGTAAGCTTGCCTTTCACATGAATATCGCGCTGCGGAAAAGGGATTTCGATATCCGCTGTATCGAATCGCTTTTTAGTTTCTTCGATGACGTGAAAATGCGCTGGCCAAAAAAGACTGTTCTCCGCCCAAAAACGCAAAACTAGATTGACCGAACTATCGCCGAGTCCATCGACAAAGACTTCGGGTTTGGGTTCTTCCATAATATTTTCGTTATCGGCGCATATCTGTAAAAGAATTTCTTTAGCTGTTTTTATATTCGAACTGTATCCTATACCAATAATAATTTTATCCCTTCGTGTTGGCATCGCGCAATACGATGCCAAACTCGTCGCCGCCCAAACGTCCGCAGCTGGTGTTGTCATCCATAAGATCGGTTAGTCTGCTGGACACTTCGGCCAGCATTTTATCGCCGATCTGATGTCCGAGCGAATCGTTGACTGCTTTGAAACGATCCAGATCAAGCATCAAAAATGCGCAGCGCGAACGCCACTGTTTGGCGTAAGCCATCGCATCGCGCAGCGCTTCGTTGAGCATAAGCCGGTTGGGCAGGCCGGTCAGCACGTCGATGTGGCTGACGCGCTTCTGCCAGGCGCGCGAGGCGAGCGTGTTGCGCATCCTGAGTGCGAGCTCGCTCGCGTCCACCGGCTTGGCCAGGAAGTCGGTCGCGCCGCCGCGCAGGGCGAGCAGCTTGGTCTCGGCATCGTTGGAGGAGGTCAGCACGATGACCGGCGTCTGGCGCAGCGTCTCGTCGCGTCGCATCTCCTCGAGGATGTCGAACCCGCTCACCTCGGGCATCACCAGATCGAGCAGCAGCACGTCCGGCTGCTCCGCGCGCAGCAGCGGCAGGGCACGGGTGGAGTCGGACACGGTGACGAAGCGATCGTAGCCCTCGCCCTCGAGGTGGACCTTGAGCACCTCCATGTTGAGCGGCTCGTCGTCGACCATCATGATTGTCGCGCTGGCCATCAGGCGGCGTTCGTGAAGCTCGAACGCCGGCATCGCGATCAGGTCGGTCTTGGAGTCGAGGTCGGTCATGCCGATCGTGCCAGCGGTTGCTCGGATCCGCCTTCGTCGAGACCGGCGCACACTCTAGGGACCAGCGCCTCGATGACGGACAACTCGCGTTCCAATCCGGTGATGTCGGTCACTT
>ENA-ORXU01001717-ORXU01001717.1-marine-metagenome-genome-assembly--contig:-NODE-1717-length-16836-cov-3.963960_pt1 | contig 16836 bp, 12 predicted proteins | sample MGYA00237869_ERZ511484 | MGnify/ENA metagenome assembly ERZ511484
TTAAAGAAAAGCGCATTTTGGCCGCGGTATTGCGTTCTGAACAGTTTACTCTTCTTTAGGGTTTTTTGACTATCCTTAATCGAATCGGTCGATTTGAAAGGTCGATAAACCTCTAACATTTCACCTAAAAGATTATCGACCATCAAGGGTTTGTTAGCGGTATACAACCTACTTATTCGGGCCAAGTCATTTCTGTACATTTCTTCAACTAAAACGGTGTCTTTTGGTATATGGCCCTTGGCCATTGCGGCCATAGTGAAAATCTCTAGTGACTTGGCCAAGTACTCGGTGGCAGGCCACTTGTGATCCCCATCGAACACCAAAAGCTGATTTGGAAATTTTAATTTGTTCAACGCCTTTTCGACAGCAAGCATTTCGGTATAGTTATAATCACCATTACCAACGACCCCTATGAAATGAAACGGATTTTTGCTACTTAAAACCTCGGTATTGGCCACTGGCGCGCCGCAAGCCAAAACGCCCTGAACCCCTTTTATAAAAGTAGGTATCAAGGTCGAAAAACGACCTCCGGCAGAAAAACCGCCGGTGTAAATTCTATTTTTATGAATAGGAAGCAGCGAAGTTACCGCGTTGAACATTCGATTCGCCACAATTATATTTTTCGATATCTGGGCACTGTCTCTCAAATCGTTCGATGCCGCTAGAATATACCCTTGTTGTTCCGCCGCTTCCTTGAACATGCTAAGGGCCTGTTTGCCCCGACCTTTCATATCGAATACAAAAAGTACCGGCCACGCTCTTGAAACTTCGAAACTACTCGGTAGATAAAGGGAAAAAGTCTCGGAAATCGAGTCTCTAACCGAAAGAGAATCTATAATTATGCCTTTTTTTAAGGTCAACTGCTGCGCCGTGCAAGAAATAACAAGGCCAAAGGCGAGTATGGTCAATATTTGCTTCATACAAAAGGAATCATCAAAAATCTAGCCAAACAAAATTCATGTGCAAGTGTCAAGTTCAAGTTCAAGTTCAAGTTCAAGTTCAAGTTCAAGTTCAAGTTCAAGTTCAAAAAGGTTTATGGTCTAACTTATAAAAACTACATCAAACCTTAAACCGTACTACGATCAGTTTTAAACCCTGCCCCACTGGCTAGCTGGTTTGAATTTACTGCTTACCGCAACTGCCAACCGCTCACTATTTATCGCAAACAATTACTCACCAATTTTACCAAATTCGACTCCTTCAGAGTAAGCGACCTTAATATCATATTTACTAAACGCCTTTTTTATGGCTACATTGGTATTGAAAGTAACATCCCAAAAATCGTCGGGCCTTACATAAGGTCTTACGGTCAATTGAACATTATGCGAATCAAAACTAAGGATTCCGATTTCGGGAAATGGCTCTTCCAAAATATTTGGTACCTCTTCGAGTGCCTCGAACAAAATCTTTTGCACTTTCGGAAAACTTTCTTCATAAGGCATGGTTATCTCTAATTCTATGCGAATCATTCCCTTTTCGGTATAATTTGTCACTATGGAATCGGTAACCATCGAATTCGGAATTATCAATATCTTATTGCCGGGCGTAAGCACGTCGGTACTAAAAATACCGATTTCGGCCACTCTGCCAAACTTCTCCTTTACCTGTATCCAATCTCCGACCTTATACGGTTTTAAAGTCAAGATCAAAATACCCGAAGCAAAGTTTCCCAAACTGCCCTGTAAGGCCATACCAATGGCAAATGCCGCAGCGGCCAAGATTGCAAAGAGGCCGGTCAGGTCAGCACCCAGTACCGTTGCAATAACAAAAAGTACCGTTCCCTTTAAAATTACGCCGACCGTAGAAGATAAAAAAGGCCGCAAAGTTTCTGAAAAACCCGTACGCTCAAGCGCCTTTTTTACCAGTTCGACCATTTTTTGGGCCACTTTAAAACCGATCCAAAAAATTAGCCCAGCAAGAATTATACGAGGTAGGTAAAAAACTGCGGAGTCGATAGCAATTTGTATGTATTCGTTTAATTTCTCCCAATCCATATAATAAATGTACTAATTAGTGCCTATTCGAAAAGAATATACCTACATTTTTATCTTACACATTGCAGGAGGTCACAGTTAAAGGCAGGGTAAAATATTTAAAATCAAGTTTTTACCTAAAAAATCGGATGCTACCTTTTTAGTGTAAAATGACTTTTAAATTCTTTGGCGAGGTCATCTTTTATATAAGAAAGTTTAAACCAGTAATCGCTTGACGGTGCATCGGTGCCATTTGTCTTTCCATTCCATCCAAGATTATTATTATACTGGTATTGTAAAATGCCGTATTGATCGAATATACTGATTTCGGGGTTTTCAATTTCAGGAAAACCCACAATGTTCCATATATCGTTGACGCCGTCGCCATTAGGCGTAAAAAAGCGGGGGAAGTCTACCACCAAAAATTCTTGTGTTAACACACTACAACCATAAGAATCGGTTACGGCAGCAATATGCTCTCCTGCACTAAGATTATCAAACCTATTGTCAGAACCGAAAGGCCCTTCATCTATACTATACCGATATGTGCTATTACCTTCGGCCATGATAGCTATCGTATTATTGTTCGTGAACAGATCCGAAACAAATACGACATTGAAAACGTTGGGCTGTTGAGAGAAGACCACTTGTGTACTTATCGAGAATTCACATCCGAACTGAAGATTTTGTAACACCACATGATACTGCCCTACGGCTGAAGCTGTGTAAAACGCCCCCGTAGCATTTGCTATCAAATTTTCTGGTGCGATGCTTTCTTTATACCAGGTGAATGTATATTCGGAAGATATTAAGCCAGTGTCCAACACGGGTAATGGTTCTAAGGCGCTACCGGCACTATCAAGACAAAGCACATATTCTTCTTCAAGGGAAGTTTGAAAGTCAAGCGCCTGTATATTCAGTTGAAAGGAAACTATTTCGTAACAGCTATTTTTAGATGAAATACGTGCATAAATAGTTTCTTGTTTACTAGTCACGTAATTACGTATGTTAGAAATTTGGTTCGAATAGCCTATCGCTTCCACCTCTGAATTAAAGAAATTAACTTGATAGATCGATGCATCTTGGTCGCCCAATATACCGATTTTGTTGGCTGAAAAATCAAAACTCTCTTCGCCATTTCCGTCCACATCGCAAGAGGTCAGGTCTGAAGGAGCTTCTTTTACTTCGGGGGGCGTAATAAATTGCACGAACAGATTTCCCGTAGAGATACAGGTATCTGAAAATATCAGTTGCACCGTGTATGTACCCTCATCTATTATGTCGATTTGCGCTTCTCCGGCCCATTCCGATACTTCAACGGCATTCCTGTACCACCTGTAATCTCGAACACCGCTAACCGATGCATCTACTTTTACCGTTTCGCCAGTACAAGCGGGATTACCGTTTACCACGCTTCTGTCTTCGCCCAAGTCAAGACCCAAAGAGAAACTATCGGCCTCCAAAAATACCGCAGAATCTACCTGCGAGTCTAGATTGTCGGAGATTACCAGTTTTATCGAATACGTTTCGCCGGGGTTGACCGACGATTCAGCTTTTAGGCTTTTGGTCTGACCATGTAACGAAATGGCCGAAACCCCGTCATTTATTTTATCAAAAAGGTTAGTGTTCTGCGGGCCACATTCACCGGTAATTCCAGGTCTTATAGTGGTTGCCCTTACCGGAAGGTCACTATTTGGCAATACGGCTAGGTTGGTTGAAACACCTTTGGAATCGGTCAAAATAAAAGCGAACACATCTGAATAGACACATTGATAATTTTCTTGATATTCTTCTGATGCAAATAGAAAATTAAAGCTGATATTGTTGGTCATGGGTACAAAATCGAACTTAATATATGTAGCGTTAAATAGATTACCTGTGTTGGTAATTACTCTAAGATCATCGTCTCCGAGCCATTCTTCGCCACCTGAATCATTGATACCAATATTGGGCCCTTTTGCATCGCTTACATTTCCCGTAGACAGAATAATTCCCTCTTTATACGGGAAATCCGTTCTATTCGCGTTGAAGTAACCTATTCCGTTTACATTTTGTGATGTGCCCGTAAATGAAGAATAATTTGAGGTTTCTGCGCAGTTGCTATCTACCAGTATATCTCTTACCAGTTCTTCAACGGTATACCCCGTATCATCGACAATAAACTGCCCGAACAGACCAGTAGTGCACAAAAGAAGTGCATAGAAGACATGTGCTTTCATTTTCAATAGCGTGTTTCCGTACTTCCAAACCTTAAATATACTGGGAATTTATCTATTCTCTAAAGTATGCATGACTTTTCTATACCGTATCAATTCTGCTTTTACCTTGGGCAAAAGCACGATTAGACCGATCATGTTCGGCACTAACATAGAAAATATCATAGCATCGGAAAAATCGGTTACCGCGCCCAAACTCGCCGCCGCACCGATAACCACGAAAACACAGAAGACTGTCTTGTAAATGTATTCCATTCTTTTTCCTCTTCCAAAGAGAAAGGACCACGCCTGATAACCGTAATACGACCATGAAATCATAGAAGAAAAAGCGAACAGTATAACTGCAAAAGACAACAAATATGGAAACCATGAAACTCCGCTTTTTAAGGCATTCGCAGTCAATATGACCCCTTGGGCATCATCGATTTCAGCGCCGACCATAATTTGACCGGTAACGATCAATACTAGAGCCGTCATTGTGCAAACCACCACGGTATCTATAAACGGTTCTAGAAGGGCTACCAAGCCCTCGCTAGCAGCGTAGCGGGTCTTTACCGCCGAATGTGCGATCGATGCAGAACCGATACCGGCTTCATTTGAAAACGCCGCACGTTTAAAACCTTGGATCATTACTCCGACAAAACCGCCCGCTACGCCCTCTGGAGAGAAAGCACCATCATAAATTGCCCGAAAAGCGCTTGGCAAAGCTCGATAATTTATTGCCAATATACCGATAACCGCCATGACATAGATAATAACCATGGCCGGAACAACTTTGTCGGTAACCTTTGCGATTTTTTTGATTCCCCCAATAATAACGATAGCTACGCAGATTGCCATTACAAGGCCAAAAAGCCAACCCCTGCCATAAATAAAACTTTGCTCTCCACCCGTAACATGCTCGAACAGTTGAAAAGCCTGATTTACCTGGAACATATTACCGCCACCGAAAGAGCCGCCAATACACATTATGGCGAAAATAACGGCCAAAACCTTTCCCAATTTTGCCAATCCTTTTTCTTTTAACCCTTTTTTGAGATAATACATGGGGCCGCCATATACAGTTCCGTTTTCGTCGATTTCGCGATAGGCTACGCCTAAGGTACATTCCGTAAATTTCGAGGCCATACCAAGCAATCCGACCAAAACCATCCAAAAGGTGGCGCCGGGTCCGCCGATGGAAAGTGCAATGGCGACCCCTGCAATATTGCCCAGCCCGACCGTTGCGGACAATGCCGCGGTCAAGGCCTGAAAATGGGTAACTTCACCTTGGTGATTTTCGATTTTTATGGTATCCGGATTGTCTTCGGCAGCCAGAGCGGTACTATTGGGATTGTCTTCTTCCAATTCGTCGAACCTGCCTTGAATGATTTTGATCGATGTGATAAACTCCCTTAGATTTATTCCCTTGAAATAAAAGGTAAAGTAGCCGGCCCCAAAAAGTAGAACCAATAAGACCCACGGTACACCTACGGTATCGGTTATCGGTATTTCGGCGAAGATTGCATCTACATACCAACCTGTCGCATTTTCGAATTTTTGATTGATAAGTTCATCCGTTCCAATTTGGGAATAAGATAAAAAGGGCAAGCACAACGAGACTGGAAGCATCCATTTACATTCCATACAAAAGTTTAGGAGCAAAATTGGATTATTACCGGCAATGCCAAAAGGTTACGTACTAGTTAAAATTTAAAGGGGATGGGTTACTTATTCGGGAAATCAATTTTCAAATGGGTTAAAATGACAAGACTCACAGTTATTGTCTTACTGAGTGCAACGAAGCCTGCCCTGCCGGTTCAGGCGGGCATCCTGCGTGGGGTAAAGGTATCCGCCTTAGGTGATTACTTGCTACGGACTCTCCGTCAGGGGGTTGTCAGATAGATAAATTGGGGATTTCCACAAGATTCCTCCTGCTGCGGAAGGACAAAAATGTAGGCCTTTTTATTTTAGATTATCCGTTATCATTTCGGTAAAATTATCGAATGGCTTCAACCTCGCGAAGGACACCCCTAAAGTCCCCTCAAGGGGACAATCCCTACCAATAAACGATTGAAAAAGATAATGTGTTCTTTAACTATAAAATACCGTTTATCAATTTTATGCTATATCGCCTACATGCTTACTTCAAAGTGGCATACTGCAAAAGGTCATTATCTTCGGCATAGCGGATAAGGAGGTTCTTTCCAGTTGTTCCGCTAATGTTCAACAGTTTTTTTATCTGGTGGATGTGTGCCTGAAAGCCGTCGGTACTTATGTGCATGGCATCGGCAATCTCGGTATATGACTTATTATTACCCCAAGCGGCCAAGTTCGCCAATACTTCTTTCTGCCTGCCGGAAAGTTCTATTTTACTCGCTTCTTCAAGTTGTTTTACTTCGACTTTAAGTCTTCCGATAGTGTCGAGGTGGCTCTCGTTGGCAAGCTGTAACTTTTCATTAGCGATCTTAAGGGCTGTTTTCTCTTGCAATACAGCCTCTAGACGCGTTTGTTTTTCTTCCTTTTCCGATAAAAACTTCCAACTGTATAACAAAATAGAAAACAAAAGGATAAATAGAAACTTGAACGAAATAGCGGTAACAGTGCCAAGCAGGGCCCACGAATCGGCATCCATAAAATCAACGATACCATCCGCAGGAAAAATACGATGGGTCACGGCAACTACTATCAATACAAAAAGCACAAAACTTGGTAAGTACATAAATCGCATGCTACGCGTGGTGAAAGCTTTGTTCAGGGCATTCAATAAAGCGAATGCTACTACTATCGAAATCGGTATATCGATCAACCAAATGAAAGAATTACCGATACCGCCGCCCATTTGCGATGCGGTAATGAATACGAAGGCAAGCATACCCATAATCGCCGTGTAGATACCAATAAATTCACGCTCTGAAAACCGTTGCACCAAACGCACTACGATACTCGGTTTCGAAGCGTATCTGATGGAGGGCAACGAAAGCAATATGAACATGGAATTTAGCAAAGACACCGATACACCGATAAAAATCAATATTCTGTCAGTGGGCAGCCAACCAAGACCGGAAACTACTATCAAATTGACAAGTGCCCCGATACCCCAGACGAAGATGGCCAGACCGAACCACCAGATACCTCTTATAGCGGTTACTTCGACCGAATTTCGCTTTTCTTTCTTATAGATACGCTGAATGACCACTGCCGTAATGAGGCATACTATGGCCGTGACGGCGTATTCCAATATATCGGGCATTTTGGGAATGGTTTTACGCTTTTAAAATTAGGTAAAATTAGTATCTTACCACCTCTTAACCTGTACTTAAGTACTAACCATGGAGGAAGAAAATTTCGAAGATCGACACGATAAAGTAAGGCAGATGCCCATTTTTAAAAAAGCCCTTCAGATTCTTGAGCTGGCCGATAAGATAACCGATATCGTATCGAAAGAAGATATAGAAAAGAAAGAGGAGGCTTACGGTGAACTGCTCGAAACCCATGCACGTTACATCGCAGAAAACGCCATGACCATACCCCCGAAAATAGCAGGTGCAGAAGGCGGGGACCTCTATGGAATTCGCATGGAAAATGCGGCCATAATCAGAAAAGCAGCCAGAGAGATAATGACCGATTGCACCGGATTGAAAATGTACGGTTTTAAAGAAACCGACTATTTAGACCTTTTACGAAATGAAGTAGAAGAATTCAAGCCACTTTTTGCCGAATGGGTGAAGTCATTCGACCCATGGAACTATATCATAGACCGGTGGGGGCTTTTCAATCCGCCAGGTGTGAACTATGATGATAAGGATCCCGATGATGATATTCCCTTTGATGCATCTGATTTTTTTGATGATGATTGAGTAGTAAGTCAAATTATTTTTTTCTAAACTCATAAATTCCTAAACCTGCCCTGCCCGCAGGCGGGCTCATAAACTCTTTTTTAAACTCCTAAACTTTTTTCCCAATAGGCGCATTCGATACTACGTTAGAAAGTATAATATGTGTTCTGGTCTCTCCATACTGAATCAATTTGTCGATAAATTGCTCTAAATGAAACTGGTCGTTGAGCACAACTTCCATAACAATATTTTCATTGCCCGTGATTCGATAGCAGTTTATTACTTCTTTGTACGATTTTACAATTTCAAGAAAAGGCTTGAGCTTACCCATAAAAGCCCTTAAAGTGATAATTGCCTTTAATTGATGACCGGTCTTGGCATGAGAGACCTCCGTTTTGTATCCTACAATAATGCCCAGGTCTTCCATCTTTTTTATACGCTCGGCAACCGCGGGTGGAGTGAGGCCTACTTTACGCCCGATATCGGCAAAAGTTTCACGTGCGTTTTCTTGTAAGAATTTGAGAATTTTCCAATTTAAAGCATCAATCTTTATATTCAAAGCTATATATTTTCAATAATTTGTAATCAAAAGCAAATATACAAAATCACTATCGATTCTAAAGATAAAAATCATGAACTGAGCGTAACTTTATAAGACAGTATCGTTAGTAAAGAGAATAATGTCTTACAATAATCTAGGTGCGCTTCCCGTATATAAAAAAGCTCTTGAACTCTGCCAGATAAGCAGGGAAATTGCTTCCTACGTTTCTTTTAACAAAGACCTCTTAAAGCTGTACCAATCGAACAGCCTTAGAGATATTATTGCTGATTCGTTATTGACCGATACAATTCTGATACCAAAAAAAATAGCCTTGGCAGAAACCACGGCTTCGCATACCGAGCGAGTTAAGAGCGCCTTTTATATTACTATAATGATTCGAAATATTAATTCGTATTGTATCGGACTCGAGAAAGATGGTGTGAAAGAGAAAGAGTATTTGAACTTGCTGCGCAAAGAAATCAAAAGCTTCAGGAAGTCTTTCAGAAAGTGGCGTAATTCTTTTCCCGATGGTGGAAATCCGTATTGGAATTAGGCCGTCTCTTTTTGCGAAACTTTAATCTTTACCCTTATTCTTCCCATTTAAAGTTCTAATTTTGAACTTTAAACGAATATTTTGAAAATAACCATCCTTATCAATTGTCCCGATAAATCGGGAATTATTAGTGCAGTGACCAACTACATTAATCTACAAAAAGGCAATATCGTCTATCTAGACCAGCATGTCGATAAAGAGGCGAACGTTTTCTTTATGCGTTTGGAAAGTGATTTCGAAGCCCTCGATTTTTCGATAGCAAATTTTAAATCAGGTTTTCAAAAAGACTTGGCAGCGACTTACTATATGGAATGGAGTCTGCATCAAGCGGTAACAAAACCCAAGATGGCTTTGTTCGTATCAAAATACAACCATTGTTTGTACGACCTTTTAAGCCGCTTCCGTTCTGGGGAACTGGAAGTTGAGATTCCTTTTATCATCAGCAATCACTTAGATCTTAAGCCGATTGCCGCTCAGTTTGAAATTCCCTTTTATCATATCCCGGTAAACAAAGATGTAAAAAGCGATGCCGAGAACGCACAACTGGCTCTTTTGGGCGAAAACAAAGTTGATTTTATCGTATTGGCCAGATATATGCAAATAGTCAGTGCTAAAATAATTGACCGATACACGAACAAGATTATTAACATACATCATTCTTTTCTACCTGCTTTTGCGGGAGCAAAACCCTACCACGCAGCCTTTAAGAGAGGCGTGAAAATTATTGGTGCCACTAGCCACTACGTAACCGAAGAGTTGGATGCCGGCCCGATTATCGAGCAAGATGTGACTACCGTATCGCATTCACACACCATAAAAGACTTCATCGCTAAAGGTAGAGATCTCGAAAAAATTGTACTTGCTAGGGCCGTAAAGCTACATGTACGGCGCAAAACCATGGTTTATAACAATAAAACGGTCATATTTTCTTGAAAGTAACTTTGGGAATAAGATTTTAGTTTTTCCGTCGTTCTATTTCTGATGCTTAAAAAGAAACTGTTTAATAGTTTTTTGATTACTGAAACCCAATTATCATGACAAAGAAAATAGTAGTGTGCCTTGTTGCCTTCCAATTGTTCGCCTGTGGCGAATTACAACAAGTGGTGAACCAGCTACCCCAAGGTGAGGCCGGCATCGGCAATGCGCAAATTGGCGAGGGCCTAAGACAAGCCCTTGATAAAGGAATAGACAAGCAGGTTAGTAGGCTTACCGTAGAAGACGGGTTTTTTAAAAACGAACTCGTAAAAATATTGCTGCCAGAGGAGCTGCAAAAAGTAGATAAAACGTTACGGGATATCGGCCTCGGAAATCTGGCCGATGAGGGTCTGAAAGTATTGAACCGCGCGGCAGAAGATGCGGTCGGCGAGGCCACTCCAATTTTTGTAAATGCAGTTAAGGGCATTACCTTCAGCGATGCAAAAAATATTTTATTGGGTAGCGATAACGCAGCCACACAATATTTGACATCTGCCACTCAGACGGAATTATACGGAAAGTTCAACCCCGTAATCAAGAATTCTTTTGAAAAAGTGGGTGCCGATAAAATCTGGAGCAATCTTATAAGCAGATATAATAATATACCCCTGACGAAAAGGGTGAATCCCGATTTGACCGATTATGTTACGCAAGAGGCCTTAAAAGGGGTATACGCCATGATCGCCCTTGAAGAAAAAGAGATTCGCACCTCCGTTTCTTCACGTACTACCGATCTTCTTAGAAAAGTTTTTCGACTACAAGACTAAGGTCAAAAAAATTATTCAAGCCCAACAATAACTTAAGAACTAACCCGTTAAATTTATAAGTAAACGTTTGAAATTCTGAATCTTTCATAAATCATGCGATCGAAAGATTTAATATCTTAATACTGAATTTTTGAGTTAGTAATTTTTTTGAGTTAGTTAGTTTTAAAACCGGTGGGAGCACCGGTTTTTTTGTTGCAAATCTCTATTGCTTTTTTCTATAAAGCATGTAATTATAAGTCTGTTCACTTTTAGGCAATCATATCTCATTGCCCTCGATACGGGTAAACTATTATCGGGGCTTACTTATTTTAAGACTACTTTAATACTTCTGATGGCTTTAATTTACTAATTTAAACAAAGCTAATTCATCATCAATCAATCAATCAATTTAATGGGACAGTGCATTTCACTTATTCTACTGTTTTCTCTTTGGACATCTTTTCTTTATGCTACTCCCCCTATCGACTTTAAAGAAAGTGACCCTAGCGGGGTAAACGATCAAGACTATAAAAAGCTGCTTGAAAAGGCCGATAACCTCTATTTTATGAGAGAGTTTCCAGAAGCCTTAAAAACCTACGACCTGGTTTTAAAAAACGAGACGGCGATTAAAGCACCTGTCCTAAAGAAAATGGCCTTAAGCCATGCTGCTTTAGACCATGTAGTTGAGTGCGTGTATTATTTGGAAGAGTCTTTAAAATCGCAATTCGACACAAAAATATTGATGGACGGTAGGTTCGACACCTTAAGGGAAACCAATACCTTCAATGAACTAGAGGAGAAATATTTACCATCTGTGAACTTATGGTCATTCCTGTATCTCTACGTGGCACTAATAGGCTTTTACGTTGCAGCACTGCTCAACTTCAACAAAAAAATAGACCGTATTGCCAGAACGCTCATTAGCATCTTTGTGTTGATACACTCTATTTTCATTTTACATATTTGTATTTCAATTACGAACTATGAATATGAATTTCCGCATTCTTACCTGATGTCCACCTCTTTTTCTTTTTTATATGGGCCGTTGCTGTACTTCTATTTTAAAAGAATAACCCAACAGTATAACTTTAAACCAAAAGACCTATTACATTTGGTCCCGACGGTTCTTTTTCTTCTTTACCTTGTTCCTATCTATACCTTATCCGCCAATGAAAAACTGAAGCTTTTATTGGCAGATGTTGGCGATGGTTTTACTTTTTCCAATTTTGCTGTCACGGCCGTAAAGCTGACTTCATTAATTGTTTATGGGTATTTCATTCGAAAATTGTACTTAAAAAGCAAAAAGAAAAATGAGCTTGGTAAACAAAACAAGGTTTGGCAAAGAAATCTATATCGGATTCATTTTATGTATATCATATCTTATTTTCTTTACTGTGTTTTTATTATTAACGACATACCACTGTTTCATTCCCAAGTGATATGTATGGCCTTAATGGTGCTCTACATAGGATATTCGGCAAGCGTGCAACCCAGTGTTTTCAGCGGAATTTATTCATTCAACAACCACATTTTTTTCAAATATGAAAAATCTGGGTTGACGGAAAGTCTTTCTAAAGAACTGATGCAAACCCTAATAAACCTATTCGATATCGAAAAAATATATAAGGAGAACAACATTTGCTTAGAAATGGTCGCAAAGCGCTTGAATACCACCCGCCACAACGCCTCTCAAGTTATCAACGAACATTTTGATATGAATTTTCATGAACTAGTAAACAAATATCGTATACAAGAGGCAAAGTCGCTTTTGAATCAAGATGCTAAAAAAAATCTTCACATTATCGATGTAGCCTATGAAGTTGGTTATAATAACAAGGTCACCTTTAATAAAGCCTTTAAGAAAGATACCAATCTCACCCCTAGTGAGTACCAGAAAATATCGGTAAAATCCTAAATCTATTTCAACATCGCCTAGGCAATAAAATTGCCGTTAAATCTTATCGTAAGTAACCTCGGGGCAAGCCCACGAGGCATTTGAAGGAACCTTAACTTAGATTTCGACGCAAGCGTCGGAGCATTTAAATCTCGATTATCGAGTAAACTTTTATAGGTCTTGACCAAAAATGGAATCAAAGGTATTTACTTTGAGTATTCATCAATCAAAATTATAAAAGCAGCCTTGGTGGGCATACTCCTAAAAATCAAAGTTCTTTTTTATTTTTTAGAGTGTTTCTTGAATTAGTCATCAATTTCGCTCATCAGGCTGCTCTTTACTTCACAACATTCATAAAAACCTATTTAATCTTTAACAACGGTTCGCCCGCCCAAATCGCGGCGCGATCGAATACTTTCCCTTTTGTGCCAACCATAAGTTTGCATCATAAAGAGTAGGTGTAGGGCAAGCCTTCAAAGGTTATTTTTTGTCTAAAAAATAACAGGTTTATCTCGATTTGTTACGAATGTAAACCAAGTGGAAACTTTAGTCGGCAAAGTAAACGTTTATAAGACTTTCCTAAAATCGTGTTAAGAGCACGTTACTTTGCCGTCAATACTATAGAGCAGCTCTGAGACGGCTACTCGAAAAATTCCGAATAACACCTTGTAATATTAGTGAACTGATATTTTGAATTCATCTTTCAAAAGCATTCGGAACTTTTCTTACTTGAGTAATTCAAAAACTAACTCATTAAAATTCTAAGCATGAAAAAAATATGTCTTTGTGCGTTTATGCTGTTTCTTGTAGGAATATCAGTTGCATATACGCAGGAAAAAACAGTATCGGGTAACGTAACAGATCAAGATAACATACCACTGCCCGGGGTGAGTATTTTGATTAAAAACACAACAACGGGGGTACAGACCGATTTCGATGGCAATTATTCCATTCAAGCGAGCGAGGGCCAGGTTTTGGTTTTTTCCTATTTGGGACAAAAAATGGTAGAACGAACTGTTTCTGCCGCTGACAATATCGATCTTCAAATGGAACAAGACGCCCAGGCTCTGGAAGAAGTTGTTGTAACCGGTTTTGGAAAAACAAAACAGAAAAAATCACTGGGCTATGCTACGGTATCCGTTTCGGCAAAAGATCTGACCGAAGTAACCAATACGAACCCATTTGAATCCCTATCTGGTAAGGTAGCGGGTGTAGATATCACCGTACCCGCCCAACCAGGGGCTTCTGCAAAAGTGATTTTAAGGGGTTTTAGCTCGTTAGGGTCGAACTCCCCATTATATATTGTAGATGGATCCCCTATCAGTAATGCGAACAATAGAGGTAGTGACCCAAACAATCTAAGCACCGACGCCACACGAACTTTTGACGCAGGTAACGGATTAAACGATATCGACCCGAACAACATCGCTAGCTTGACCGTTTTAAAAGGTGCGGCGGCAGCAGCCATATATGGTTCTAGAGCATCGAACGGTGCCATTATAATTACAACCAAAAAAGCGCTACAAGGCCAAAAACTAAGAGTCGACATTTCTACCGCTACCGATTTTTCAGAAGTCGGCAGGTTACCCCATTACCAAAACGGTTTCGGTCAGGGGTGGGCAGGTCAGAGCTTTTCAAGAGGAACAGATGCAAGTAACGAAAATGGTTCATGGGGGGCACCCTTTGATGGTAAAATCAGAACTTGGGGCAACATCGTCGACAATGCCCAACAGATTAAACCTTATGTTGCCCTGGAGGATAACATTAAAGACTTTTTCCAAGCGGGAACCACTTTTACCAATTCAATACGACTCAGTGGAGGCGGTGAAACCACAGACTTTTCTTTGATATTTACGGATACTAACAGTGATGGGGTTATACCCACCGAAACAGATGCGCTAGATAGAAAGGTATTCAATCTATCCGCGGGCGTAAAGGGAAAAAGATTTCGGGCTAGAACCGTAGCCAATTATATTACGCGAGATCAGAATATTGTAAATACAGGACAAAGTGACAATGCGGGAGAAGGGGAAAACCTTATTCAAGAAATAATTCAAGTACCTAGGGATATTAGTGTTTTAGATTTGAGGGACTACGTTAACAACCCTTTCAATACCAACGATAATTTTTACACACCTTACTCTCGAAACCCGTGGTGGACCATAAACGAAAATAAAACTTTTTTTAAGACCAATCGTTTTTTTGGCAATGTTAACCTGGCATATGACCTCTTTCCCAATCTAGTGGCAACGGTACAGGTAGGTGCCGATATTAGCAACAATACCCTCAATAGCTACGGGGCTATCGTAAACTATACGCCTGGTTCGCCCAATGCCCTAGATGGTGCTACCAATAACGCAGGGGGCGTAACAGAAGGTAAAAATGACAGAAAGGAATATGACTCTTTTATAACCTTGGACTATAACACGGATATTTCAGATAGTTTTTCGCTAAATGCTACCCTTGGCGGCACTTATAATGAAATATCGACCAATTTTCTTAGTGTATCGATTACGGATCTAAGTGTACCCAACTTTTATGAATTGACAAATACGGCCGGGCGACAAATTGCCACCCAATCCGATACCAAGCGAAGAATATACGGCTTGTTCGGTTCTGCCCAATTAGGTTTTAAGGAAAGGGTCTTCCTCACTTTAACGGGTAGAAACGACTGGTCCTCCACACTACCCATTGGTGCGAATTCTTATTTCTACCCATCGGTTGCCCTTAGTGGGGTCGTAATTGAAAACGAAAACACCTTTGCCAAAATAAGAGGTTCTTATGCAAAGGTAGCTAAGGACACTGGCCCTTATGCGACCGCCAATTCATTGATTCAGGCTGGGGTGACCTTTGATTTTGGACAAATCAACTTCCCGATAGCTGGTCAAAATGCATTTGAGCTCAGTGGTACATTGGGCAATCCAAACCTTCTTCCGGAAATCACAAGGGAATACGAATTCGGGACAGAAATAAATTTGTTCAATAGACGGGTGAATATTGACGCGGCCTATTACAACAAAGATACCGAGGGCGTAATTATAAATAGACCCTTGGCCAGGAGTACAGGATACTTATCGACCACAGGAAATTTCATCGACCTAAACAATAAGGGCATAGAACTAAGTTTAGGTATTGTTCCCATACAGACCGATAATTTTTCTTGGAACGTTAATTACACCTTCACAAAAAACGAAAATGAAGTGACCGATATCGCTGAAGGCCTTTCCGAGATTTTAATCAACAGTGCTTTTGCCGTTAACTTTTATGCTGAAAAAGGCAGGCCGCTAGGTGTATATAAAACAAGGGTTGCGGCAACTACTCCTGACGGACAGGTAATCGTAGACCCCGCATCGGGCATTCCGTTGCAGGTAGACAGTGAGGAAGAGATAGGAACATCGCAGCGAGATTTCGTCATGGGTCTCAAAAATTCTTTTCGTTACAAAAATTTCACGCTTGCGGCCAGTTTAGATTGGAAAGAGGGCGGCGAAATGTATTCTTATACGGCCAGATTGTTGGGCTTCACAGGAAACTCGCTTGCAACGACCTATAACGATAGGTCACCATTTGTAGTACCTAATTCGGTCAACGACAATGGGGATGGTACGTTTTCCGAAAACAGCACTCCGATAGATTATATAAACGTAACCGGATTTTACAGTTCGTCAAATAACGGAAGTATCGAAGACACCCATGTCATCGACAAGACCTTTGTAAGATTACGAGATATGTCATTGACCTATAATATTCCTTCGGATTTTATTGAGAAACTAGGTCTGAACTCCGCAGCATTCAGTGTCTATGGAAAAAACCTAGCGCTATGGACGCCTGATAGCAACCCTTATGTTGACCCCGAAGTATCGACTTTCGGTGATGATTTGGCCAGTGAATTCGGAGAATTTGCAGGAAACCCGACACAGAGAACATATGGTTTTGCCCTTAAACTATCTTTCTAAAAATTACTTAAAAAATAAAGAAATGAAAAAAATAATAATTGGTATGCTAAGCATAACGGCCGTCTTGGTCTCATGCGACCAACAACTTGATATCAATAGAGATCCCGATCTCTTAGATCCCGAGGGAGTGGCCATTTCATCTGAAATTGCAGCTGGTATTATAGGTA
>ENA-ORXU01001727-ORXU01001727.1-marine-metagenome-genome-assembly--contig:-NODE-1727-length-16791-cov-2.736329_pt1 | contig 16791 bp, 14 predicted proteins | sample MGYA00237869_ERZ511484 | MGnify/ENA metagenome assembly ERZ511484
GTACCATTTGCAGTACCGTTTGATTTTGCAGGCTTCGAAGGGTTCTTCTTTACATCAGAAAGAACCTCTCCGTCAACATCTTCTACTGAGCCTAAATAGCTAGGTAAGTTCATACCTGCCATGTCAAACAAGTCTCGTAATGGTGGAACAGCCTTGTAAAGACCGCTCACGAAATTGGCTGTTGAGCCAACTCCATCACCGTTTGATCCTCCGCTGCCGCCGCCTTCCCAGACGGTGACCTTGTCGATCTTAATGCCTTTGATGGCTTCGACTTGTGTCTTCACGAGTTCAGGCAGCTTGTCGGCGATCAGCATTAGCACAGCCTCTCTAGCATCTCCACCGGCAGCGTCTACGATGGCTTTGAGGCCTTCAGCTTGCTTGGAAAGCACTTCATAGTTACCCTGGGCTTCCGCTTGCAGCTTAGCAAGTAGCGCGTCGGCCTCACCTTGGGCGGTGCGACGAATCTTCTCAGCCTCCGCCTCGGCTGCCAGCTCTGCCTCCTGCTTCGCAATTTCGGCGCGTACAATTTCGTCGGCCTCTTTGGTAGCACGGTCGCGCTGAGCACGGGCACGCTCTGCGGCTTGCTCGGCTTTGTATGCTTCCTCTAGCGAGTTGGCTCGTTGAATCTTTTCGGCCGCTGTAGCACGGCGAAGTGATTCCGCCTCGCGCTCGCGGCGTAAGGCCTCCGACTCGGCAATCTTAACCTTGGCTTCGTTCTCACCTTCAGTAGCAACGGCATTGAACTCGGCAACCTTGATACGCTCCTGCTGAAGGGCATCGGCTTCACCAATGCGTGCACGGGCTTCTGCTTCCGACACTGCAATGCGACGTACCCGCTCTGCCTCGGCAACTTGTGTTTCGGCCTCCGCTTGGGCAGTCGCCACTCGGATGCGCTGAATTTTGGCAGCCTCCGCCTCACCAGACGAAGCTTCGGCCTCTGCGTTTGAAACCTTGACTCGCTGTAACTGTCGCGCCTCGGCCTCTCCGATGGCACCCGTCTGGTTGCGCTGGGCAACTCGAACCTTGGCCTCGTTGATAGCCTGTGCTGCCGCTTCTTTACCAAGCGCCTCGATGTAGCCCGACTCGTCTTGGATGTCGGTAACGTTGACATTGATGAGCTCGAGACCGATTTTGCGTAGCTCGGTGCCGACGTTGTGGTATACGTTGGCGAGAAACTTATCGCGGTCGGCGTTTATCTCCTCAATGTCCATAGTTGCCACCACGAGACGCAACTGACCGAAGATAATGTCCTTCGACATGTCCCTGATCTCGTCCTCGTTGCGGTTTAGCAGACGCTCAGCGGCATTGCTCATTACACCTTCTTCAGTGCTGATAGCCACCGTGAAGCGACTAGGGACATTGACCCGGATATTCTGACGGGAAAGTGCACCGTGCAAATCGACATCGATCGAGATCGGGTGTAGGTCGAGGTAGGCGTAATCCTGAATGATAGGGACTACAAAGGCGGCGCCTCCGGCAAGGCACTTAGCCGACCCGGAGTTAGTCTTACCATAGATGACAAGAATTTTGTCGGAAGGGCACTTTTTGTAGCGAGCTACCCAGATCAGAAAAATAACGAGCAGAAATAAGACTGCGGCACCCAGGCCAATCGGAATCAGGAGGTCCATAGTTTTCGGTATTAGGTGGAAGGCTTAACCAAGCCCCCCACAAGTCACAGTAATGTAGTGCTTAATGGTTTGTGAAAGCGATCATCCCGACGAACGTTAGGGGAATTCCGACCAAGGCGAGGTGGGAGTTCTGCTAGACCACTAGTGAGGCTTACTGCACGTATCCGCCAGGGCGCGCGCGTTCTCCAACCCGTACGATTCCCTCCACGATTACGCGGCCCGCATTGACCACTTCTACAATACGAGCACGCTGACCCGTGGGAATGGCGGCACCCTTCGTAACGGCTTCGACTTCGACCAAGCGAGAGCCTTGTCTCACCTGAATGCGACCACTACCCTGCCCCGACGCCGGTACCGTGAGGTAAACTTCGCCGATTTGGTCGAGGAGCGCAGCGGCTCGTCGATTGCCATCATGGTCGAGCTTGCGCAGCCGAATCAGCATAGCCGCCATCGCAGACATCATAGCGTATCCCGAAGCTGCCCCTACCAGGCTAGAGAGCCATAATGGGCTGCCAGCTCGCAGCATGATCCACCCACCAAGGCCAAAAAATGCGAGAAATGCAAGTACACCTTTAACCGATATCGACCCACCGTCCAGCTCGGTATCTACGTCGGCGTCCGTATCCCCACCGGCCAGGCTTGCCAAAAGCAGCAGCGTTAGAATGGCTCCGAAACCGATGGCCATGCCAGCGAATACCTGCTGAGCAGGTGGAAGTGTGGAATACCAATCGATCATGCGAATGTGTGAGGGTAAATAGAACCCACTTGCTGAGAACGCCAAGCTAGGCGGCAAGGGTGATACACGCCGGTGGCCTGGGTCGATGATATTGGTGTGCTGGTCGAATGTTCTAAGCCGCGAGCATTTCCAGGAGCCTTAACGTTGCCCTCCGTAATTAATCCGATCGATAGACATGTTTCATCAATTTTGGAGTGATTTCGAGGCCTTCGCAGTCCGTGGCAACGTCATTGATTTGGCTGTGGGCGTCGTGATTGGTGCTGCTTTCAACAGCATCACAAATGCCTTTGTGGAAGGCATCATATCACCTCCGCTTGGCTACCTAACTGGCGGTGTAAACCTGGGCGACAAGCAGTGGACAATCGTAGATCCGACACTTAGCGATAGTGGGGCAATCGTCGAAGGAAGCGGAGTGGTGCTCAAGTATGGAATGGTGCTAGAAGCTAGTATCGACTTCTTCATCATGGCGCTCACCATCTTCGTCGTTCTACGCTTTATCAGAAGTTGGCAAGACAAAGCTGAGGATGAAAAGAACAAAGAGGTGCCCACGCCGAAAGACATTCAGCTACTCGCGGAAATTCGCGACGGCATTCAGGCTCTTGGAAGTCAGCCCGCTGCTTCCTCGACTCATGAAACCTCAACGTAGATCGTTTTGATAAGGCGAATTGCTGTAGTGAGTCTTGTGCTTTGGTGTGCAGGTGCTCAGGTGTTCGGGCAGCTGCGGCTTTCGCCAAAACAAGCCGATTCTCTCCTTGTCGACGTGCACGGGGCAATTAGCACCTACCATCCCTTTGCGTATCAGCCTGGTGCACGGAAGCAGTTGGATAGTATTCTTAGCCGCCAGCGTGCTACACTCCACCCCCGAATGTCTGAAAGTGACAGCCTCACTTTTGGGGAGGTTATTGAAGCCACGGCTCCGTTCAACACACTGATTGGAGATGGCCACTTTTACCTGCGCCCAGCCAAGAATAGCGCATACACAAAGCAAGAGGACGATTACGACTATGCCGTGCGCACAGTAACACTCAGCGATGGAAGCGTAGTGCTTCGCGAAGCCCTAAGTGTAGATAGTGTTGTATACCCAGCTGGATCAACCTTGCAAACGCTGCAGGGCATTCCAACTGAAGAGCTGCTCGGTAGCCTTGGTTTGCTCGCTGGTGTGGATGATCATGCTAATCCACAGGTGCAACGCTATCGTGCAGGGCGCGCTTTGATCTCCTTGTTCCAACAGAATTACGGTTTTCAAGATAGCATAGCGCTACAACTTCTCTTGCACAGCGAAAAGGGCGATTCGTCTGCGTTAGCAGTTGTGTATCCTACTAGGTCTGTTATCGCCACAGATAGTGTCAAGCGCGCCAAGCCAAAGCGGCGCCACCGTCGCAAGCGCAAACGAGAGGATGCCCGCGCTGCCATGAAAGCCGCGCTAAAACTTGAGCTTACCGAGAAACCGGGGATTTGGCAACTTTCGGTCCGCACCTTCAGCGGCAGCTACTATAAAGGAGTCAATGAGTACCGGTACGTACGCCAGCTCTTCGACAGTTTGCAGCAGGTAGGCGCACAAGGGCTAATCATAGACGTACGAAGTAATACAGGAGGCGCCCTGGACTTTGTCGAATACATCGCGGGGTTCTTGCTCGATCAACGCTTTGTTGCCGTAGAGAGCGCCACTGGCTACCACAGTAGGGCTGTTGGCTCAAAGCGGTTTCAACGGTTTAGACGACGAGCCACTGGTGTTATCAAACGTCGCGATACCGTTTACATCGCTGTGCCGATGGCAGGAGAGGTCAAACCGCGCAAGCCACGCCGTCAATTTACTGGGCCGGTAGCGGTGCTGACCAATGAGTTGTCATTCTCAGGCGCTACAGTATTGGCATCCTTGCTTCAACGAGAAGAGCGTGCCGTAGTAGTTGGACGGGTCGCAGGCGGTTCGGCCGAACGTATGTATGCGGGCTTTCTCTTTCAGAATCCGGTAGGCCCGCCTGGGCGCTACGTGGTGAATTTGCCGCTCTATTACATGGACATGCCCGGAACACTAACAGGCAATGTGGTTCCAGACATCATCGTACCGCTCACGCGAGAAGACGTCGCTGCGGATAGAGATGCTGCCTTGGCGCGGGCAGAGGAGTTGCTTGAAGGGCAAATTGAGCGCTAGGCCAAATTCGAAGTTAGCTCTGTTAGTTGCTCAAATTCCCAACGTATCCCTCAAACCATCGTACTGGGTAGAATTTTGCCCCCAGTAGGCGGTGCGGATACTCTTGTCGAGCGTGCCTTCGCTTAGGGTGTTACCCTTATAGGTTTCTGCCCATCCGAGAAGTTTGTGCGGGAATGCTTCTGCAAAACGATAGATGACGTGACGATCGAGTCGGGGGTAATCGATCTGTAATACGAGGCCATTACCGGAAGGTCCAAAAGATACAGTGGCATCCTCCGCGGCAGGCTCGACGTGGCGGAGGCGGCTAAACTTCGCGGCGGGCACGAGTTTGGTTTTGCCGGAAGGCAGACTGGCCGGATCTACCCTAACCCGTGATACGAGTTCGTCTTCGAGAAAATCTGCGTTGAGCGCCGTGCGCATGTCGGCCTCCGTTTGGAAATAGCTGCGCGTCTCGACTTGAAACTTAGCTCCACGGCGGTTGGTCTGTTGCCAAACATGGCCACACCAATCTTGTGAGCTGAAGGTGCTTTTGAGGGTGTTTGGGTGCTCGTTATAGCTCACTGGAGTAAACGTCGACAGCATCAGCGAGTAGTCGTAAATCCCAGTCGTAAATTTTTCGACCCTGTTTTGCTTGAATACACTAATCGCAGTCTCCTTAGACGGTTTACCATCGTCTTTCACCTGCGTTTCTGGGAGGAAGTCCTCGGTCACGAAAATGAGCACTGCCGACGCATTGCGTAGCTCCCCGTACCGCTCCTGCTGGACGCTATACGAATTGACCTCTGCAAGGCCCGAGTACCAATAGTCGTCCCAACCATCTGGTCTGGTTTGAGTCGCGGGATAGGCGATATCGGCAGATGATCGCTCGCTTACCGCAGTGGCCGACGGCGAGCGGTTGACATCTTCAGAGATATCGCTACAGCCTACCAAAGCGAGGGCAGCAAAGGCTAGAAGGCAAGTAATTCGAAGCATGTAGAAGGTACGGCGAAGGTTAGGGTTTGGTTGTGTGACCGACGTTGCGCAGTACGCTAGATGTAGACAATTTGGGCAAAGCCACCGGGGGATGTCGAAAGTTGATGCGACTACCTTCCCGCCGTGCAAATTTTGCCTCCCGTGATTGACGTAAAACTTTTTAGTGGCGAGAACACTCGCTACCTGGCCGACCAAATTGCCGACTACTACGGTGAGCCACTGGGCGATGTCACTGTGCGCCGTTTTAGCGACGGCGAGATGCGCATCATCATCAACCAGAGCGTACGCGGTGCTTACGTATTCTTTATCCAATCAACCTTCAGCCCTACCGACAACCTGATGGAATTGCTCCTTATGATGGATGCAGCCAAGCGAGCATCGGCAGGGTATATCACTGCAGTTATCCCCTACTTCGGATACGCACGCCAAGATCGCAAGGACAAGCCTCGGGTACCGATCTCCGCACGACTCATCGCGAATATCCTCCAGACTGCAGGCGCAGACCGTGTGATGACCATGGACTTTCATGCAGACCAGATTCAAGGTTTCTTCGATATTCCTGTGGACCACCTTCGCTCGGAGGCCATATTCATACCCTACCTCCAGGATAATATCGACCTGAGCAACGTCACCTTCGCTAGCCCAGATGTGGGGGGCGTGAAGCGAGCGCGGACCTACTCGAACCATTTTCGGCGCGAGCTCGTAATCTGCGATAAGGTGCGTACTGAAGTCAACAAGGTGAGCGAGATGACAGTGATTGGCGAGGTTGCGGGTGCCGATGTAATCGTTGTTGACGACCTCGTAGACACCGCTGGCACGCTCTGCCGTGCAGCCGAAGTCTTGATGGAAGAGGGTGCTAAATCCGTACGCGCACTCTGCACCCACCCAGTACTCTCAGGTGATGCTTATGAGAAAATTGAGGCTTCACGCTTTGTGGAAGTGATTGTCTGCGACACCTTACCACTGAAGGCTGGTAAGCCTACCGGCAAAATTACCCAGCTCAATACGTCCAAACTGTTTGCGCGGGCTATTCGCAATACACACGAGCACCGCAGTATATCTGCGCTTTTTATTGATGGATAGCCGATGTTAAATTGCAATTTCTCAGTCCTTAACAGAGTTAGTGTCATTCCGTAGCTCACATTAAATTCCCCTATCAATATGAAAGGTATTCTACTCGCTGTAACTACCGCTCAAATTTTGTTTAGCGCAAGCGCGCTGCACGCCCAGATGGAGCCTGAACTCGAATCTCAAGTGCACCTCACCGATAGAGTAGGTAATCGCTTTGATATTCCAGCAACCGACAGTGCCTACCTCGTGCGAGGGTACACATTGAATAAAGTCCCCACCACTGGTTTGGGAAATGATGCCGGATTGCTCGTGGCTCTCCCTGATGATGCTATTATCATGGACTTAGAGCGCGCCTCTGATGGTACGCTCTATGCGGCCCTTATGCAAAACGCGACACTCGATGCGGTGTTCCCGGTTTATCCCAGGCTAGCGCGCATCACCAGCAATGGTATTGAAGTGCTTACAGAGATAGATAGCACAGAAAATACTGAACAACTTTCGAGTTACAATGAATTGCAGGTTGCTCCAACGGACGATGGTCGAGTCGTAATGGTACGCAGACAAACGAGTGGTTCAACTAGCGAGCTAATCACGGCTTGGGTATTTGACGAAAGCAGCGATGAATATGAATTTACGACACAGGAAACCTACACTCCAGGTCAACCAATAGAAGAGGAAATACGAGATTTAAAAATTTCTGGCTCTACAGCGATTTTGCAAGGACTGTCTTCTGAATATGTCTCAATAGATTTTGATAACCAAGTTCTCGCTCGACAGTCAGCACTAGCAGGTTTTACCCAATGGTTGAATGTCGACGGAGCTGTATTTCAAACCGACTTTTCGGACGCAAATGGTGCAGGCGAGCTTGTTGACTTAGCTGGAGAAGTCTCCTTTACGATTCCCGAACAATTCACAACTACAAACCCAGAAACCGGCGCTACTGAATCCCTCAGACTCGTAGGCTCCAACAGCGACGTTGTGCTTGGCTACAGCGACAATAGCTCGCGTGACAGTCTGTTCGTTTGGGACTTAATCACGGGTACTGTCGAAGGATTTCCATGGTATCCGGCTCCACAACAGGAAATCAAGGATGTCAGGATCACGGACGGAGAGGTGAGCCTTACGCTCGTTACTGCTTACCAAGCCAAAGATCTGAAGGGATATGTCCCGGATTCCTTCGTTCCGCCTTATCACACTCGCGCATCCTTTGTCTTGCGTGGACCAGATTTCGCTTCGCTTTACGATCCATTGATCATCGATGAACCCGTACCAAACGTCAACATCACCAACGCAACATTTGCAGAAGGCAACGGTGGAGTTTGGACACAGGAGTTCGAGTATACGCTAGCTCCTCAGCCAGAAGAAGCGTTCGGGCTAGTCGTTGGTGTGAAGAGCAGTCCAGAAAGTGACGGCGCAACATTCCTGCTTCCTCCGATCACCCTACTCAACGGGCTGAACTCGATCAAAACCGAAAGAACCACCCGTTCGGACACCCTGACAATCATTACGAATATTCTCCACGCAGATTTTCGTCCGCTTGCGGACTATGCGGCTGGTGAAACGCTAAGCTTTAACTCAACAGTAAGCATCGCAGAGCTGCCCCGCCTCGCAGCAAGCATCTTCCCAAATCCTGCCGACAATTATCTGCAAGTCCAACTCGAAGAGCCTACTAGCGAAATCCTCGCTTGGACAGTTGTAGATGCTCTTGGGCGCAGTCAAATCTTCACTCCAACCAACGGAAACGGTCAAACACTCCGCTTCGATGTGACGGAGCTTCCAGCGGGTACCTATACATTGATTGGGCAGCGTGAAGACGCTGCGGTTGTTGAGCAGTTCTCGAAGGTGAAGTGAGGCTCAGGGATACGCAAATCTCCCTATGAGGTAGCCGATATCTTCAGGCAGCTTTTGAAGGCAACACGTAAGTGCGCTTGTGCTCACTGCCTCAGCAATGCGTAGGTGATTCCGAGGCCACCACCGCCAAAGAGCCCACTGCGAGACTGAGGCTCAGGCAATCTATTATCGAGGTCCTTGTTGTAGGGATTTGTGAGCGTTGCGGAGCCACGCAGATCAAAGCCTAGGCGCTCTCCAACGTAATAGCGTAAGTAGGGCATGGCAAGTAGCATTGCACCCGAGGTGGGTGCCGCTGCACTAAATCGAGGTAAAGGCTCTGCTGAATCATTAGGCTGAGGTGCAACTACCCGCTTGTCAATTGCCATGACTCCTCCCACATCGACCCCTACCGCAAATCGGCGCGATAAACTGAGTTCAGTGCCCACCGAAAGTTCGAGATTCTGGACGCGCGTTGTAGCATGTGTTAAGTTCTCATTTTGAGCTTCCTCCGATCCTCCGTACGCAAATTGCTGCCAACCGGCGGAACTGCGAACTCGCCATTTCTCGCTCAGACGGTATGCCCCGCTGGCCGCCAGCCTCACGGATACTAAGTCGTCTACGACTGCTACGTCATCTTCGCGGAGAGGTAGCAGGACGGCGTAACTGGGATCGATACTAATACTCCAGTTGCGTGCTCGCCTTTCGATTGGCTGAAAAGCTTTCGTCAACATCGAATCTACCGAGGCGGGCCGTCCATAATATTTTGAAGCAGTGCCAAAGCGTAGTCCGAGACCAACACTGAGGTTTCGCCAGCGCATTTCTGGCAGCTGAGCAGTTGGCTGAGTATCCATAGGCCGGATAGAGGGCACATCGTGGGCTAGCGACTGATCGTACCCTATACGTAGGTAGCCAATGCCAGCATGAACAGAAGCACCAACCCGCACGAACGAGTAATTCGAGGAGGAAACCTCATGAAAAACGATACTGCTAAATTCGATCGAACCATCACGGGATTCCCTCGGACCGTGGGTAAAGCCCCTTCCCCCGCCAGCGTCGAATGAGAGCCAGTTCAGTGGTCGAAACTCAATTACAGGTCCAACTTCTAAGAAGTTGACGTAGGCACCAATTACATCATTGGTCACATCACCTATCGTGGCGGCGCCAAGATTTCTGCCCCCTGCTCGTGCTGATAGCCCTAGTCCCCATTTAGCATTGACCCGATACAGTGCTAAAGCCTCTGGCGTTCTGTGGTTAATCTCTCGATCCGATAATGCTTGCGGCGGGGTTAGCGTCTGCGAGCCCCAGTTTTGTGCCGCCCCTAATCCAAACTCAATTTGCGCAATAGCCGATGATGCAGTGGTCAAGACAGCTATAAGTATATATATCCTCATTCAAGAGAAACGTGGCATGCAATATCAACGTGCCTCATCAGGAACTAATAACTAGGTTAACCTCAATGCAGCTTAAGCCTATGCTTCCCGAGGATGCGCCCTTGGTACTGGCCTTCATGCAACAGCACTACCCTCCCGCGTATGCTCAGCTCTGGACGGATGGAGGGGCTTGGTATCTGCACGACCAGTACAGCCCGGAAAAACTTCATGAGGTTTTGGCAGCCAGCTCTGAACGTGCCGAAGGGAAAGCTGAAGTGCGAGTGTATTGGGTAATGCAGGGCGAGGCGAAAGTGGGCTGGGCACAGTGGGAGATAAAAATCGCTCCGACGTTGACCGAGAAGGGCGCCTACCTGCATCGCTTGTACTTGGCCACCGAGGCTCAGGGGCAGGGTTTGGGGCAAGGCGTACTTAGGCAATTTGAGGCTTTCGCCAAAACCAAAAACCTCCAATACGCCTGGCTCGAAGCCATGACACTCGGTGGCGCTATTCGATTTTACGAACGCGAAGGCTATCAGCGGATTAGCGCGTATGATTTACCCTACGATCGGTTATTCGCTAATCAGCGAAACATAACGATCCTCACCAAGCAACTTGATGAGGACCATTGATAAAAGGTCGTAGGGGCAGAGCTACTACCAAACGTGGATGTATCCACTGTACAAATTACCATTTCCGTCGTCGAAAACATACAGGAACTCATCTTCCGGCTTAGCGTAGGAGCTATCGTGAGGTATGCTGCCTCCCCAAGGGTTGTGATTAGAGTTTCGAGAACGGCACCGCCTAACCCCGAACGCCACTACTCAATTCCCGCAGCTTATTAATAGCCCCCAAAATTAAAGGCGGTACGCCCACTTATCAATTGGCGTGCGATTCGGACACCAGCTGCTTCATCTTTCAGCATGCGGCTCATTATCAGCACACTACTCCTAGGGCTTGGGCTGCCGCTGTATGCACAGATGTATCATACCCAAGGGAGGCAGGTGTGCTGCGGTGACAGCCTAATTCTAGGCACATCGCGAGGTGCCGCGATCAATCCGTCTTGGCTTGGTCGTACTAATCGAAGTCATGGATCGCTCAATCTTCTCCACCTGGGAGGTAGCTTTTATGGGCCAACGTTGTCACTAGGCGAATTAGCTGATCTTTCGCTGACTGACATGGCAATTGACAGCTCCTTGCGAGATGCACTCATTGAAGGGCTTACCGCCAACAGTCAATTTACCTACTCAGGAACCTTTGAAATCAATTGGCTAGACGCCTCATACACCTCACGAAAGTTTGGCGGCATGGCGTTGTATCTCACCGAAAAGGTGAACACGACTAGCCTCGTCAATGGGCAGCTTTTTGAGTTGTTGCTCCTAGGGAATCAAGCACCTGCTTATCAAGATTTGGGAGCAGGTGCCCTGTATGGTGCAGGTGACGGTACGCAGGTAAATTATAGCCATACCCGCGAGCTCAAGTTTAGCTATGGGCGTCGTTTGATTGACACAGAGGACCTCGAGCTAGCAATTGGTTTTGGTATCAAGCACGTCTGGGCACTCGGCTACCTTTCACTAGACATCGCTGGCGAGCAGCTCGCAGGCCGAGCAAGCTTCAGCGAATTCTACGACAAGATTCAATATGAAGATGCACTGTCAGGTATAGAAGATATACCGAGGCGGCTGTTTGGGAATGCTGGGGGTGGATTTGGGTTAGACTTCGGGGCAAACGTGAGCAAACCCACCGTGTACTCAATAGGCTTAGCGATTACCAACTTAGGTTCGATAGCCTGGGATGAACGGTCGAGGGGTACGAACCGATCCATCCGGCCATTCATCGATAGTGTCGATACCGGCCTCATCGACTCCTATAGTTTTGATGAGGAGACTAATGGACTTGTTCGAGCTCTTGGCTACGAACCTCAGCCAGGTTTTGAGACGCCCTTCAATACGATACTCCGCCTAAATGGAAGCTTTCACATTAATTCTAAAGTCCGCTTCAGCACGGATTTAGCGATCTCGTTACGCGAAGAGTCGATCACAGCACTGAATACTGTACCAAGCACTTATGCGGCGCATCTCAGCTACAGGCCTTTTTCTGCATTGAGGAGCATCTTAGATTTCAGTCTGACCACGGGCGTGCTCCATGCCGAACGCTTCGGGACTCGAGTACCCTTCGGCGTTGCGCTCAAGCTTGGGAATGAATTGAGCTTTGGCGCGGCGGTCCCCGACCTGCTCACTTACCTCGGTGCTAGCGATCAGCCCTACGCTGGGCTTTCTGTGGCTACGCTCGGCATTGATTTCTAGGAGATTTGAGCACACACAATACGCTCAACTCATCAGTAGAGCTACTACCAAACGTGGATGTATCCACTGTACAAATTACCATTTCCGTCGTCGAAAACATACAGGAACTCATCTTCCGGCTTAGCGTACGAGCCGTCAGGAAGAAGTCCTCCCCATGTGTTCTTGTAGTTCGAAGCCTTAAGCACGGGCCGGCCTTGACGGTCGAAGACAGTTAGCGTGTTATTCGGGAAGTTCTGCACCCCGAGTACGGTAAAGTTGCGGTACTGACTGTCTTTACCCTCCGGGCTGAAGCTCGCCATAATGGTGGGCGCGTCACAAACGATCTCGAGCTTGATCTTGTAGCTCTCCATCCAGTCGCCATACTTGATCGTGTAGACGAATTCATCGGCAGCGGCGCAAATGTCGACGTCTGGGTAAAAGATGAATGACTTGTCGGTTAGATCTATCTTCAGCTGTCCTCGTGCAGGATCTTGGTGCACGTGCACATCAGCCTTCGAGTAAAGCCCATCATCTGGCCAGCCTGGGATGTCAAAGAAGAACTGGGTGTTTCGGTAAACGATTACCGTCTCCTCGTGGTCCGGATTCTTTGGCGTGGCTTGAACGGTGATGCTTGCCGCCGCGAGGAGGGCAAGAGTCAAAATTGATGTCCGCATGTTTTTGTATTCGTCCTTAGTGTTCGCGGGGGCACCAGGCCAAAGACAAAAAGCGTGCGCAAGCACTGCATTTATTGGGAATTACCCCGAAATGGTAGGGTAAGCCCGCCCAACAACCAGACACATATCACTACACTTCTATCTGTCTGCGCTTTTTTGAGTTAATCGCTCACCTCGCTCCCGTTCGCGCTTCACGATGACAAACCACTGCGGCTTAAATTCCAGGTACCCGTACTCGTAGCAATAGCGGTACTCACCCCCTGCCTTCGTCGTGTAGATGTGGGTGAAATAATTAAAGCTAAAGCCCCGGTCGTTGAGGCGGTCTACATGCACCGTTGCCTTATCTGTCGGATTCAGTTCCGCCAATATTCGGCGATTCTTCTTCAGAATCTTATTCACCTTCCGCATAAAAGCCTCTGTGTGCGCTGCGTGGTGGTTGTGGAAGCCGTTGCGACATTCCGAAGTACAGAACCGCTTATCTGATCTGCCGCGAAGTACCTCACCGCAGTACTCGCAGTGGCGCGTGGGTTGAGCTTGTAGGATAGACATAGCGGTAGCTTCCGGAAGGTATGAGGATGAGCAAGCTAAGCGTTGGCAGCCGTTTAGAAACGAATGGTCTTGGACGTACGTCGTCGATGCCAGGTGTAAGATCAAGCTACCTTCAGGCCTGTATGGCCCGTGACCTGCTTTTCTACTTCGCGCTCACTGCTGTTGCGATCACTGCTTGCAATCGTTCGCAAGTCGCCCGGCAAATAGAGAGCACCCCGCTTTACAAAGAGGCTTTCAGCGGCTTTTATCTCTGCGATGCGACGACTGGAGAGGTCCTCCACCAACAAAACGCCACTAAGCTATTTACGCCAGCGAGCAACACCAAGCTCTTCACCCTGGCAACATGCCTCGCCTGGCTCCCACAAGATTCTCTGCCAGCTCTGGCTTATGACTACCGGGCAGACACGTTAATGCTGTGGGCACTTGCTTATCCACAGCTGGCTGCCGACTCAACTCCTTACAACCAACGTATCAAGTCGGCCATTCAGGACCATCCTGGTCCCGTCGCGCTCAACTTACACGGCTACTGGCCACTGCCTCGGTTTGGGGAGGGCTGGATGTGGGACGACTACCCTTACGCATTTGCACGTGAGCAGTCCGGCTTCCCGATGTACCGAAACTTGCTCAGCGCGTGGCGACGGGAAGATGATTCTTCCAGCTCGGAACTAGCAAGCATCCCTAGTTTTCTCGTCGTTCGAAAATCGAAATCGGTGGAGGGACGCGGCTTGCAGCGCCAAGAAACTCAGGGACGCTATTACGGGTCAATTAAGATCTCTCACGGAGATACCCTGTACGCTCCGCTCTATGGTGTCTCTAGCATGGCGAGCCAACTCTTGGAAGACTGGACCGACCGTGAGATCCGCTACCACAACGATGCTTTGCCCACAGACTGGGGCGATCAAACTTGGCGTGGTGAGCCGCGCGATAGTCTCCTGCGGCGAATGATGCTTCCCAGCGATAATTTTTTGGCCGAGCACCTGCTGCTCCAAGCTGGGCTCTACCACGACGATATTACGAAACCACGCGAGCTGCGCGAGCGGGCCCAACGCGAAGTGCTACGCCTAGCAGCTAGCGAACTTGCCTGGGCAGATGCCAGCGGGATTAGCCACTATAACCTCGTGACACCTCAAGCGCTAGGCAAAGTCATGCTAGCCTTATACGCCGAGCTCGGACCTGCTGGAATAGTCGCACTCTTCCCAACAGGCGGACAATCCGGCACCATCAGCGATTGGTACGCCGGACCTGAAGGCAAGCCTTACGTCTGGGCAAAAACCGGTACCCTGCGCCACAACCACAGCCTCACGGGCCTACTCCAGGCAAAGAGTGGACGCCATCTCATCTTCAGCATGATGCACAACCATTACAGCGGTTCCAGTACAGCTTACAAGAAGGCTATGGAGGAGACTTTGCTTACCATACGCGACAACTACTAGCGGAATGCTTGCCACCGCAATTCAGCTAATGGATCGCCTTCCCGGTACTTGGCAAGTTGCTGTTCGCGAGTACGTAGGGTACTTGCAAGTCCAACGCGGCCACAGCACGCACACCAGAGAGGCCTACATCCGTGACCTCAGCAAATTGTGCGACTATCTAATCCTAACAGCGGGTGCAGCGCCCCGGCCTGAGAGCATCGATGAAGTTCAGTTAAGAATGTTCGTGAAACATCTCTACGAACTCGGTTTGGCGCAGACCACAGTAGCCCGCATTGTCTCGGCTGTGAAGGGCTTCTACAAATATCTACTCACCCAGAGCTACATCGAAGCATCACCAGCCGCTGAGTTGGAAGGCGTACCGCTTACGCGAAAACTGCCCACGGTGCTCACGCTAGCGCAGATTGAGGCGATCTTCGACCAGATTGACCATTCAACGCGAGAAGGGCTTCGCAACCGGGCGATGCTGGAATTTCTCTACGCCTGTGGTATGCGAGTGAGCGAACTCACCGGACTGCGTATCAACCAGCTTTTCTTAGAGGCTAGCTTTTTGAGGGTTATCGGGAAAGGAAACAAAGAGCGATTGATCCCCGTCGGCCAATCCGCCATCAAGCACTGGAAGTATTATTACGACCATGTGCGGCGAGATCAGCACAACGTCCATCCAGAGCATGCGGAGTATTGCTTCCTCGGTCGACGCGGCAAGCAGCTCAGCCGCAACATGGTGTTTATGATCGTTCGCGATTTGGCGCGTGCGGCCGGTATCGAGCAAGCTGTAGGTCCACATACGCTACGGCATTCGTTCGCTACCCATCTCATTGAGGGAGGCGCCGACTTGCGGGCAGTGCAAGAGATGCTGGGCCACGCCAGCATCACTACTACCGAACTCTATACCCACCTTGACATCGCACACTTGCAGAAAGTGTTGGACAATTATCACCCGCTGTCGCAAAACGGCTAGGCGAGGTTTGGCTCAATCTGCATTCAAACATTACCTTTTCGGCTAGAATTGATCGTATGCGTAGTCTATTTATCAGCACAGTATTACTCTTTTCCTCCGCTCATCACTTACTCCTCGCGCAAGACGGGATCGAAGACTATCGGCCTCGTTTGTGCTTGCTCGCGAGCGGAGGTTCGGCAATCACGCTGGACGGACAACATCCTGGTTTTTCGGTGGGCCTCGGGGTGCAATTAGACCTTCAGCGCGTTGTGGCTTTACGAGTAATGGGCGAATTCCACGAATCGCCATATCGTGAGCTAAGTGCCATGAGAGCTGCGATCTACACGGCCGCCAACGATTCTCCTCAAACCCGCAGTACCGCCTTGATAGTGGACGCGGTATTCATGGCGAGGGTAGGAAGAAACGAGCGACTTACACTAGGAGCTGGCGTCGGAGGTGGTGTGCGTCGATTTAACGTTTCCTACATCGAATCGGCTACTGTCGAGTTGACTGAAACAGGCGAGTTTCTGGCCAATCCAGATCCACTCATCCAGGTATCCGACTTTTATGTAGTTGGCCTGAACCTTAGCCCGCAGATTTCATACGCCATTAGTGATCGTCTCAGCCTGGCAATGCTAGGTAGATTTTTTATTCCTTGGGAGTTCGATACTCCTTCCGGCACGATCTCTACGCGAGGCCGTTTTCTCGGGAACGGAGGCATGATGAATTCAAGCGTTGGCGATCTCAACCGTGCTACCGATGGCATGAACGTCTCCTTACTACTCTCGTGGCGCCTGTTCTGACGTCATTTGGACGCCCATTGTCGAGAGATGAGCTCTAGCACTCCTCTATGCATTGGTTACCTACAAGGCGCAGGCTTCATCATGGGGTTGTACTACTGCTTTCGCTCCTACTGGCCATACTCTTCCATAGCTGTCACAATGCAACCGGTAGCGGAGACTTAGCGCCTAGAGTGGTCTCGACTGAGGGCCAGCTCATAATTGCTGAGGTAATCGAACGCTATGAGCAAGCCTTGGAAGCAACGCGTAGTATGGTAGACGCTACGCAAGCAGCCGAGGCCGTGCGCAATCTAGTCACCGCACGACGTGAAGAGTTACAGCTGCGACTCACCACGCGCGACTTTTTGGCATATCGCG
>ENA-ORXU01001729-ORXU01001729.1-marine-metagenome-genome-assembly--contig:-NODE-1729-length-16771-cov-2.974302_pt1 | contig 16771 bp, 2 predicted proteins | sample MGYA00237869_ERZ511484 | MGnify/ENA metagenome assembly ERZ511484
CTGCCCCGCTCCCATCGCCGACCTCGCGCCCACCGTCTTTCCCGGTGGCGGCACCGGCATCGGCTGGTACCCCAACGTCATCCCCGTCGATGCAGCAGGGCGCCAGATCGTGCTCACCTACACCGCTGAGATCGACCCTGAATACGCGTCTGGCGACCCGGTCGAGTTCTTCGACGAGTTCGTCAACGACCTCACCGTCAACTGGAACACCGTCGACCGCCTCGGCGACGCCGTCGAACCTTCCACCGCCAGCCCGCCCAACTACGACGGCACCGTCGGCGACACCGACAACGTCATCTACGACCGCCCCATCCTCGAGATCGACAAGACCGTCGAGACCACCGATGGGCTCACCGCAGACGAGCGGCGCGAGCAGTGGGACTACGCACTCGGCGCCATCGCCACCTACACCTCAGAGATCACCAACGTCGGCTCCCGCGACGCCACGGGCCTCACCCTGATCGACACACCAGCCGGCCTCGACATCGACCCCGACAGCATCACCATCGACGGCAACCCCTGTGCCGCACCCGACTGCACGTGGAACGGCGTGGAGCTCACGATCGCTTGGCCTGGTCCGCTTGCGCCGGCAGCGACGATGACCCTCACCTACGAGGCCGAGCCGACCACCAACGGCGAGATCGACAACGCGATCAGCATCCCCACCTACGGCGACGACCTGGGGAGTACCTATGTCGAGAACCCCGCCGACACCGTGCCGCTCGAGATCCCCGATCCAGTGCTCACGATCGAGAAGGACCTCGCCGCATCGGTGAGCGACACCGGCGTCGCCAACACCCAGGGCACCGAGGTCCCGTTCACCTTCACCGTCACCAACGTCTCGGCCACCACCGCCTACACCGTCGAGATCACCGACGTTCCGCCCGACAACGTGTGCGTCATCCCCGACGGACTCGACGGGTCCGCAGCCGGGACCGTCACCGAAACCGCCCCAGGCGTGTTCCTCCTCGACGCCCCGCTCGCCCCGGGCGACTCGGTGACCTTCGACGCCGTGATCGAGATCTGCGGTGAGATCGATCCCGACGAGTACGAGAACATCGCCGAGCTGAGGTGGACCGACCTCTCCGATGACACCAACCAGGCCGGCCAGCTCTACTTCGATGACGATCCGGCCACCTTCGAACTCGTCGGCCCCGAGTTTCTCGTCACCAAGGGCCCACCTGTCGACGGCGGCGCCACCCTGAACTGGTCGTTCGACGCCAACGAGAACGGCACCCTCGAAGACCCCGAGGAGATCTCGAGCGGAGCCTGGAGCATCACGATCGAGAACACCTCGCCCGCCCCCATCGGCGGCTTGGTGATCGACGACCCCATGCCCCACCCGTTCGAGTACCGCCCCGGCACCGCCACCATCCTCTGGATCGGACAGGCCCCCGACACCTTCACCGACAACTCCGTGGCTGGTGGGGGAGCGGTCCTCGCCGGTCGCACCACCCAGGTGGACCTCGAGATCGGTCAGCTCCTCCCCGGAGCCGAGGTGCGCATCACCGTCCCGTTCGACCACAACGGCGAAGACCCGTCCGACGGACAGCTCACCCGGCTCAACACCGTCACGGTCTCCAACGAGAACCTCGACTTCGACGCCGAGCTCCACACCGCCGACGGTGAGTACTCCCTCATCCCGGTCGAGGTCGGCCCCGAGATCAACAAGACCATCGCCGAGGTCGGCACCTCACCCGGCGTCGAGATCATCGAGGGCGCCCCCGGTCAACAGTTCGACTACACGATCGACGTCACCGTACCGAGTCATCCCACCCTCTGGATGTACGACCTGTGGGCCTTCGACGAGATGCCCGACGGCCTCACCCTGGTCAACGAACCGGCCAGCGGTGCGGTGCCGTCCTCAGGTGGCTGGACAGTGAGCTGTCTCTCGGGGCCCTGCCCGGCCACCGAAGGTGGTACCTACCTGGGCTCACAGCCCGGCATGGACGGCGACACCGAACTCGGCTGGTTCCTCGGCGACACCCCACCCGACCCGGCCGAATCGGTGTCGGTCTACCGGATCACCTTCCGTGCCGAGGTCGAGACCGAGTTCGACGACGGCTCCGAGATCATTGACGGTTTCAACGACCCGATCGTCAACACGGTGCGTCCCGTGTTCAACCGGGACGACGCCGTCCCCGGCGGCTCGGGCAACGCAGTCGCAGGCTCGCCCGCGGGCGTCCCGGACCCGGGTGACTACGACCGGGTGTACGCCAAAGACCCTGCCTCGATCGACCTCGTCACCCCCCGGATCGATTTCGAGAAGACCGTGTATGACACCGATGGCAATCCGGTCACCGAGGTGACCGCAGGCGAAGAGTTCTCCTACGAGATCATCGCCACCAACGTGGGCTCCGGCCCGGCCTTCGACATCGCCATCGAGGACGATCTCGGCGCCCCCGAGGGCATCCGCTCGATGGCGATCGACCAGTCTTCGCTCAACGTCAGTCCTGCCGGTGTCACCTGCAACTTCGTTGCCGCACCGCCCTCGGCCGACCACCTCGAGTGCTCCTTCGCCGGCCCGCTCGCCGGTGATCCCGACGGCGCTGCGGGTGCCGGCATCGGCGGCCAGATCGTCATCACCTACGACGCCACCACCGTGCCCGCGGACGAGTTCTACTCCCAGTTCTCGTCACAGAACTTCGACCCCATGATCGTGCTCAACCGGGCAGCGACCACCGAGTACTTCGAGGCCCCCGGCATGGGAGGCAACTCCTACTCCACCGGCGAGACGATCAGTCGCCTCTTCGCCTACACCCCCGTCGCCGAGATCGACGCCAGCTGCGTCGGTGGATCCGAGATCCTCCCCAACGCCCCCATCGGGTCCGACGTCCAGTTCTACGTGCTCGCCGGCAACGGTGACCGCTTCGACGTGGGCGGCAACGGCGACGGCGACCAGACACTCACCCCCTTCCCGACCGTGGACGACGACGGTGACGGTTTCCCCGACGCCGGAGTGGGCTTCAACCCCGAGATCCGCGTGACCCTGCAGGACAAGTTCACCTACATCGGCACCCAGGGCACCGGCCCGGGCGCCGGCGACCCGACATACACCAACTACACCCCCTTCCCCGAACCCGACGAGATCGTGGACGAGGAACGCCCGAACACCTACACCCTGGTGTGGAACACGAGCCTGGACGACATCCCCCACAGCCCTGACCACATGACCGAGGCAGATTTCCAGGCCTACTACGACCTCCTCATCGACGTCACCAAGACCGAAGCGGGCGGGGGCAGCATCTGGTTCGACCTCACCTTCACCGACGCGGCTGGCAACACCGACCGAGGCGACGCGGTCGGCGAATACTGGGAGTTCCGCGAGACCGACCGGCACGGTTGCCCCGGCGGGCCACCCCCGAGGGTCTGGAAGACCCCCGACGTGGAGGACTCCGAACGTCTCGCCCCCGGCCAAGCCGGTGAGTTCGTCGTCTACATCCAACAACCCGACGACGACCCCATGGGCGGTCACTTCGTCGACACACTCCCGGCTGGTCTCGCCTACGCCGGCGATCTCCCGACAGCAGACCCGAACTACGCCGTGGCCACCATGGACGTGGTCCCCCCGGGTTGGACCTCGCTCGAGGACTACTTCACTTCTTCGACCCTTCAGCCCAACGGCGACACGATCGTGCGTTGGGACCCACCGCCGCTGCCAAAGGGTCTGGCCAACGACCCCGACGATGGCGGAGCGGACAACCGCTGGGTGATTCGAGTTCCGGTCGTGGCCCTCGAGGACCCGCCCTTCCCGAACGAGTTCGTGGTCAACGGCTTTTCATGGAACACCGACGAGCGCGGCGCCCGAAAGGACACCGGCGCCATCCTCACCGAAGGCGCCGGCGCACCCAGCATCACCAAGCGGGTGGCCGACGACGACATGGCCTACGGCGACTCCTTCACCTACACCATCGACGTCAACATCCCGGCCGGCTTCGGTGGCAAGGACGTCATCGTCTACGACCAGATCAACCGCTACAGCAACTGGGACGCGAGCCCCTATGCCCTCCAAGACCTGGGCAACATGCAGTCCAACGCCAACATCTTCCCGGTCACACCGACCACCAGCGCCGGGCCTTCGTTCTCCGGCGAACTCCACTACGCCCACTACAGCTACACCCCGGCCGAGATGGAGCTCGACGACTACATCTCGGACTCCTGTGTGGTCGGTTGTTCGGGAGGCACCGACGACATCGACGCCGTGCCCCTCACCCCCGATGAGTTCTCCAACGGCGCCAGTACGCCCTTCACCTCGGCCGAGCGGTACTACTCCAACGCCAACGGCGCAGCAGGTTGGTACCTCGGCGACATCGATCCCGACCCCGAGGGCCAGAACCGAACCGTGCGGCTCGTGTACTCGGTCGAGGCGCCGACCCTCCAAGAACAGCGTCAACGCGTGGCCGAACACTGGCCCTCCGGGGTCCCGGGCGGCGCCACCGACCCCCTCTTCGACGACCCCACCTCCTACTGGTTCCAAGAACTGAGCCAGGTCCGGCACGCCAACCTCGTCCAGATCCGCAGCTTCGGCACCGACAACGCCAACCTCGGCACCTGGGAAGGGCTCGGCGACGACGCCTGGGAAGACGCCCCGAACAACTCATGGGCCGGGGAGATCTCCAGCTCGGCCGTACTCGCCTCCGATGACGAGTCGGTCACCGTTGCCTACCCCCTCATCACGATGGACAAGGACTGCCGTGCCATCGGCGGCAACGGGAGCACCAGTCCGGGGGTCACCGCGGTGGGCACCCCCAACGTCGAGTGCGAGATCACCGTCGAGAACTCAAGCCCGGTGGATGCCTACGACGTCACCGTCGACGACACCCCCCTGACCGACTGTGTGATCGCGGCGAGGGTCTACTACGGCCCGGTTCGCTATGTCACCAACCCGGCGTCCAACCGCTACTGGGATCCGGTGGTCGACGGCATCGCCAACGGCACCGGTCGCGTCGACCCCAACGACCCCGACGTGCGTCGCTACAACTGCGACCAGAGCGGCATCAACGTCAACCACCCCAATCTGACCTCGACCCCCAACAGCCTCCCCGCCTCATGGGCACTGACCCTCGGTCCCAACCAGTCCGAGAGCCTCACCTACCAGCTCCGCATCGACGGCTGGACCGACCTGCCCGACGACGCCGACCGCCGTGACTACTTCGAGGGAAGCTGGGAAGTGAACGGCGCCTGGCGCAACGACGCCGTCCTCCAACCCTGGTCGGACGCCCCGGGTGGCACCCCCCTCGGCGGTGAGATCCGCGAGGCCGACGAGGTGATGTTCCACGACACCTTCCTCCACGTCTCCAAGTTCCCGTTCCCCGAGGGACGGGACCTCAGCGTGGACGCCAAGCCCTTCATCAACGTCTTCACCGACGACGACGAGTGCAGCGTCACCAACCTGTGGCCCTATTTCTACCTCCCATGTGGCTACGCGGCCCGGCCCGGTCAGGTGAGCTACGACCCACCCCAGCTACGCGGCGACCCCTACTCGGGCGACTACTGGAACCACGACCAGCCCGACCTGTACTCGGACCTGCTCCAGCCGCCCTCGCGCCAGATCACCCCGTTCAACTGGCCGTGGAGCCTCCGCGGTCACCCGCTCGGCGCCCACTGGTACGCCTACAGCGGCTGGCGCGACTACGGCGATGCCTACGACACCGGAACCGGTGCTCGGGGTTGGTGGCTCCGGGGCGAGATGGACGATCCCGACAGCTGGGCCGACGTGTTCGACGCCGACCCCACCGTTCCCTACACCTGGGCGATCGACATGCGGATCGACGGCCAGGAACGGATCGAGAACCTCGACATCAGCGATCGCCTGCCCTTCGGCTGGCGCTACGTGCCGGGCTCGGCCCGCATCATCGACGGTGACTGGGACCTCCACTACGACAACATCACCTTCACCGAGGACGATGGTGGCACCCCCGCCTACACCGAGGTGCCCCTTCCCGACCCCACCTACTCGGGCTTCGACGACGACACCGAGACCGCCTGCAACCAGGCCGCCTTCCACGACGGTGGCCGCACCCTCAACTGGAACTTCGAGCGCGATTCGGCCGGCGACGGCACCGACGCGGGCAGCTGGCCCTGGGACGTCCGCTACGTGGATGCCCGAGATCGCTCGGCCGACCACCCCACCTACACCAACCGCGACTACCCCTTCCGTCGTACCTACGACGCCGGAGCCTCCGACAAGGCCAACTGGATCCGGATCCAGTACGACGCCATCCCCACCGAGGCCGTCTTCGAGTGTGACCCCGACCTGTCCTCCACCGAGGACTTCATGATGGAGAACAACGTCGAGGTCAACTACCGCACCGACTACGACCCGGCCACCCTCCGGACCGACCGCTACGACATGCTCGCCCCGGTCCCGAACCCTCTGGCCCTCACCAAGACCCCCGATGACGACTTCGTCGCCGACGACACCGTCAACGCCTTCACCATCACCTTCACCAACGACCTCGATGAGCCCGTCACCGACCTGGTGCTCACCGACACCGTCGGGTCGACGCCCGTGGCCCCCCTTCCGGGCGGCGGCTACGACTGCGGGTCGGCCACCGCGGAGGGCGGCACCGGCTTCGCCGAGCAGTCCTGCGTCGGCGGTCTGAGCCAGAACACCACCGTCGAGTGGTACTTCGCCCAGATCGACCCCGGCGAGACCGTCACCATCACCATGCCGATCATCGTCCCCAAAGACGAGACCAACCTCCTGGTGTGGTCCAACTCGGTGGAGACCTCGGTCAAGGAGTGGTTCGATTCACCCCTGGGCGAAGACGGCAAGATCACCGTGGTGAACCCCTCGGCACCCCCGGTGCCCGAAAAATCGGCCGACCCCAACCCGGCCACGATCAACGACACCGTCGAGTACTCGGTGACCTGGGACGCTGCGGCGTTCGAGGTCTTCATGGACCTCGCCTACCTCGACGAGGTGCCCGACGGCCTGACCTTCCTCGAGTACACCGACATCACCTGCTCGGGTTCCTGCCCCGCCTATGACCCCGATGACGTGATCGAGCTCGACCCGGTGGTCAACCCCGACGGCACGACCAACATCGGTTGGTTCTTCGGCGACGTGGGCGGCACCTCGGGTGGCTCGACCTGGACCATGACCTACCGGGCGCTCGTCGACGACACCTACGAGACCGGCGCCGACGTGGCCGACGGTGACCTCATCACCAACGAGGTCATCGGCTACGCCAACGAGGAGAACCTCCTCGACGATCCGGTCGGCTACCCCGACCCGTCCGACTGGACCACCTATCCGCCATCCGCCCCCGGCAGCGAAGACCTCTTGATCGAAGAGCCCGAACTCGAGATCTCCAAGGCCGCCACCCCGTCCGCGGTGCCGACTGACGGTTCGTCGGTCATCACCTACGAGGTGACCGTGGCCAACAACGACGCCTGGCCCGCCTACGCGGTCGAGGTGTCCGACACCCCCAACGGTGCGCTCGAGAACATCGTTCTCTCCCCGCCGAGCTTCCCGGGCTCGGTCATCACCCGAGGCTGGACCAGCATCGACCCGACCCTCGGCTGGTTCGTCTCGGTGCTCCAGCCCGGTGAGTCCGCCACCTTCACCTACACCGCCGAGGTGACCGACTCCTATCTCTCCGACGGCTTCGGCACCGCCGACAACGAGGCAGTGGTCGAGACCTTCCGGGCCCGCCCCGGCCTCGAACCCGAGGAAGGCGACCGCAGCTACGAAGGCGACACCGTCGAGACCCAGACGCCCCTCAGCGGCCCCGACCTCGACATGACCAAGCACGCGGGCAACTGTGTGGATGAGTTCGCCTTCGCCGAACCCGGACAACCCCTGATCTGGTGCATCCAGGTCGCCAACAACGGCGGGGCCCCCGCGTATGCGGCCACCGTGACCGACACCCTCCCCTTCGACTGGACCTACGACACCGGGACGACGGTGGGCACCAATTGGGCGACCGCAGAGCCGACCGTCGGAGAGGTCGCACCCTCGGTGCCCGAGCTCGTGTGGAACATCGGCGACATCGCCCCCGGCGAGACCGCGATCATCGAGTTCCAGGCCACCCCGGGCGACAACTCTCCGCTCAACGTGACCAACCAGGGTGTTGCCGAGTCCTTCGGGCTCGACGGATCCACGATCCCGGTCTCGGTTGCCGGCGCACGATCCGACGATCCGGCCACGGCCGCCCTCGGCCAGTTCGCCCTCGAGATCTCCAAGACCCCCGACCGCCAGGAGTTCGGTCTGCTCGCTGCGGGCAACACCGTCGAGTGGATCATCACGGTCACGAACCCCTCGAGTGACACCTCCAACACCGACCTCGAGGTCACCGACTTCCTCCCCGCCCCGCTCGAGTACTCCAGCTCGACCGCGACCGACCCACGGGTGAGCGCCGGTGCTCCGGGCGCGCTCGGCGCCGGACCCGGCGGCACCCAGGCGATCGAATGGACGATCACCGATCTCGGTCCGGGCGAGTCGATCGAGATCGCGATCGTGGCCGACGTGCCCGCACCGCCGACCGATCCAGCGATCGTGCTCGAGACCTGGTACGTGAACGACGTCCAGGTGACCTCCGCCGAGATCGCCGACGAGGTGGTCAACCAGGCCAAGGTCCGCTTCTCAGAAGCGAGCGTGGACATCGAGAAGTTCACCAACGGGGTCCAGGCCGACCTCCCGAACGGACCTGGCCTGGCGCCCGGTTCGACCGTGACCTGGACCTATGAGGTCACCAACACCGGACCTGTCGCTCTGGTTCCCGCCGTGGTGACCGATTCGGTGGACGGTGTGGTGGTGTCGTGCCCGGACCACCGCGGCGACACCGACGCCGACAACACCATCGACGTGCTGCTCCCCGGAGACGTGGTGACGTGCTCAGCCACCGGTACCGCCGAGGCCGGCTTCTACGAGAACGTCGGCACCGTCACCGGCAACCCCGCCCTCCCGGATCCGGCCGTGTGCGACTGCGACCAGGACGATCCGACCACCTGGCCCGACGATCCCGCCGCCTATGACGACCTCACCGACTCCAACGGTGACGACATCGATGACGTCGACGACACCGACGCCAGCCACTACCACGGCGTCGCCCCCTCGATCGACGTCGAGAAGTTCACCAACGGTGTGCAGGCCGACGTGCCGAACGGTCCCGGGCTCGAACCCGGTTCCGAGGTGACGTGGACCTATGAGGTCACCAACACCGGCAACACGATCCTGTTGGCCTCGGAGCTGGTCGACTCCGATGGTGCGGTCATCAGCTGCCCTGCCCTGCACGGCGATCCTGGTGGTGACGCAGTCATCGACCTGATGCTCCCGGGTGACACCCTGACCTGCTCGGCCACCGGCACCGCGGTCGAGGGTCCCTATGCCAACACCGTGGACGTCACCGGCGATCCGGTGCTGCCCGACCCGGCCACCTGTGGGTGCGATCTGGATGATCCCACCACTTGGCCGACCGACCCGGACCTGACCGAGGACATCGTGGACGCCGACGGGGACCCGATCGGTGACGTGACCGACGACGACCCCTCCCACTACTTCGGTGCGATCCCCGGTATCGACGTGGAGAAGGGGACCAACGGGGTCCAGGCCGACACGCCGAACGGTCCTTCGCTGGTGCCTGGTTCTGAGGTGACGTGGACCTATGAGGTGACCAACACGGGCAACACGATCCTGTTGGGGTCGACGTTGACCGATTCCGATGGTGCGGTCATCACGTGCCCGCCCCTGCATGGCGATCCGGGTGGCGACGCGGTCATCGACGTGCTGTTGCCGGGCGACACCCTGACGTGTTCGGCCACTGGTGTGGCCATCGCGGGTGCCTATTCCAACACCGTGGCGGTGACCGGCGATCCGGTGTTGCCCGATCCGGCCACGTGTGGTTGTGATCTGGATGACCCGGCGACGTGGCCGACCGATCCGATCCAGACCGAGGATCTCCTCGGTGACGACGGCGAGCCCATCGGTGACGTATCGGACGACGATCCGTCGCACTACTTCGGTGCGAGTCCGGGCATCGACGTGGAGAAGTTCACCAATGGTGTGCAGGCCGATGTGCCGAACGGTCCTGGGCTCGAGCCCGGTTCCGAGGTGACCTGGACCTATGAGGTGACCAACACCGGCAACACCATCTTGCTCAACGCCATGCTCGTGGATTCCGACGGTGCGGTCATCACGTGCCCAGCGCTGCACGGCGATCCAGGTGGCGACGAGGTCATCGACTTGCTGCTCCCGGGTGAGACGCTGAGGTGTTCGGCGACCGGTACCGCGGTCGAGGGTCCGTATGCGAACACCGTGGATGTCATCGGTGATCCGGTGCTGCCCGATCCGGACACCTGTGGTTGTGACGTGACGGATCCGACCACGTGGCCCACCGACCCGGACTTGACCGAGGACGCCGTGGACGAGTTCGGGGCTTCGATTCCCGACGTGTCCGACGATGATCCGTCGCACTACTTCGGTGCGGTTCCCGGCATCGATGTGGAGAAGCGGACCAATGGTGTGCAGGCCGACGTGCCGAATGGTCCTGGGCTGGTGCCTGGTGCTGAGGTGACGTGGACCTATGAGGTGACCAACACGGGCAACACGATTCTGTTGGCTTCGACGTTGACCGATTCCGACGGCGCGGTCATCACGTGTCCGCCGTTGCATGGTGATCCTGGTGGGGACGCGGTGATCGACGTGTTGTTGCCGGGTGAGTCGCTGACCTGTTCGGCAACGGGCTCCGCTGAGGCGGGTGGGTACGAGAACATCGTCGACGCCACCGGTGATCCGGTGTTGCCCGATCCGGCTACGTGTGGGTGTGATCTGGATGATCCGGCGACGTGGCCGACCGATCCGACCTTGACCGAGGATCTCCTCGGTGATGACGGTGAGCCGATCGCGGACGTGTCCGATGATGATCCGTCGCATTACTTCGGTGTGGTGCCCGGTGTTGAAGTCGAGAAGCGCACCAATGGTGTGCAGGCCGATATACCGAATGGTCCTGGGCTGGAGCCTGGTTCCCAGGTGACGTGGACCTATGAGGTGACCAACACCGGCAACACGATCCTGTTGGACACCCTGCTGACCGATTCCGATGGCGCAGTCATCACGTGCCCGCCGTTGCACGGCGATCCGGGTGGCGACGAGGTCATTGACCTGTTGTTGCCGGGTGAGACGCTGACTTGTTCGGCGACCGGTGAGGCAGTCGAAGGGCCGTACGAGAACACGGTTGCGGTCACTGGCGATCCGGTGCTGCCGGACCCAGCGACTTGTGGTTGTGACGTGACGGATCCGACGACCTGGCCGACCGATCCGGAGCAGACCGAGGACATCGTGGATCCCGACGGGGACCCGATCCCCGACGTGTCCGACGATGATCCGTCGCACTACTTCGGTGCCACCCCCGGCATCGATGTGGAGAAGCGCACCAACGGGTTCCAGGCAGACACCCCGACGGGCCCGGGCGTGCTGCCCGGCGACACCGTCACCTGGACCTATGAGGTGACCAACTCCGGCAACACGATCCTCCTCGGCGCCGCTCTGACCGATTCCGACGGCGCGGTCATCACCTGCCCGCCCCTCCATGGCGATCCGGGCGGCGACCCCGTCATCGACCTCCTGCTCCCCGGTGAGACCATCACCTGTTCGGCCACCGGTGTCGCCGAACCCGGCCAGTACCAGAACACCGTCGACGCGACCGCCGACCCGGTGCTCCCCGACCCGGCCACCTGTGGGTGCGATCTCTACGACCCGACCACCTGGCCCACCGACCCCACCCTCACCGAAGACGTGGTGGACGAGAACGGCGAGCCGCTTCCCGATGTCGCCGACGATGACCCGTCGCACTACTTCGGATCTGGTCCCGCAATTGACGTCGAGAAGGCCACCAACGGCTTCCAGGCCGACATCACCCCTGGCCCCGGCTTCAGTGTCGGTGACACCGTCACCTGGACCTACGAGGTGACCAACACCGGTGATGTTCCCTTGGCCGATGTCGAGGTGACCGACTCCCGCGGCGAGACCGTCGTGTGCGAACCGTTCGGCCCCGATACCGGTGGCGACCACATCATCGACCTGCTGTTCCCCGGTGAGTCGGTCTCCTGTTCGGCCACGGGCGTCGCCGTCGAAGGCCAGTACCGCAACGACGCCACGGTCGAGGGCCAGCCCGTCTTGCCCGATCCCGAGGTCTGCGAGTGCGACCCCAATGATCCGACCACCTGGCCCCCGGACCCGGAGGTCTACATCCCGATCATCGACGACGACACCGGCGAGCCGCTGGCACCGCCCACCGACTCCGATCCGTCCCACTACTTCGGCACCGACGGTGAACTCGAGGTGGAGAAGGCCACGAACGGCTTCGACGCCGACGAGCCCAACGGTCCCGGCATCGTGCCCGGCAGTCCGATCACCTGGAGCTACGAGGTCACCAACGGAACCGACGTGGCCCTGGTCGACGTCACCCTCGTCGACGACCAAGGCGTCGAGATCAGCTGTCCCGACCACCGAGCCGACACCAATGGCAACCACGTGCTGGCACTGCTCTTGCCCGGCGACGTCGTCACCTGCACCGGTGAGGGCATCGCGGGGAAGGGCCCGTACCGCAACGAGGTCTCGGTCACCGGCAACCCCGTCCTGCCCGCCCCCGAGGTCTGCGACTGCGACCCGAACGACCCGACGACCTGGCCGAGCGACCCCGAACTGTTCGACCCCGTCATCGATCCCGAGACCGGCGAACCCGTCGGCCCCTTCACCGACGACGACCCCTCCAACCACTTCGGTTCCGAGCCGGGCCTCAGCCTGGAGAAGAGCACCAACGGGTTCGACGCCGACGTGGCGCCGGGACCGAGCATCGCTGCGGGTCAGACGGCGGTGTTCGTCTACGACATCGTCAACACGGGCAACACCGCCCTCAGCGGCGTGGTCGTGACCGACGATCAGGGAGTTGCGATCACCTGCCCCGACCACCGAGGCGACACCGACGGCGACAATGTCATCGACTTCATGCTCCCCGGCGACGCCCTGAGCTGTACCGGTTCCACCACGGCCGAAGTCGGGGCGTATGTGAACCTCGGCGAGGTGACCGGCGATCCCGTGCTGCCCGATCCCGAGGTGTGCGACTGCGACCCGGGTGATCCCAGCTCCTGGCCCGAAGACCCCGACCTCTTCGTCGAGATCATCGACGACGTCACCGGTGAACCGGTGGAGGACCCGACGGCGAGCGACCCTTCCAACCACTTCGGTGCCGAGGGCGGACTCGAGATCGAGAAGGCGACCAACGGCGACGACGCCGATGACGCCCCCGGTCCGGGCATCGCACCGGGCGATCCGGTCACCTGGACCTACGAGGTGACCAACGCGAGCGCCTTCGCCCTCGCTGATGTGACCCTCGTCGACGATCAGGGGGTCGAGATCAGCTGCCCCGACCACCGCGGCGACACCGACGCCGACCATGTGCTCGACCTGCTCCTGCCCGGCGACGCGGTCACCTGTACCGGTACGGGCGTGGCCGAGGCCGGTCCCTATCTCAACCAGGTGACCAGCACGGGACAACCGGTCCTGCCCGACCCAGAGGTGTGTGGCTGTGACGTCGGGGACCCGACCACCTGGCCCGACGATCCCGAGTCCTACGACCCGGCGATCGATCCGGAGACCGGCGACCCCGTCGGTCCGCTCAGTGCCGGAGACCCGTCGAACCACTACGGAGCGGCACCCGGGTCCACGCTCGAGAAGCGCACCAACGGTGCAGATGCCGACGATGCCGGTACTGGACCGACCCTCACCGAGGGCGACGCCGTCACCTGGACCTACGAGGTGACCAACACCGGCAACACCGCCCTGCTCGACGTGACGGTCAGCGACGACGACCCCTCGATCACGATCGAGTGCGGTTCGGGAGCCGTGATCTCCGTGCTGTTGCCCGGTGAGGCGGTCTCCTGCACCGGTACGGGCGTGGCGGGATCGGTTGCCTACACCAACATGGGCTCGATCGATTCGGTCGTTGCCCTGCCCGACCCCGAGACCTGCGGTTGCGACCTCGCCGATCCGAGCTCCTGGCCCGACGATCCGAGTCTCTACGTCCGTCTGATCGACTCCAGCACCGGTGCACCCCTCGTGAACGAGACCGCCTCGGACGCCTCCCACTACTCGGGCCAACCCGTGCCGGTCATGCTGCCCTTCACCGACACGCCGGCGCCGACGCTCCCCGTCGTGCCCCTGCCCTTCACCGGCTCGGCGTACGTCCGGGCTCTGGTGACCTACGGCTTGGTGGCGATCGTGCTCGGCGGCGGCATCCTTGGTCTTCGCCGTCGACGGGAGCGCTCATGAGGCCATCGAGAATCAGGTCGTTCGGCCTCGGGTTGTGCCTGACCGGCGCGACCCTCGCCGGTTGCAGCGGTTCGGACTCGAGCTCGCCCGACACTCAAGACGGAGGCGACGACGAGCCGACCAGGTCGACCGTGGTCGGGCACGCAGATGCCATTCCCGGCCCGGATCTGGAGAATCCCGAGCTCGAACCGGTGGTCGCCCTCTGGATGGATGCAGGAGCAGATGAGTCGCTGGCTGTCTGCTATGCCGACATGCTCGAGGCTGCCGGCCTTTCCGATGGCATCGAGGACCTCAACGATCTCTCGGCCGCTCAGGGTGCATTCACACCCGAGCAATCGGCCGACTTCGCCGCCTGCGGCACGTGAGGGGAGCCGGGTCGGCAAGCGTCGATCCGGCTCCGCTCTCGTTACACTCCGGCGCTTGCGGCCATCCGAGGAGCGCTCGTGAAGAAGCTGTTGACGGTCGCTGCGACCGGTGTGTTGGGCGTGACGGTGGGTCTGGCCGGAGCAGCCGCTGGCGTGTGGGGTGAAGAACTCCCCGCTTCCTTGGTGAACGTCATGGAACGAGACAGCCCCAGCGATTCCGAAGTGGACGTTGCTGCTTCGCGAACCAGCAACCCGGCACCGAACCCGGATCCAATCACGACCGCCGAAGCACCGACCTCCTCGGCACCCGTCACGACGGCGCCACCCACGGCGCCACCGCTGCTTGATTCGCCCGGCATGGCGCAGACGCCCGGCACGGCGCAGTCGCGCGGCATGGCCGAGCTGTCCGGCACGGCGCAGTCCCGCGACATGGCCGAGCTGCCCGACATGGCGCAGACGCCCGGCACGGCCGAGCCGACTCCTCTCTGGAGCCGGCCAGCTTCGCTCGTCGGGACCATCTCTTCGGCAGGGTTCGAGGAAGTGATGCGTGTGCTCAGCGGGCGGACAGAGCCGGGCACCACACCCGGTCTGGTCGTCCCGACCTCGACGCTTCCGGCACAGCCACGGTTGTCGGCCGAGCTGGTTGCCTTCCTGGCCGACCTGGAGCGGGCACGAATCCGGCGTGAACTGAACGACCTCGCCCTGATCTTCGGTCAGCCCCAGCATCAGCCCGGAACACTGGCGTCCGGAACACTGGCGTCCGGGACTCTGGCTGCGGGAACGCTGCCGCCCGGGACGCTGCTACCGGGGCCGCTGGCTTCTGAAACACTGGCTTCTGAAACATCGCGGCCCGGGACGCCGTTGCCGTCGAGTGGTGTCCAGTTGCAGGATCCGGTTCCGACAGTGCCGGCCGCTGCCGCTTTGCCGACGACTCCGGCCACCCAGGCTCCATCTGCCACTTCTCCCAGGCCCACTGCTCCCAGGCCCACTGCTCCCGTCACGGCTCCGGCCACCCAGCCTCCGGTACCGCCTCCCACCGCGGCGGAGCGGGTGGTCACCAATGGGCTCGGGGTGTTTGCGAGAACCGGTTCGCTCGAGCTCGAACTGCCCTCTCGCAGGGTCGAGCTGGTCGGTTTCCACGAGGCGAGCCGGGCCAATGCGATCGATCTGTCCGAGGTGGGAGGTGCCCCCGAGGTCAGGGTGGGACTCCTCCCCAGTCGGTTCCGGGGAACCGGGGCCAGGTCGGCCGCCGACATCGTGAGTGAGCCCGGCGCAGAGATCCTCTCGCCCGTCTCGGGCACGGTCGTCCGGGCCGGGAGCTACGAGCTCTACTGTCGCCACACCGATCAGTTCCTGGTGATCGAACCCGACGGGCATCCCGGCATCGAGGTCACCCTCCTGCACATCGAGGGCCTCGAAGCCACGGTCGGCAGCCATCTCCAGGCGGGTCAACGGGTGGCGGCATCGGCCCGCAAATTCGGTTTCGCCTCCCAGATCGATCGCTACACCCAGGCCCCCTCGTGGCCCCACGTCCATGTCCAGGTGGTGGACACCCGAGTCGAGGTCCCACCGAGCACCGGCGGAGGATGCTGAACCGGGTACCTGCCGCCCCGGCAGCGAGCACGAGCACGAACACGAACACGAACACGAACACGGCGGATCCAACCATTGGGGGAGCGAGGTGTTGGGGACCAGCCGGAGCGGAGCCGGCGACGGGCCGCTCTGGTGGGTTTCGCCCGACCTCGCCTCCTAGGTTGGGCTGATGGGTCGAGGCAAGGTCGAACGGGTGCTCAGCGAGACGGTGTCGGCTACCGGAGTGGTGAGGTCTCCGGCTGAAGTTCTCGTCGAGGAAGCGCTCGAGATCCGCCTCGACGGCCACCTCGTGGCCACGACCATGCGAACTCCGGGTCACGACTTCGAGCTCGCTGCTGGCTTCTGTCACACCGAAGGTCTCCTCGCCGGAGCACCGGTCAGGGGCGTTCGCTACTGCGGCACCGGTGGTGCGGCGGCCACCGGGTACAACGTGGCAACGGTGGAGACCGGTGGGCTCGCTCCCGAGCCGCCGAGTCGGGTGGGCGTCACCAGCTCGGCCTGTGGCACGTGTGGGGCGGCCGATCCGGAGAACCTGATC
>ENA-ORXU01001730-ORXU01001730.1-marine-metagenome-genome-assembly--contig:-NODE-1730-length-16768-cov-3.583009_pt1 | contig 16768 bp, 19 predicted proteins | sample MGYA00237869_ERZ511484 | MGnify/ENA metagenome assembly ERZ511484
ATGCGTTGTTTGTCGGCTGGGCAGGCGATCTGGTGGTCGGGGTGTGGATTGGCAATGATGACAATACACCGCTCGACGGAGTGACAGGCGGCGGAGTTCCTGCGCGTATCTGGCGCGACTTTATGCGGCAGGCACAAGGGGCTGGCGCCGGGCCTGCTCCGCGCGCCAATCCATCAGGTCCGGTACAGCCACTGGATATACCGGAGGCAGATGACATCCCTATCGAAGGTGATGTTCGCCTCGAAGACGACGGTGTCACGATCGAGGGCGAGGTGTTCGGTATTCCTGTCGAGGTGCGCGGCGGGCCGGACGGAATTGATGTGGCCCCCGTTCCTGCCGAACCAGAGCCTTAATCGGGTTCCGCCAGCAGCACATTCATGATCGCTGTGGCGCGCGGGCGGGATCGGTCGTCTTGCCAGCATTCGACCGCCAGGTTCGCATTGCGCCGGCCAAGTTTGGTAATCCGCGCCTTGGCAAACAGCGGGGCTGCTTTGGCAGGGGCAAGGAACTGCACCGTAATGTTTATCGGCCTTAACTGTGCCGCGCGTCCAGCCTCTCCAAGGGCAGCGCGCAAAGCGGCGTATCCGGCGTTTTCCAGCAGCCCGCTGATCGCGCCGCCATGATAGAAACCGGGTCGCCCCTCGATATGCTCTTCACCGGCGAGTGCGAGCAACGGCACGCCTTCCTCGTCGCCATGCGGGGCGATGCCCAGCGAAAGGGCGTAGGGCGGCAGGTCCATGGCGTTATTTTCCGTCACGGGAAATTCCCGGAAGAGCCATGAACACGGCGGCGATATTGGCCACCGGGTCATCGGGATCACCGTCATGCGCTATGCCGCGCACGAATGCGGCGGATTTGGTTAAGCGGTAACATTCTGCGCGGCCGATCACATTGTGCCGCTCACGCGCGGGCCGCTGGTAATCCACCCGCAGATCGAGCGTGGCGATGGCTTGGAAGCTCTTCATCTTGGTCCAGATGCACAGGCCGCTGGCCATATCCATCAGGCTGATAATGGGGCCGGAGGCGAGGACCGGGCGGTCACTCTCGCCGACAAGATCTTCGCGCCACGGCAGTTCGAGCTCGGCCCAGTCCTCGCCGACCTCGCGAAATTGCATACCCAGCCAGCCGGAGTGGCCATGTTTCAGCGCAAATGCGGCAGCCCGCGCAGGATCGAATTCAGTTGCCATGAAGAGCCATTGGCGCGGAACGGGCGACCTTACAATAGTTGGTCTGAGATACCGCCACCAGCAAGTGCGTCCAGCGCAGCCTGCAAGAACACCGCCGCTGCATGGCTGTCGATCCGGGTGGCGCGTTTGGCACGGCTCATATCCTGCCCGATCATGGCGCTCTCTGCGCTTTGCGTGGACCAGCGTTCGTCCCACAGCAGCACGGGCAGAGTAAAGGCCTCTGCCAGATTGCGGGCATAGGCGCGGCTGGCTTGCGCGCGCGGGCCTTCGCTGCCGTCCATATTGCGCGGCAATCCAAGGACAAGGCCCTTGATCCCCCGCTCTGATATCAAAGCTTCCAGCTTGGCCCGGTCTTTGCCGAAGCGCCCGCGCGGAATGGTGGTGCCAGCTGTGGCGAAGCGCCAACCTGCATCGCTTGTGGCCGTGCCAATGGTTTTCGTGCCGAGATCGAGCGCCAGCAAAGCGCCGCCATCGGGAAGCAGATCGCCGAGCTCCAGCGCGCTTTCGGTGATCAAGGTGCCGGTTGCCATGCCTCGACCCGGCGCGCGACGTCCTGTTTCAGGTTCTGCCAGAACAGCGGAATATCATAGACGTGGTAGTTGTTGCCCGGCAGCACATAGGCACCCAGTTCTGGCGGATCGCCGATCAGCAGCAAGCCGCGCTCGTTGCACCGCGCAGGCACCGCACCGCGCACCAGTTCACCGCCATCCAGATCGTCTTCCGGCACCAGCGTGCCCTGATTAAGAGAGGCATCAGCTTCCCCGCCAATCCCGCCGGTCAGCGGATTGGTGCAGAGCATGGCGCTATCGCCGCGCGGCTCGCCGTCGAATCCGATGGAGGCGGCATAGGCTTCCAGCAATTGGTCCGGATCGGCAGGCTCGGCATAGCTCGACCAGCTGACAATACAACTGGCCTGCTGCGCAGTTGCGCAAGCGGGAAGCGGCAATTGCGGAAGGTCATTGGTGAGTGAAATGGGCCAACCGATTACATAGGCGGCAGCGATCCGCCGGGCGATAGGTTGATCCGCAATCTGGTCGCGCAGCAGGGTCAGCAGGTGGATGGAGCCTTGGCTATGCCCGGCCAGCACAATCGGCACATCATCATCGATACTGTCGCGGAAGAATGCGAAAGCCTGCGCAACGTCTTGATAGGCGGCATCGATAGCCTGCTGGCCTTCGGGCTCCTGCGTCAGGAATGCGCCGACGGTGGCTTGCCGGTAGCGCGGCGCCCAGATTTCGTCAGCCTGGTTGAACGGGCTGGCTAGGCCGCGCAGGAACAGCTTGGCGCGGGTATTGGCTTCATCATTGTCCAGCGGCGCGTTCCAGCTGTCCTTGCTGATATAGCTGGTGGGGTGGACGAAAAAGATCGCGGCTGGCCCGCGCGGGTTGATATCCGGCGCATTTTCAGGTTGCCACAGCGTAGGGTTATTCTCCCGTTTTCCTGCGAGCGAATACCACATGCCGTCTTCTTCATATTTGTTTTTGGCGAGTGCCTCCTGCTTTACAAATTCGGTTTCCGGCACGAATGCCATCGCCGTCAATTCATCCTGATAGATGCGAATCACAAACGCACCTGCAATTGCCAGCACGATCAATCCGGCAATCACGTAAAGAAATTTGCGTGCCACTTAACTTCGTTCCTTCTTCGTCGACGCGTTCAGCCAATAGCCGGTTATATAACTATTGCAGTATGAAATTTGAAGCATTTGGATGTTGAAGCGGCAAAGGCCGGGTGCTAGCGGCATGGGCATGAGTGTAGACAAAGAAACCGTGCTGAAAATCGCGAGCCTTTCGCGGATTAAAATCAGCGATGCGCAGGCAGATACATTGCTGCCCGAACTCAACAATATTCTGGGCTGGGTCGAACAGCTTGGTGAGGTGGATTGCGAGGGTGTTGAGCCGACAACGGCTGTTATTGCGAACCAGCTGCGCCTGCGCGAAGACGCGGTGGTGGACGGGCTGACCGGCGGCGGTATCCGCGAGCAGATTCTCGCAAATGCCCCTGCGCGCGAAGAGGGCTTTTTCGGTGTGCCCAAGGTGATTGAATAATGGCGGATATTACAGAGCTCAGCATCAAGGCCATTCGTGACGGGATCGTCAGCGGTGATTTTACCGCCGTTGAAACTGCTGCGGCATTTAATGCGCGGGTCGCGGCGGCCAAAGACTTGAATGCCTTTATCGTGAAAACACCCGATATTGCGGTCGATCAGGCCAAAGCTGTCGATGCTGCAAAGGCGGATGGAAAGCCGCTTGGCAAAATGGCGGGGGTGCCGATTGGCATGAAGGATCTGTTCTGCACCCAGGGCGTGCAGACAACGGCCGCGAGCCATATTCTGGAAGGTTTTATCCCGACTTACGAATCCAGCGTGTCGGGCAATTTATGGGCATCGGGCGCAGTAATGCTGGGCAAGCTCAATCTCGATCAATTCGCGATGGGCTCTTCAAACGAGACGAGCTATTTCGGCAATGTCATTTCGCCTTGGCGCAAATCGGGCAGTGATGCTGCGCTCGCCCCCGGCGGTTCATCGGGCGGATCATCCACTGCGGTTGCCGCGCGGCTGTGCCCCGGTGCAACGGGCACGGACACCGGCGGTTCGATCCGCCAGCCAGCGGCGTTCACGGGCATCACGGGTATAAAGCCTACCTATGGCCGGTGCAGCCGGTGGGGCGTTGTCGCCTTTGCAAGCTCGCTCGATCAAGCCGGGCCGATGGCACATGACGTGCGCGATTGCGCAATTATGCTGGAGGCGATGGCAGGGTTCGATCCGAAGGATTCAACATCGCTCAACGCGCCGGTTCCTGATTGGGAAGTTGCACTGAACAGCGATCTTAACGGCAAGCGCGTCGGCATTCCCAAAGAATATCATATGGACGGAATGGACGCCGAGATATCGGCGCTTTGGGATAAAGGCCGCGACATGCTTCGCGATGCCGGGGCGGAAATTGTCGATATCTCGCTGCCGCACACCAAATACGCGCTGCCCGCATACTATATCATCGCACCTGCCGAGGCGTCTTCCAATCTCGCACGCTATGATGGCGTGCGCTATGGCCAGCGGGATCTGCCCGATGGTGCTGGCTTGCAGGAGATGTATGCTGAAACGCGCGCCGCCGGATTTGGTGATGAGGTAAAGCGCCGCATTATGATCGGCACCTATGTGCTGTCTGCAGGCTTCTACGACGCCTATTATACGCAGGCGCAAAAAGTGCGCACCTTGATCCGCCGCGATTTCGATACGGCGTTTGAGCAATGCGATGTAATCCTCGCGCCTACGACGCCAACCGCCGCGTTTGAACTCGGTGAGAAAAGCGACGATCCGCTGGCAATGTATCTTAATGATGTGTTCGCTGTGCCTGCATCGCTCGCCGGATTGCCCGCGATGAGCGTGCCGGCGGGTATCAACAGCGACGGCCTGCCGCTCGGCCTGCAAATTATCGGCCCCGCCATGGATGAACAAAGCGTGCTAAACGCAGGACTGGCAATCGAGGAACGCGCCGGCTTTACGGCCAAGCCGGAGGAGTGGTGGACATGACCGATTACCGCATCGAAGGCACTACCGGCGCGTGGGAAGTCGTCATCGGGCTGGAGGTCCACGCGCAGATAACGTCGCATTCCAAGCTGTTCTCCGGTTCCTCAACCGAGTTTGGCAATGAACCCAATACGCAGGTGTCGTTGATCGATGCCGCTATGCCAGGGATGCTGCCCGTTCCTAATATGGAATGTATCCGTCAGGCTGTGCGCACCGGCCTCGCGATCAATGCGCAGATCAACACATTCTCACGCTTTGACCGGAAGAATTATTTCTACGCCGATCTGCCTCAAGGGTATCAGATTTCGCAACTCTATCATCCGATAGTGGGTGAGGGGGTTATCGAGGTTCAACTTGACGAAAAAGACCCGGACAGCGAACGCCGCCGGATCGGTGTCGAACGCATTCATATCGAGCAGGATGCAGGCAAGCTGATGCATGATCAGCATCCGACGATGTCCTACGTCGATCTCAACCGCTGCGGCGTGGCATTGATGGAAATTGTGTCGATGCCCGATATGCGTTCGCCTGCAGAAGCAGGGGCTTATGTAAAGAAGCTACGTTCAATTCTGCGCTATGTTGGCAGCTGCGACGGGAATATGGAGCAGGGGTCGATGCGCGCCGACGTTAATGTGTCGGTGCGGAAGCCCGGCGGCGAGCTTGGCACGCGCACGGAGACGAAGAATGTGAACTCGATACGCTTCCTGCAGCAAGTTATTGAATATGAAGCGCGGCGGCAGGTCGATCTGATCGAGGATGGCGGCGAAGTGGTTCAGGAGACTCGCCTGTTTGACGCGGAGAAACAGGAAACACGTTCGATGCGCTCGAAAGAAGACGCGCATGACTATCGCTATTTCCCCGATCCAGATCTGCTTCCGGTGGAACTGGAAGATGGCTTCATTGACGAATGCCGGGCCTCGCTTCCCGAATTGCCCGACGCAAAGCGCGCGCGATATGAAAACGAGCTTGGCGTATCGGCCTACAATGCCGCCGTGCTGACTGCGGATAAAGAGACTGCCGATTGGTTTGAACATATGCTGGCGGCAGGCGCACCGGCAAAGGCTGCGTCAAACTGGCTTCTGTCCGAATTGTTCGGCGCATTGAACAAGCGTGACAAGACGCTTGCACAAAGCCCCGTCTCGCCGCAGCAGGCTGCCGAATTGCTGGCACTGGTGGCCGATGGCACGATATCGGGCAAGATCGCTAAGGATGTTTTCGAAATCATGCTGGAAACCGGGCAGGCACCGGCAGATATCGTGCAGGAGCAGGGGCTGACGCAACAATCAGATACCGGCGCAATCGAGGCCGTAATCGCAGATGTGTTAGCGAATAATGCCGATAAGGTCGCCGAATATAAAGGCGGCAAAGACCGCCTGTTCGGCTTCTTCGTCGGCCAGACAATGAAAGCCATGCAAGGCAAAGCCAACCCGCAGGTGGTGAATGAGCTGCTTAAAAGGGCTCTTAATCAGTAGTATTGAAGTTCGACAGTACAACATATTCTATGTTTTGGTTGTCGGCTTTTATCACTCTTATCTTAGCGCCTTTATATGCCATCTCGTTTGACAGTGATAGATCATACTCTGCATCGTTGGTAAACGCACTACGCGCTCTGTTCCCAGAAAATTCACGATAGCTGATTTTTACCTTATCACCTACCCGGCCGCTATAGATCAAGGTCTGCTGGAAATCGTTGTCGGATAACAGTGGGCGCTCTGTAAGAGTATAATCGTATTCTGTATCGCAAGCCGCCTGTGTTATCCCGTAAATGTTAGTAACCATAGCGCAGGTTTGTTGTTTGTCAGTCGAGAAACGAATAGCACTTGGGTATCCAACTCCGCCGCCAAACCCGCCAAGACCGCCACTAACACTAACTTGTCCGATTCCATTCGACGCGCCCCCAATCTGAAACCGCGTAAATACGTAGTTCTTCTTAGGATCTACTCCAGTTTGTGGGTAGAATCCTGCGGAGAGTGTAATGTTTCCGATTTTGTTCTGTTGGTTGAGAAGAACTCCTCTCGTCGTAGTCGCAGTTCCTTGTCGCAACAAGTCTTCACCCAGCGATACAGAATTAGTCTTGTTCAGCTCCGGGAAGCTTATTTGCTCAACCTCCGGAACATAGTTGTTTTTCACCGTGGCGCAGCTTGATAGAATTGCAGCACCTACTGCGACAGTTGTAGCCTTGCGTCTAAACACTTAAAAATCTCCCAGAGCTTGAATAGGTTTCTCATAACCTTAAATTCTTCTATATCAACGTCAATTATGTAAGTCGTTTGATTAACGAGCGTGCGATTGAATTTTGAAGGTATCCCCTCTTGCCCTTAATCCGCATCTGCGTTAGAGGCGCGCTTCGCTTGATATGAGAGCAGCAAACGCGCGGGCGTGGCGGAATTGGTAGACGCGCCAGATTTAGGTTCTGGTATCTTATAGATGTGGGGGTTCAAGTCCCTTCGCCCGCACCATTTGCTTTCGCTCCGGCAAGATAATTAACATCGCCTGCCGCTCCGGCATCCGGCGCAGACAAGAGAAGTTTGAAAATGCAGACTGTTGAAACCCAGAATGAAGGCCTGAAACGCGCGTATAAGCTGACCATCACCGCTGCCGATATCGAAGCGCGGGTTGATGATGAAGTGAAGAAGATAGCGCCGCAAGTTCAAATGCCTGGCTTCCGCCCCGGTAAGGTGCCCGCCAATCTGGTAAAGAAAATGCACAAGGATCAGCTGCATCAGGATGCGCTCAACAGCACGATCCAGAATGCCGTTCAATCGACAATTGAGGACAACAAGCTGCGTCCCGCGACCCAGCCGGATGTGCGTTTGGGCGAAGGATATGAACAGGGCAAGGATGCCGAGGTCGATTTCAATTTTGAAATCCTGCCGCAGATCGATGCGCCTGAAATCAAGGATTTGAAACTGGAGCGGCTGCAGGTCGAGGCCACTGACAAGGAAGTTACTGCAGCGATCGAAAAGCTTGCTGCTGGCCAGAAAAGTTTCGATACGGCCAAGAAAGACAAGAAAGCTGAAAAAGGCGATCAGGTCATTATCGACTTTGAAGGCAAGGTAGACGGTGTGCCATTTGAAGGCGGCAAGGGCGAAAGCATGGCCGTTGAGATCGGATCGGGTCAATTGATCCCCGGCTTTGAAGACCAGCTGATCGGTATGAAAGCCAATGACGAGCGGGTGATCAAGGTTACCTTTCCCGCGGATTATCAGGCCGAAGACCTGAAGGGCAAAGATGCCACTTTCGATATTGTATGCGGCGAAGTTAAAACGCCATCTGAAACAAAAATCGATGATGACATGGCCAAGAATTTTGGCCTTGATGGGCTGGATAAGCTAAAAGAATTGATGAAGGGGCAGGTTGAGCAGGAGCTTAACGGCCTGACCCGCACACATATGAAGCGGCAGCTGCTCGATACGCTGGCCGCGGATCATGATTTTGAAGTGCCACCTTCTATGGCCGAGGCCGAGTTTGAACAGATCTGGACCCAGCTGGAAAAAGAAGCGCAGGGCGAAGATGATCCGGAAGCCGCGCGCAAGGATATGGAATCGGATAAAGACGAATACCGCGATATTGCCGAGCGCCGGGTGCGTCTGGGGCTGTTGCTGTCCGAAATCGGCCAGGCCAATGGCGTAGAGATCAATCAGCAGGAAATGAACATGCTGGTGCAGCAGGCTGCGCAGCAATATCCGCAGGAACAGCAGCAGGCATTTGTAAATTATCTGCAGGAAAATCCGATGGCAGCGGCGCAGCTTCGCGCACCGATGTTCGAAGATAAGGTAGTCGATTATCTGTTCGAACAGGCCGATATTACCGACAAGAAGGTAAGCCGCGAGGAGCTGGAAAAAGCTATCGAGGAAGAGCCTGAAGCAAAGCCTGCGAAAAAGAAGCCGGCTGCAAAAAAAGCCGCAACAAAGAAAAACGCCGATGAGAAGGCCGCCGATAAAAAATCAGGCGACACAAAGGCGCCGGCGAAAAAAGCTGCTGCCAAAAAGTCCGCGGAAAATAAGGATGCGGAGAAAAAAGCACCGGCCAAGAAGGCTGCGCCCAAGAAAGCCGCCCCGAAAAAGGCTGCAGCAAAAAAGAAATAGGCTGATAGCCGCACGGTTGGAAAGAGCGCCCATTGTGGCGCTCTTTTTTTGGCCAGAATTTCGCGGTGAGAGGGCGCCAGCGGACATGATGCACCAGCTTTGCTCTTGAATATCTGCGCGCTTCGTCCAATGTAGGCGGCAACGAAATAAATCCCAACAGCAAGGTTCCCACATGATCAACGAAATGCCCGTTCCTGAAGCGCTCATCCCTATGGTTGTTGAACAGTCCAACCGCGGCGAACGCAGCTGGGATATATTTTCACGTTTGCTGCGCGAACGGATCATTTTTGTAACTGGGCAGGTGGAAGATAATATGGCTGCGGTTATTACCGCGCAGCTTCTGTTTCTGGAATCGGATAATCCCAAGAAAGACATCTGGATGTATATCAATTCGCCCGGCGGCGTGGTGACGGCGGGGATGGCAATACATGATACGATGCAATATATCCGCCCGCGTGTCGGCACGGTATGCATCGGGCAGGCGGCGTCGATGGGCAGTTTCCTTTTGGCCGCTGGTGAAGAAGGCATGCGTGTGGCGCTGAGCAACAGCCGGATCATGGTGCATCAGCCATCAGGGGGCGCGCAGGGAATGGCCTCTGATATAGAGATTCAGGCAAAAGAGATTTTGCGCATTCGCAGCAAGATGAACGAACTTTACGCAAAATATACCGGCAAGCCGCTGAAAGAAATCGAAAAAGCGATGGACCGCGACACATTTCTTGAAGCCGATGAAGCCAAAACATTTGGCATTGTTGATGAGGTTTTTGAAAAACGTCCAGTGGCGAAAGACGATGGCGACGCCAAAAGCTGATCTTACACCGCGACTTTGATGCGGGGCCATAGCCGTCGTTAGGGATTTATGCACCCTAACTGAAAAGCGGATTGAATGGTTTTAACGCTATTGCCAAATGGGATGTGGCCGATAGGATGCCGCTGTTAGATAGATATGCGGAATCGCAGGGAAAGAAAAATTTATGACAAAGCTTAGCGGCTCTGACAGTAAATCGACGCTGTATTGCTCTTTTTGTGGCAAATCGCAGCATGAAGTTCGCAAGCTGATCGCAGGGCCGACTGTTTTTATCTGTGATGAATGCGTTGAACTTTGCAACGATATCATCCGCGAGGAAGCAAAAGGCGGTTTGGCTGGCGGACGTAAAGAAGGCGAGGTTCCCACCCCGGGCGAGATCTGCGAAATTCTTGATGACTATGTAATCGGGCAAGCGCGGGCGAAACGTGTTCTGTCGGTGGCGGTTCACAACCACTATAAACGGCTGAACCATTCTGCGAAAAATCAGGATGTGGAGTTAGCCAAATCAAACATCATGCTGGTCGGGCCAACGGGCTGCGGCAAGACTTTGCTGGCACAGACATTGGCCAAGACATTCGACGTTCCCTTCACAATGGCAGATGCGACGACGCTGACCGAGGCTGGCTATGTTGGTGAAGATGTCGAGAACATCATTCTGAAATTGCTGCAGGCATCTGACTATAATGTTGAGAAGGCGCAGCGCGGAATTGTCTACATTGATGAGATTGACAAGATCAGTCGGAAGGCTGAAAATCCGTCGATAACCCGCGATGTGAGCGGTGAAGGCGTCCAGCAGGCATTGCTAAAATTGATGGAAGGCACCACTGCCAGCGTTCCGCCGCAAGGGGGCCGTAAGCATCCGCAGCAAGAGTTTCTGCAAGTCGATACTACGAATATCCTGTTTATCTGCGGCGGTGCGTTTGCCGGATTGGAACGGATTATCAGCGACCGGCTTGAAGGCAAATCGATGGGTTTCGGAGCAAATGTCGCTGATCCTGACGAACGGCAAACGGGGGAAGTGCTGAAGCAACTGGAACCGGAAGATTTGCTGAAATTCGGGTTGATTCCGGAATTTGTCGGCAGGTTGCCAGTTACGGCCACGCTGGAAGATCTTGATATCGGCGCGCTGGTGCAGATATTGCGCGAGCCGAAAAACGCGCTGGTCAAACAATATGGCAAACTGTTTGATATGGAGAATGTTGAACTGTCATTCACCGATGATGCGTTGGAAGCGGTTGCCAAGAAAGCGATTCAGCGCAAAACGGGCGCGCGCGGCTTGCGATCTATCCTTGAGGCAATTTTGCTCGACACCATGTTTGATCTTCCTTCGTTGGAAGATGTCAGCGAAGTTGTTGTCGACAAGGATGTTGTCGAGGGCCGTAAGGAGCCGGTGCGCGTGATCGAATCGAAAGCAAAGGCGAAGAAGGAAAGCGCGGCCTAGTCTAAACCGGCATGCGTTCGCCAAGTGCTGCGCTGCTTAATTCGCGCATCTAATTCGTAACACAATCATTTAATCCGTCGCGCCGCACTATGTTTATTCTCGCCGCGATAATATTCCCATAACGGCGAGTAAAGCCGCGCGCGTTGGCTACGCCGCGCGTTTTGGGTTGCGGCAGCGCAGCAGCAATGCGGGCTGCCTCCACACGGGTTAGCTGTTTTACGGGTTTCTTAAAGTATCGCTGCGCACCGGCCTCTGCGCCATAGGTGCCCACGCCGGTTTCTGCGACGTTGAGATAAACCTCCATGATGCGCGGTTTGCCCCAAATCTTCTCGATAAGAAAAGTGAACCACGCCTCCAGTCCCTTGCGAAAGAAACCGCCGCCCTGCCACAGGAATACATTCTTCGCGGTTTGCTGACTGATCGTGGAACCGCCGCGGATACGGCCTCCCTGTTTATTATACGCGATGGCTTTCTCAATAGCTTCGCGATCAAACCCGTCATGGCTGCAAAACTTACTGTCCTCGGCCGCGATAACCGCAGCAGCCATATTGGCAGATATTTCATTCAACGGCGTCCATTCTCTCACCGCGCCATTATTATCCAGAATCATCGTGGCCGTGATTGGCACTTGCACAAATTTGAAGATAATCACGAGCGCAACGCTGATACCGACGAAGTAGAGCGCGCACTTTATACCAAAGCGCAAAAATCGGGCCGGGAAAGAACGCTTACGTTGGGTCATCCCCGTCATATAGCGCCGCTATCCCGGCCCGTCATTATATCGTTTTATATACCGGTTGCTATGCCGCAGGTAACATTTGCCGATCACCGGCCAGCCGCAGCATAGCCTTTTGCAGTTTTTCAAAGGCCCGCACTTCGATTTGACGAATACGTTCGCGGCTCACGCTATAGACCTGACTTAGTTCCTCAAGCGTTTTGGGATCTTCGGACAAGCGGCGTTCGGCCAGAATGTGCTTCTCGCGATCATTTAGACCGGACATGGCTTCGCCCAGCATCTCGTGCCGCATATCGCCCTCCTGCGCTTCGGCAACCTGCTGGTCCTGTAATGGTTCATCATCGACCAGCCAATCCTGCCACTGGCCTTCGCCGTCTTCGCGCATCGGAACATTCAGCGATGTATCGCCGCCTTTGCTCATACGGCGGTTCATGGACACCACGTCTTTTTCCGCAACGCCAAGATCGGTGGAAATCTGCTGCACATCTTCCGGGCGCAAATCGCCATCTTCAAAGGCTTCAAGATTATTCTTCATGCGGCGCAGGTTGAAAAACAATTTCTTCTGCGCTGATGTTGTACCGATTTTGACAAGGCTCCAACTGCGCAGGATAAACTCCTGCATAGATGCGCGTATCCACCACATTGCGTAGGTGGACAGGCGAAAGCCTTTATCGGGATCGAATTTTTTGACGCCCTGCATCAAGCCGATATTGCCTTCGGAGATCAGTTCCGAAACCGGCAGGCCATAGCCGCGATACTTCATGGCAATCTTCGCAACCAAACGAAGATGCGACGTTACAAGCTGTTCAGCAGCCTTCGGATCCTGATGCTCCACATAACGTTTTGCGAGCATGAATTCGACTTCCGGTTCGAGAACCGGGAATTTACGTATTTCCGCCATATAGCGGTTGAGGCTGTTATCCCCACCAAGGGCCGGGATCGTAGCCGGAACATTCTTGCCAGACATGTTATTTCCTTCAATGTTTATTCGATGTCCGTATCAGGCCTTATCAAGCACCCGTTTCGTCACATCTGTTATCAGTGGTTATACGCGGAGCTTGCTTAACAGTTCCTGCATATCGCCGGAAAGGTTACTTTCAAACCGTATCTTTTTGCCACTGACAGGGTGAATAAACCCTAATATTGCAGCATGCAAGGCCTGCCGCGCAAATTTAGACTGATTTGGTCCGATTTGTATCGAATTTTGCCGGCTTCCATAAACTGGATCGCCGATCAGTGGATGTTTCATATGCGTCAAATGGACGCGGATCTGATGCGTTCGCCCGGTTTCAAGCGCGCATTCGATGAGCGCCGCATTCTTCAGCGGCTCGATCATCCTGTAATGCGTGACGGCGTGCTTGCCATCCGGCGCAGCGACCACCGCCATCTTCTTGCGATCATACGGTGACCGCCCGATATGTGTTTCAATTCGGCCTGTGGGCGGGGCAGGGATGCCGCGCGTTATGGCGAGATATTTGCGTTCGATATCATGTGCCGCGAACAGCTTTGTAAGGCCCGCATGCGCCAGATCGGTCTTCGCAGCCACTATCAGGCCAGATGTATCGCGATCGATCCGGTGGACAATGCCAGGCCGCGCAACGCCGCCGATGCCGGAAAGCTGGCCCGAACAATGATGCAGCAGTGCGTTGACCAATGTTCCGCTGCTATGACCGGCAGATGGATGCACGACCATTCCGGCGGGTTTATCGACGATTATCAGGTCATTATCTTCATACACAATCTCGATAGCTATATCTTCTGCCACCGCGCGATCGGGGCGGGCAGGGGGAATGCGCAGCGTGAATTTTTGTCCGGCATAGCGTTTGCTGGAAAGCTGGGCGATTTTCTTGTCGCCTATTTCGAGATATCCCTCCACCGCCAGCGCCTTTATTCGCGCACGCGATATATCGGGTAAAGCATCGGCCAGCGCCCGGTCCAACCGGCCGTCGCCAACCACGCCTTCCAAAATGGTAATTTCCCCCGCCATGGGTTAGGATGTGGCGCATGGCATTTACCTTATCAAGTGAAGATGCGCGCCGGATCATCGAATGGGCACAGCAGGCGCATCCACGCGAATGCTGCGGGCTGCTGTTCGGCGATGAAGATCGTGCTACCTCAGCGGAATTGACCGCCAATGTGTCACCGACACCAACAACGCATTTCGAGATTGATCCTGCCCGGTTGATCGCGGCGGAAAAAACAGCGAGGCGGGGCGGCCGCGCGATTGCCGGATATTTTCATTCGCATCCGGGCGGGCCGGCGATCCCATCGGCGGTTGATGTAGGGATGGCCGCGGTTGATGGCCGGATCTGGCTGATCACAGGCAACGGTGAAATCACCGCCTGGCGCAAATTGGACGATAAGGATTTCGTGCCCGTTGAACTGGTTATCGATACCGCGCCACGCGCTGCTTGAAAAATAGCGTTCAATTGTTCAATACCGGCAGCAGAGATTCCGTGATAATTGAAAGCGTTTTATAATGGCTGATACCCAAACCGATCTGGCGGCGTTGCTATGTTCCAAACTGTGCCATGATTTATTGAGCCCGGTTGGCGCGATGAATAATGGGCTGGAATTGCTGGCAGATGAAACCGATCCTGAAATGCAGAAACGGTGCATGGATTTGCTTGCTGATAGCGCGCGGGCTGCGGCGGACAAGCTGAAATTCTTTCGGCTTGCGTTTGGCGCCGCGGGCGGCTTCGGCGACGATGTTGATCCGCGGGAGGCGAAGGCCGTGATTGAACCGTTGGTGACGAGTGACGGGCGCACCACGCTGGAATGGGCGGTGCCCGAAGGGTTGCTTCCGAAACGTGCCGTCAAAATTCTGCTTAATCTGGTTCTAATCGCGAGCGATGCCGTGGTGCGGGGCGGCTCGATATCGGTTGGCGCGGAAAATCGCGGCAGCGAACAAGAGATCGTAATTCGCGCCAACGGCCCCAAGATCGTTTTGGAAAAGGCGGTGCGCGCTACGCTGACCGGCGAATTGCGCCAAGAAGATCTGGATTCGCGCACGGCGCCGGCGTGGATGGTCACACAGTTGGCCGCACAGGGCGGCGGCATGGTGCAACTTGCCGAGCCGACCGACGAACAGCTTATCATCGGTGCGCTTATCAAAGCATGATTTCGGCCAAACCCGAATGGCGGCCATCGCCCAATTTCGGTGAGCGAAAGCTGCCAATATCAATGCTGGTGCTGCATTATACCGGCATGGAAAGCGGGCAGGCGGCGATCGACTGGTTGTGTAATACCGAATCAGGGGTCTCCGCGCATTATCTGGTGGATGAGGATGGCAGCGTCCTGAATATGGTGCGTGAGGAGGACCGCGCGCACCATGCCGGTGTGTCGCAATGGCGCGATATAAAGGATGTGAACAGCGCGAGCATCGGCATCGAGATCGTCAATCCCGGCCATGAATGGGGATACCGCCCTTTTCCGAAAGCGCAAATGGACGCGGTCATCCCGCTGGTCGCCGAACTGACGCGAACATATGCGATACGGCCCCGCAATGTCGTCGGTCACAGTGATATTGCTCCTGAACGAAAGGAGGACCCCGGCGAGCTTTTCGATTGGGCGGCGCTTGCCAAATTGGGCCTCGCAGTGCCGCGGCCTACGCGTGATTTAATGGATCCGTTGTGGGGCGACGCAGCTTTTTTGCTGGCGCTCAGCCGTTATGGATACGGAATCGAAAACGGGCCAGCTGCGGTGCGGGCATTTCAACGACGCTTTCGTCCTGAAAATATTGACGGCACAGTCGACGGCGAATGCCGGGCGATCCTTTGGAAACTTTTACTGGAATATGAAAAAGGCACTGATATAGCCTGAATTGTCAGAGGGCTGGATAGCTGCTGTCGTGCGCAAGCATGATGGAGGAAAGTCCGGGCTCCAGCGGGAAACGGTGCCGGATAACGTCCGGCCAGCGCGAGCTGAGGGAAAGTGCAACAGAAAGCAGACCGCCGTTGCTTCGGCACGGTAAGGTCGAAAGGGTGCGGTAAGCGCGCACCGCATGGGCGGCAACGTCCATGGCATGGTAAACCCCACCGGGAGCAAGACCGAATAGGGATGGCACACGGCAATTCTCCTGCCAGTCATCCGGGTTGGTTGCATGAGCGTATGTGCAAACAGGCGCCAAGATGAATGGCTATCCAGCCTGCTGTAACAGGCAGGCGGACAGAACCCGGCTTACAGGCCCTCTGACATTCTTTACCAACTGATACTTGCTTGAAAGCGGTTTACATTTGCAACAAACTATGATGATTCCTTTCTCTAGGATTAACGGGAAGGGAAGTTTCCATGTCTTTGGTTGACCGCGCAAAAAATATCATTTTGAAGCCTAAAGAAGAGTGGCCTGTTATCGCTGCCGAACCGGCAACGGTGGGTGGGTTGTTCACCGGCTATGCTGCCATTCTGGCTCTAATTCCGCTGGTTACCAACATATTGTTCGTTGGCCTGCTAGGTATCGGCGCGATGGGCATGGGGGGCGCTGCCGCTGGCGGAATGACGTTTATCGCAGCGACAGCAGTGATCGGCTATTTCATCGGGCTTGGTTTATTGTGGCTGGTGGCCTTTATCGTAAATGCTATCGCGCCCAGCTTTAACGGTAAGCAGGATATGGTGCAGGCAACCAAGCTGATGGTTTATGCTGCCACCCCGACATGGGTAGCTGGCCTTGTTTCGTGGATACCTATTTTGGGCATGCTGGTTGCATTCGCAGCAATCGCCTACGTCGTTTACCTCATTTATCTGGGCGTAAATCCGGTGCTGTCAGTTCCTGAAGATAAGGTGGCTGGAATGACGGTCGTTACTGTATTGATTTATATTGTCGCATCGCTCGTGATCGGCGCAATTATAGCAGCAGCCGTGATGACCATGTTTTTCAGCGGAGCGATGATGGGCGGCGGGCTTTAGTATTCTTCTTTTGCACAGCCATCACGCGATGCTGCGCTGACAACGGGCAACTAAACTCTGGCGTTCGGGCCTTC
>ENA-ORXU01001733-ORXU01001733.1-marine-metagenome-genome-assembly--contig:-NODE-1733-length-16697-cov-3.827858_pt1 | contig 16697 bp, 18 predicted proteins | sample MGYA00237869_ERZ511484 | MGnify/ENA metagenome assembly ERZ511484
GTTATCTAAAAAAGCAAAATTTAGACTTTTTAAATGCTTAGATTTTTAGTCCATTACGGTATCCATTTTTTGGTTCCAATCGCTATTGGGCTAATTTTCTTTAAGGACAACCGACTTAAAATAATCGCCATTCTTTTGGCAGGAATACTAATCGATTTAGATCATCTGATTGCAAATCCCATTTTTGATGCGAATCGTTGTAGTATTAGCTTTCATCCATTGCATAGCTATTGGGCAATAGCGCTCTACATCGCCTTGTTGTTCTTCAAGAAAACACGGATTTTGGGCTTGGCACTACTTATCCATATTTGTGCGGATGCTATGGATTGTTATCTGCTACTTCAATTGAAATGAGGCCATTACCGGAAAGTGATCCGAGTATTTCATGTCATAATTTTTATGTGCCTTGACATCAAAGGCCTCGTCGGCAAAAATAAAATCTATTCGAAAGGGAACCTCAAAAAATTCGAATGTTCTACCAAACCCAGTTCCTTTTTCCATAAACGTGTCGAGCATATTACCATTAAGAATGCGGTACGTACTTGAAAATTGGGTATTATTAAAATCGCCGCATAATAGCGTTTTATATGGACTTTTGGATCGATGCTCTTCGATCATTCTCGCCTGCTTTTCTTGTCTTTTGAACGATTTGATAAGCCTTCTGTACAGCCAATCGGAAGAGTGCGATCGTAAAACCCCGGTGCCAGGGGTTACTCCTAGAGATTGCATATGAACATTATATATACGAAGTGTGTCACTTTTATAAGCAATATCAGCATATGAACCGTTATTAATACTATTGGGAAAATTAATGATTTCGGCCTTGATAATAGGGTGTTTTGAAAAAATACCTAAGTGTACTTTTTTGCCCGTATTGATTTTTTTCAAGTAGTGATAGGGATAATCTAAAAAGTCTCCGTCCATCTCATAACCCACTTCCTGAAAACATATAATATCAGGTTTTTCCTCTGTAATCATTGACTTGATGTCATTATAGGCATCTGGCATACCGGCCAAGCCCCATTTATCGAAGCCACGTACATTGTAGCTCATAACTTTCAAGTCATCTTTTTCAATTTCATCTTCAGGCAAACCCAGTTTTAAGAACGTACCCAGTGCAAAATAACTGAAGAGAAGTACGACAAGGGAGTATCGCAGTTGTTTTTTTCTTTGAAAGGCCCAATAGATCAAGAACAATACGTTTAGGCCGACTAAAACTGGGACGGTTAAGCTGAGAATGGATAAAAAAGGAAGAAATTCAACAGATACATGAGGTACCGAACAAGCTGCTAGAAGCAGTAGCACAAAAACAATATTGACCGCAAAAACGATTTTGTTGAACAATGAAAGTCCTTTCATGTTATATAATCTCTTAGGATTTAATTCCGAGGTTTGCTTTGTTCGTTTTTATAAATTTAACTGGTTTGTTGAACGTGAACCTGCCTGCCTGCTGGGCAGGTTTCACTAGGGCCTGTTAACACTAAGCCTAAAATCGGGTTTTTCGCCCTTTTTCCGTATTTCTTTGTTGCTTTTTACCAAAGTAGCTCGCTATGTTTGGCAAAAACTGCCTAAAAATCCGAAAAACTCATCAAAAAACTCGTGATTTCCGTTTAATGTTAACACGCCCTAATTGAAACGAGTTTTTTTGGAATTTAGCACTTGAATTTTGGAATTTAATACCTCCTGGTAGTTTAATCTTCTTTACCGGCCTTGAACAAAAAGTCTTTTTCGGCCTTCGAAAGACTTTCATAACCAGACTTACTAATTTTATCTAAAATGGCATCAATTTTTTTCTGATGGCTTTGCTTGTCATAACTAACGGTAGTCTTTGAGGCACTACGCTGTTTACGATAAACCGTTTTAAGAGGCGCTTTTTTCTCCGTTTTCTTGAACAGATTTACTAGCCCATCTACAAATTTTGAAAAACCTTCGCCGATATCAGTTCCATTGTATAGCTGTCTGGCGTAGACGTAACCCAATAGCGCACCGCCAAGATGGGCAATGCGCCCGCCTATGTTTCCACCTATTGGAATTTGCACCAAGTCCATCAAAACGACAAAGATTCCTATTTGCCAAAGCTTTACATTAAAAAAGATAAGGCGCACCTCTTGATTCGGAATATACGTACAGACAAAGATCAACACGGCCATAACACCGGCCGATGCTCCGATAAGTGTAGTGTTAATGCCCACAAGGGTCGGGAAAATATTATAGCTCAATAGAAATAATAATCCGCCTAACATGACCCCTAGAAAGTAGATGTTCAAAAACCGTCTGCCATCAAATAGATTCAATAATATGCGCCCTGCTACATAGAGTATGTACATATTCCAAAGAATATGAAAAATATCGCCATGTAAGAACGAATAGGTGACCAACGACCAAGGTTGCACCATAAAATCATAAAAGTCTTTAGGTAGTGCAAACCAATTCTCGATATTTGGGCTTATCAATGCAGATATTAACCCCATTACGATAAAAACGATGACGTTGATGGCGATGAGCTTTTCTGAAACACTCAACCTCGCATATTGATATCGTAATCCTCCGTTCGTCATATTAGAGCCTGTTATAAAACCTATTAATTATTTTTTTCGCTAGCTAGTGGCCATTGGGGCCAGCGCCATCTTCCTCTCTCAAAGGCCAAATCGTTGGCCTTATCTTCCGTACCCCAATTGAAACTTGTATTCGTTAACCTGTTATGCTTGAAAATTCAGTCTCGTTCTGTATCAAAAATAGGTCATAAAAAACGTAATCATAAATTCCATAGTAAGACCTTAGTTCCAACGTTTGTCGTTAAATTGATTTTTTTTCCAATACCACATCATCAAAAAACCGAATAACGCTCCGCCTATGTGGGCAAAATGTGCAATTCCTTGACCGAAAAGGCTATATCCAGTAACTCCTGAAAATAAATCCAGTCCGATTAAAACGGGAATGAAGTATTTCGCCTTAATAGGAACCGGTAGAAATATCAAGAATAGCTCGCTATTCGGATATGACATTCCAAAAGCTACCAATACACCATAAATAGCCCCGGAAGCACCAACTGCAGGTGTATTGTAAGCCGACAGAAAATTATCGATCGTACTTTTAGATGCAATATTATACCAATCAGGGCTGTACTGACCAGAAGATATAATTTCCAATACCTGAGTTTCCGACATTCCGCTATCTACTAGCGCGTTTAGACCCTCGCTAAAATAAAAATAATTAACGCCTGAATGTATTAGGGCGGCACCTATTCCCGCAGAAAAATAGAAGAATAAAAACTTATTGCGCCCCCACATACGCTCCAAAGGTGTACCAAAGGCCCATAAAGCGTACATATTGAAAGCAATATGCATAAAGCCGCCATGCATGAACATGTGCGAAACTACTTGCCAGGCCCCAAAATTTTCGTTTTTAGGAAACCACAATGAGAACCACTGGTACATTTGGTCACCATACAAAGAGGTCGCTACAAAAAACAGTGCGTTTAGTATTAGTAAATGCTTGATAGCATCGGTCAATCTTCCCATCTAAATAAATTTTTTATCGATGTCATTTTCAGTGATTGTAATATATACAGGTTTGTTAAAAGGACTTAAAGTCGCATCGGTACAGGCGAATAAATCGTTAACCAAAGCCAATTGTGATTGGCCGTCAAGAACTTCACCTGTCTTGACCGCCAGTGTTTTCGCCAATGTTTTTGATAGGATATCGGTTTGCGAAAAACTTTGACCGCTTAATTCTTGTTGATAGTCGGAAATCAATTGATCGAGAATCATGCTTACCTCACTTTCAGCTACCAGTAACGGAACGCCTGTAACGGTTATGGATTCGCCTTCTATTTTCTCAAAAATGAATCCGATAGAGACTAGAATGCTCTTAATTTCTTGCAAAGTACTGATTTCAGCATTCGAAAAAGACAGATGCAGCGGAAACAATAGTTGTTGGCTTACCGCATCTTTGATAGTACTGTTCTTTAAAAATTTCTCGTACAGTACCCGTTGATGTGCACGGCTCTGATCGATAACTACCATTCCCGATTTTATGGTCGTTACAATGTACTTTCTGCGTATTTGAAAGGTCGTCGCAACAGTTTGCAACATTTCTTTTTCATCTTCAAAAATAGATCCGGTGATTGTATCGGACTCAAAGCTTATACTGTTCGAGTTATCTTCTTTACCTAATTTAGATTCCATGCCTACATAAAGACCTTCCCAGCCCACGGCGCTTTGTTTTTTATACGCGTATATTGCCGTACCACTGTTTTTAGTAGTTTGAAACGGATTAAAATCGGCATCAACGGTTACTTTAGGTTGTACGGCCGATTTGTTCTTGAAATCATAGGGCGTCTGTAAATTAGGGTCGTGTTCAAAGTCTAGCGCGGCAACCACATTAAATTGACCCAAGCTATGCTTTATAGTAGATCGTAAAATGGAGTACAAGGAGTGCTCATCGTCAAACTTGACTTCGGTTTTAGTCGGATGAATGTTAATGTCGATGGATGCCGGATTAACTTCGAGATAGAGAAAATAACCGGGATAGCTGTCCGATTTAATAAGACCTTCAAAGGCCGCAACTACCGCGTGGTGTAGATACGGACTCTTAATAAACCGATTGTTGACAAAGAAAAACTGCTCACCGCGACTCTTTTTTGCAAATTCGGGCTTTGTTATAAACCCCTTGATTTTCACCAATGGGGTTTCTTCTTCGACAGGTACTAACTTTTGGTTCATTCGGTTGCCGAAAATATTGACGATTCGCTTCCTGTAATTGTCAGCCGGTAAATTAAAAAGTTCACTACCGTTGTTGTAATAATGAAAAGCCGTATTGGGGTGTGCCAATGCCACACGATGGAATTCGTCTGTAATATGGCGTAATTCTACTTGGTTGGACTTCAGAAAATTACGTCGCGCGGGAATATTGAAAAAAAGATGCTTGACCGCCATCGAAGTACCTTTCGGTGTGACACTCACTTCTTGAAAAATCACCTTGCTACCTTCTATTTTTAGATGTGTGCCTACCTCTTCAGTATCGGTTTTGGTTTGCATCTCAACATGGGCAATGGCAGCTATCGAGGCCAGTGCTTCGCCGCGAAAGCCCTTTGTGCTCAGGTTAAAAAGGTCTTCCGCTTTTTGAATTTTAGAGGTGGCATGCCTTTCAAAACTCAATCGCGAATCTGTCGCGCTCATGCCGAGACCATCATCGACTACTTGTATAAGGGCTTTTCCACCATCTTTTACAATCAGTTTTATGGTCGTTGCACCTGCATCCAAGGCATTTTCAAGTAGCTCTTTGACCACCGAAGCGGGACGTTGAACTACTTCACCCGCTGCTATTTGGTTGGCAACATGGTCTGGCAAGAGTTTGATGATATCGGCCATTAGTTAGGGAAGAATATAGAAAGGTCAAAATCCATGATATAGAGAACGATCAAGAATAAAACGGCCAAAATTATTACCATTCGTATTTTAATATTACGATCACCCTTACGTCTCGTATCGGCCATGGCATTACCGAGTTTTCCTTTTAAACCTCTGGGCGTGTTAAGTGTGCTGCGGAATTTATCGAACTTAGGTTCTATCTTAAACGGATTGCCCTTGCCCTTATCGTCGTAATAACGGGGCGAATAATCGTATTTCTTGTTTCCTTTTAGTTTAGTGAATTTACCTAACAATCCCATGGTTCTCAAAGTTACTTAAATTCGAAAAATATGCAGTCTTACCATTGCCAAAATTTGTTAACAAGGGGGATGAAGTTTGAAGAAAAAAGAATAAATAAAATAAAGAAGAGACTGTAATCGGTCAGCGAGAGCAAAATAATTTTTTTTAATACGGATGTTTTTAAAGAAAAGAGTCCCCCTCGGGGCTTAGGGGGCTTCCCCCAACATCGCCATCTGAATCGCGGCAATAGCTGCCTCAGTACCCTTGTTTCCATGTTTGCCTCCGCTACGTTCGCGAGCTTGCTGCATGTTATTGTCGGTGAGTACGCAGAAAATTACGGGCGTATCGAACTGAACATTTAAATCTTTTATGCCCTGGGCAGTGGCACTGCAAACAAAATCGAAATGTTTTGTTTCACCTTGTATTACGCTACCGATAGCGATAACGACATCTACCTGTTGGGTAGTTAACAGTTTTTTACATCCGAAGGTCAGTTCGAAACTGCCGGGAACATTCCAGCGCAATATATTTTTTTCTTGGGCCCCGCAGTCCAACAAAGCGTGGAAAGCTCCAGAGTATAGTCCCTCGGTGATTTCAGAATTCCATTCAGAAACAACGATCCCAAATCGAAGGCTTTTCGCATTTGGGATTGTAGTTTTATCGTAGACCGATAAATTTTTGTTGGCTGTGGCCATGAGATAGTTTCTTATTTCGAACTTTGTGCCATACCGATAAAGGCATCGATAGTACGCGCCTCATCAGATGAAGCGTATTCATCCTTTATACGCTTAAAATACTGTAGCGCCTTATCGTTCTGGTTCAGGTCCAAAGCGGAAACACCTGCCTTATATAAGAATTTTGGAGCCGTATAGTCGTTGGGGCTATGGGCAATAGCTTTATCATAAAACCCTAATGCGTCTTCTGGTTGGCCGAGCTGCATAAAGGCATCGCCTAGACCTCCTTTCGCCAAGGCACCAAGAATGTCGTCGTCAGAGTTGAATTTTTCGAGATGCGAAATGGCTTCCTGATATTTTTGCATGTTCAAATAGGCCATACCCGCTGAATAGTTTGCCAGATTGGCCGCCTTTGTACCGCTATATTCATCGATAATATCTAAAAAACCATATTTACCTTCGGCACCGTTCAACGCCAGGTTGAAAAGAGAGTCTTTGGCCGTAGTGCTGGTCAAGGCTTGATCGAAATTCTGCTGCGGATAGTACATTTCATTGGCAGCACTCGCCTCTTTTGGGTTTTCGATAAACTGCACATAGGCCAGATATCCTAAAACACCAACGGCAACGACTCCGATGATTCCCAAAATATAATTTTGGTTGCTGGCCACCCAGGCCTCGGTCTTGGAAGCACCCTCGTCCAAGGTGCTAAAAACCTCTGCTGTTGCGCTTTCTTGTTCCAGTAACTCTTGCCCTTCTGCCTTGTTCTTCGGTTTGAAGCCGCGCTTTTTATATGTAGCCATCTTGATTCTTATCTATAAATTACTCAATGAAACTGTCTCGAAAATAATAATTTACCTCTCCTGTGAAGAGGTCGCAATCGCTATTTCCGGCGATTACGGGTGAAGCAGAATAAAAAATTCTTCTTTAAAACATATACATATCATAGTTTATAATCGCTAATAATATGCAATAGCGTTATCTGAAAAATGATAGGTTTCAAGAATTTTTTATTCGGTCGCGCAAAAATAAAGTTTTTATCCAAAACCGAACGGGTATTTATTCGTTATTTTTGGTGTTTGCCCGATGACCCTACCCGAAATTCGTAAAGCACCCTATGTTTTTAAGGAAATTGTCCCTAATCAACTACAAGAACTTCGATTCGAAAGATTTTGGTTTCGATACTAAAATCAACTGTTTTGTTGGTCCTAACGGCATTGGTAAGACCAATGTACTTGATGCGATTTACCATCTGTCGTTCGGAAAAAGTTATTTTAATCCCGTTTCGACACAGAATATCCGTCATGACGAGGATTTTTTCGTAGTCGATGGAGAGTTTAAAAAAGAGGATCGCGAAGAAAAAATCGTTTGTAGCCTAAAACGAGGTGCAAAAAAAATCATCAAGCGCAACGGAAAAGCCTATGATCGGCTTTCTGATCATATCGGGTTAGTACCGCTCGTAATCATTTCACCGGCAGATCGCGACCTTATTATCGAGGGAAGCGACACCCGCAGAAAGTTTATAGATGGTGTTATCTCGCAGTCTGACAAAAAGTACCTGCAAGACCTTTTAAAGTATAATAAAGTACTTGCACAGCGCAATTCACTTTTAAAATATTTTGCAGCTAACCATACCTTCGATAAGGATACGCTTTCGGTTTATAATAGTCAACTGGATAATTATGGAATGGATATTTTCCAAAAACGCGTCGCTTTTTTAGAGGCATTTATCCCTATTTTTAAAGAACAGTATGTTGCCATTTCAGGTGGAAAAGAAGAAGTTTCATTAGTTTACGATAGTAAGCTGTTACATGAAGGTCTTTTATCGCTTTTAGAGAAGAGTGTAGAAAAAGATAGGGCGCTACAATATACTTCGGTGGGTATTCACAAAGACGACCTTGGCTTTGAGATAGCAGGGCATCCCATCAAAAAATTCGGTAGTCAAGGGCAGCAAAAATCATTTTTGATAGCTCTGAAGTTTGCCCAGTTCCAATTTATTAAAGAACAGTCAAAAACAACACCAATATTATTGCTCGACGATATTTTTGATAAATTAGATGAACATCGTGTTTCGCATATCGTCGCTTTGGTCGATAATGAAAATTTCGGCCAAATATTCATCAGCGATACCCATGCCGAACGTACTGAAAATGTGGTGAAGCAGATTCATCAGTCCTATAAAATATTTAAACTTTAGCTAAAGTCGATAAACTATCTCGTGAAAAGATTTGCTTTAATAGGATTTTGTATTTTTTTCTTAGGATGTACTAATCGCATATCCAAAGAAGACTTAGAGCTGTTGAACGGTTATTGGGAAATCGACAAGGTTGTTTTTTCGGATGGAAATACAAAGGAGTATAACGTCAACACGAGCATAGATTTTATTGAATGGAAGGATGGAAAGGGATTTCGTAAAAAAGTGCAACCCAGCTTGAACGGAACCTACCAAACCTCGGACGATGCGGAAGCTTTTGTCATTACCGAAGTCGACGGAAATTTTCTTGTTAACTACAAAAACGAACTTAGCGAATGGTCAGAGCAATTGGTGCAGTTAAGCTCAACTACTTTTTCGGTAGTCAATGAAGAAGGTGTTCGCTACGTTTACAATAGATTTGAAGGAATTACTTTATGAGCCTGTACACCAGCGAAGCAGGTATTGAAAAAGTTTATGAGTTTATTAGTTTGGGAGTTTAGAAAAGATAGTTTTTTACGAAACCCGAAACCCGAAACCCGAAACCCGAAACCCGAAACCCGAAAATGGCAAAGCGAAAAAACGATAACCTGAACATGAGCGATGCCTTGAAGGAATTTATAAAGGAAAATCGCCTTCAAAAGGGTATGGACAAGGTCGAAGCTCGGGAAGCCTGGACAAACCTTATGGGCAATGGCGTAAATAACTACACGACGGCCATAGAACTTCGAGGTGATACATTATTCGTCTCACTTTCATCTTCTGTACTTCGAGAAGAATTGAGTTTAGGAAAATCAAAAATCATAACTATGCTCAATGAAGAACTGGGAAAAAATTTGGTGAAGAAGTTGGTATTGCGATAGGCGGGGTGCTGAAAGTTGGGTTTTGGGTGTGACTTCCAACACCCAACTTCAAAAAAATGCCCGATAAATAAAAATTTTATCGAGCGTTCTTTGATTCTAAAATCTTCTACCCTAATATATTTCCCTTCCAGAAAAATGAAAAGAGCCTTCGATAGCAGCATTTTCGTCGCTGTCAGAACCGTGTACCGCATTTTCGGCAATATCGGTAGCAAACAGTTTTCTAATGGTACCCTCTGCTGCTTCTGCAGGATTCGTAGCCCCGATCAGTGCTCGAAAATCTTCTACTGCATTATCTTTTTCCAAGATGGCGGACACTATGGGTCCTCGGGTCATGAAATCGACCAATTCCCCATAAAACGGCCGTTCTTTATGAACTGCATAGAATTCACGAGCATCTCTTTTGCTCAATTGCGTATATTTCAAGGCAACGATTTTAAAGCCCGCAGCCGTTATTTTCTCTAGAATAGCTCCGATATGGCCATTTTCTACAGCATCGGGCTTAATCATTGTAAAAGTTCTGTTCGTTGTCATTTTAAAAAATTTTGGGCAAAAATACGCTTTATTCCATAATCGGCAACTATTGGTAGGTACGTTGTCTTTTATGAATCATAAATGGCCTATAAATTCTTTAACAGATTCTACGGCTATAGTATTAAATTGTATCTTCGCGCCCATGAATTTGGAGGCAATTAAGGCGGCGAAACTACTACTTTCCGAACCGCAAAAAATCGTAATCGTACCGCATAAAAATCCTGATGGCGACGCCATAGGTTCAACACTTGCCTTATGGCATTACTTGAAGAATCAGGGGCAAGATGCCACTATTGTGGCCCCTAACGATTACCCCAAATTTTTGAAATGGATGCCGGGCAACGAACAGATCCTAAATTTTGAAAAGGAAAATACCCAAGCTAAAAATAAAATCGAGAAGGCGACCGTAATATGTACCTTGGATTTTAATCACTTGGGAAGGGTAGGGCAGATGGAGAAGCCTTTGGAAGCTTCATCGGCAACTTTTATCATGATCGACCACCATCAAGCACCATCCGACTACGCTAAAATAATGTATTCCGATGTTTCGATGAGCTCTACTTGCGAGATGGTCTACAATTTCATCGAATTCTTGGGTGATACCGATAAGATTACAAAAGAGATGGCCGATTGTTTGTATACCGGTATTATGACAGATACGGGATCTTTTAAATTTCGATCTACAACCGGACGAACACACCGTATTGTCGCTGAATTTATCGATAAGGGCGCCCAGAATACCCAAATACACCATCGAGTTTTCGATACGAACACACCGGGCAGGTTGCATCTTTTGGGCTGTGCACTCAAGAACATGGTTATTTTAGAAAATTACCGAACGGCATACATTACTTTAAGCCAAGAAGAACTCGATGCCCACGAATTTCAAAAAGGCGATACCGAAGGCTTCGTTAATTATGGGCTTACACTTGAAGGTATTATCTTTGCGGTCATTTTTATCGAAAACAAAGAAGAAGGTATCATAAAGATTTCGTTTCGTTCGATCGGAGAATTCTCGGTAAACGAATTCGCCCGAAGCCATTTCGAAGGAGGAGGACATAATAATGCTGCGGGCGGAAAAAGCGATACTTCTTTGCAGGAAACAGCCACCTATTTTGAATCACTGTTGAAAAATTACGAAGACCAATTAAATCCATAAGAAAGAAAAATAGAATAAAGGGAAAAGACTAAAAAAGAGGCAGTTGCAGCAGGCGGTAAAAGGCTCTTGGATTTTTTTTCTAAACTGACGGGTGATGAGCTTGTCTAAGCATAAACTTTTTTTTGAACTTGAATTTGCGTTTGCACTTGAATTTGTATTAATGAGCCATAAAAATAATTTACTCCCAAAATATTTGATATACCTCTTATGTGCGGTAGGGTTTACGAGTTGCGGAGGCCCAGAACCCCGTAGACCGGTCGAGGTAAAGTCGGGCAGTTATTTTAAGGCATCCATCGAAAGGAGTAAAAAGTTATTGGCCCAAGAGGAAAAGGCCATCCAAGAAATTATAAAAGCAGATACACTTCATGACTATAAACATAGTGCCAGTGGGTCGTGGTATCATTACGAGGTGAAGAACGAGCAAGCCGGTTATACGCCTCAGGCCGACGATTTGGTAACGATGACCTATGATGTGGTGGGATTCGAAAATGACACGCTTTATTCCAATGCCGACATTGGAATTTTAAAATATAAGGTGGATAAACAAGAACTATTTCCCGGACTTCGAAATGGTATAAAATTGTTGAAAGAGGGCGAAACAGCTACTTTTTTGTTTCCCTCTTCATTGGTCTATGGCTATCATGGAGACAATAATAAGATAGGAATCAACGTTCCCGTAAAATCTACGGTATCCATATTGAAAATTGAAAAAAATCGGGATACTCTAAAATAGAGAAAACCTGTCTTTCCGGACTGATGCAGGGAATATGGAGCAAAGACAAAAAACAATCAAATTCATTTCTATCAAAAATAAATGCCCTTAAAAAAATCAGTTGTGCAAAGCATAAAAATTAATGGTACAAACCTATTTCCATTTCCCCTTCTGGGGGAAACAGGAATGGAGGACAAACAAAAAAACGTACCATTATTTTTATGCTTTGATTAATGTTAAACTAAATTGAACTAATGAAAAAAGTATATTTTATTGTATTGACCCTGACGCTATTACTCGCAGGCTGTAAAAGCCAGTATACCGAATTGGGCGATGGCCTTTTTGCCGATATACAAACGACTAAAGGAGATATTATCGTTAAGTTGGAATATGAAAAGATACCAATTGCAGTGGCCAACTTTGTTTCATTGGCTGAAGGCAAAAACCCTTTTGTAGTGGACAGTATGAAAGGAAAAAAATATTATGACGGTATTATTTTCCATAGGGTCATGAAAGATTTTATGATTCAAACGGGCGATCCCTTGGGAACTGGAAGAGGTAACCCCGGCTATAGGTTTATGGACGAATTCAACGACTCATTGGTACACGATAAAAAGGGAATTCTTTCCATGGCGAATTCAGGCGCCGCGACCAATGGTAGCCAGTTTTTTATCACGCACAAAGAAACTCCTTGGTTGAATGGTGTGCACACCGTTTTTGGGGAAGTAGTCGAAGGCCTTGATGTCGTTGATTCCATTGCAAATACTGCCGTTTCTCAAAACCCTAAAGACAAGCCCTTAACCGATATAATCATGAATACGATTGAAATCGTACGTAATGGTAAGGACGCTAAAAAGTTCGATGCCGTTGCCGTCATGAACGATTATTTTGCTAAGGAGGAAGAGCGATTGGCAGCCTTGGAAAAAGAAAAGCAAGCAAAAATAGCCGCCCTAGAAAAGGTAAAAGAAGCATTTGTTGCTGTACTGCCCGAAGAGAAGGCAAAAGCCAAAGAATTACCATCGGGACTCAAAATATTGAGCAGGAAAAAAGGCGACGGCCCAAAACCAAAAATCGGCCAGCAAGTTATGGTAAACTATGCGGTATATGCAGAAGATGGAACACTTTTTCAAAGTAATTATGAAGACGTATCGGTTACCTATAATATTTTCGACGATAGAAGAAAACAAGGTGGCGGCTATAATCCTATGCCAATGGAGTATAGTCCCGATGCTCAAATTATCGCCGGGTTTAGAGAGGGCCTTTTAAATATGACCGTTGGTGATAAGGTTCGGTTATTCGTACCGTCGCACTTAGGTTATGGTACGCAAGGTACCGGTCCGATTCCACCAAATGCCAATTTGGTATTCGACCTTGAGATTACGGGAATTGCCGAATAAAAATCAAGGAACTAATGTCTAGAAATCTGAAACCCGCCTTGTGCGGGTTTTTTCATACTATACTTTATCTATTGTGCAGTTCGTCTAATAATCATAATAGAATTAAAAAAGCCACGTTCTTGAATCCTATCGTTAGTATTAATCCCAAATCTTTAACCTATGAATTGGTACTTGAAAGTATTACAAAATTACGCGGGCTTCGAAGGCCGAGCCAGAAGAAAGGAATATTGGATGTTCTTTTTGTTCAATATGTTGATTTCTTACGGACTGCAAATTCTTGCTGTTGCGACCGATACACCGGTGCTGATGTTCCTATATGTGCTTTACGCGCTTGGAGTACTGATTCCGAGTATTGCCGTTGGCATACGTAGAATGCACGATGTTGGTAAAAGCGGATGGTTCATCATAGTACCTTTTTATAACCTTTATTTGGCGTGCACGGAAGGTGACCATCTTGATAACCAATACGGTCGTAATCCCAAAGCCCAAGAAGAAACGACTTTGCAAAAGGTTTAAGTAACCTCATATTTCGAATTTAAAAAAGGGTTCGTTGATAAACGATCCCTTTTTTAATTTATTCCTTCGGAATTTCTTTCAATACGGCCAAAAGGAACTTCCAAAATTTCTGGACAGAAGAAATACTTACCCGTTCATCGGGAGAGTGGGCACCCAATATCGTCGGTCCGAAACTGATCATATCCATCTCCGGATAGTTTTGGCCTAGAATTCCGCATTCCAATCCCGCATGGCAGGCTGCCACTTTTGGTTTCTTACCGAACAATTCTTCGTATTTATTCTCCGCAACTTTGAGAATGGCCGAATCTGCATTGGGCGCCCAACCAGGATAATTTCCTCCAAAATTGACCTCGAACCGGGCAAGTTCAAAAGTAGATTTTAAAGCGTTGGCCAAATCGGCTTTAGCCGAATCGACCGATGAACGTGTCAGACAACCTACTTTGATACTGCCGTCTTTGACTACTACGCGTGCAACATTATTAGAGGTTTCCACCAAATCGGGAATAGCGGAACTCATCGCATAAACCCCATTATGGGCGGCATAGATACTCTTTAAAAGGCGTTCTTGAGCCCCGAGACCCATTACCATTTTTGGTGGGCTACACTTTTCCGCTGTAATCTTCAGAAGCGGGTCTTGCACTTTCAATTCTTTTTTCAAGGTATCCGCCCACTCTTGTATAGATTTTTCAAAATCATCGGTCTGCGATTTCAGTACGACCACTTTCGCAATGCTTTCGCGCGGAATGGCGTTTCGTAAACTACCACCTTCGATTTCGGCAATGCGCATTGTAAAATTGTTCAAAGCATTGTACAGCAAACGGTTCATGATTTTATTTGCATTGCCCAGACCTTTGTGAATCTCTATCCCACTATGCCCACCTCGCAGTCCGTTTACACTAATTTCATAAGGCACCGTTGCCCTGGGCAGCGGTTTGCCGTTATAGGGTCTTGTGGCCGTCACATCGATACCGCCGGCGCAACCGATGTCCAATTCGTCATCTTCTTCGGTGTCAAGGTTCAACAATATTTTTCCTTTCAGAATACCGCCTTTTAGGCCCATGGCTCCGGTCATTCCTGTTTCTTCATCGATGGTGAAAAGGGCTTCTAAAGCAGGATGTGGAATATCGGTTCTTTCTAAAAGTGCCATTATTGCGGCAACGCCCATACCATTATCGGCGCCTAGCGTTGTACCTTTTGCTTTTACCCAATCTTCCTCTACATACATTTCAATACCTTGGGAATCAAAGTCGAATGTAGTATCGTTATTTTTTTGATGCACCATATCCAAGTGTGACTGTAGGGTTACCATTGTCCTGTTTTCCATACCGGCAGTGGCCGGTTTGCGGATGATAACATTGCCTACGGTATCTTTGAGCGTTTCTAGGTCGAGGGATTTTCCAAAATCCGACATAAATTGAATTACGCGCTCTTCTTTTTTTGAGGGTCTCGGTACGGCATTCAGGTCAGCAAATTTAGTCCAAACTGTTTTCGGTTGCAGTAGCCGTATTTCTTCGTTCATGGGGTGTTATATTTTTCCAAAAATACGCAGACAAAAATTGGTATGGATGATATTTGGTTAATTTTGACGCTTCTCTCTCTGAGCGTGGTCAAAAGGTCTAGGAACTCAAAAGTTTTTCGACTGCGCTCAAGATGACACTTCAAATAATAGATACTTTGAACAACACGTTAAAAAATGGTATTGTGCTAAGTTTATTGCCTCAGGTGCTCTTGGTAAGTTGGTTGGGAAGCAATCCTGATATCGTCGAGACCTACTATAGTAATGGCTTGTATCCCTTTATCAGTAAGTTTTTTAGGATTCTTTTTGGATGGATTCCTTTTTCCGTGGGTGAAATTATTTATACCCTACTGATTTTCCTGGCGTTTCGTTATGTTTTTAAAAATTGGTCAAGGATTAAAGCTTCCCCCTTTGGGTTTCTAAGGAACATTGTTGTCGTACTTTCTGTATTTTATTTTACGTTCAATCTAGTCTGGGGGCTCAATTACTACAGAAAACCGATTGCCGAGAACTTTGCCATCCGCGATAGCGTGCAGACCCATGAAGTTATAGATTTGGCTAGAGAATTGACCTTAAAAACGAACCGTTTACAATTTGAAATTACGGGTGATAGTACCCAAATGGTACAAGTACCGTACGACAGAAACGAAATTTTCAATAAAACGGTGAACGGTTATGAAAATTTGCATCCACAATTACCCTTTTTGGAGTACGACCATCGCAGTTTAAAAAAATCAACATTCAGTACATTGATAAGTTATTTGGGTATCGGAGGATATCTGAATCCTTTCACGAACGAGGCGCAGGTGAACGCGTTGACACCTGTTTTTCGATTTCCTGTGGTCAGCGGGCACGAAGTGGGGCATCAGGTCGGTTATTCCAAAGAGAACGAAACCAATTTTATCGGGTATCTCGTGACCATGAAAAATGAGGATATCTATTTTCAGTATTCCGCTTCGGCATACGCACTGAGCCATTGCCTAAGTGCGGTAAGGCGTGCAGACGAAGAAAAATTTCAGGAATTGTATGCTCAAATCAATTTTGGGGTGCAAGAGAATTATCGGGAGCTTTATGAATTCAACCTAAAGTATGCCAACCCGTTCGAGCCTATTTTCAAAGCTATTTTTGATACTTTTCTAAAGGCAAACCAACAGCAGGAAGGCGTGAAAAGCTACAGTAAAATCGTAGAGTTGATGGTGGGCTATCATGAGAAGTATCCGCTTTAAAGTTCAAGTTCAAGAGCAAGTTCAAGTTCAAATGGGTAAAAGAAAGTCTAAAACCGTCGTGGGAGTAAGTAGTAATTTCTGTGAATTAAATATTCGTAATAATTAATGGAATTAGTGTAGTGTCATAAAGGAACCTCTGACTTAACCTTCTTGATTCCGTAAAAAGCCAAAACAACATTGGCAAACAATATTTCCTATTCCGAAACCCTTTTTCTATTTTTAAAACCGTGAATTTAATCTGACCATCTATGTTGAAAATACGTA
>ENA-ORXU01001734-ORXU01001734.1-marine-metagenome-genome-assembly--contig:-NODE-1734-length-16669-cov-4.035559_pt1 | contig 16669 bp, 10 predicted proteins | sample MGYA00237869_ERZ511484 | MGnify/ENA metagenome assembly ERZ511484
GATTACATTCGGTTTTGCCGTTTTTGGACTTTTTGTAACCATTTTATCCTCTTTCTTTTGTAAGCAAGAACTCAATGTTAATAGAAGAGCCAATATCAAAGAATGTAATGTTTGTCGTTTGTTTAAAAAAACAAAATAATTTTTCATATTATAATTATGATTATCAGTTGTCATACCTGCAAGCCCAATTTGAAAGCTATAACCCCTCGAAGGACACCCCTAAAGTCCCCTCAAGGGGACAGTCGTGACCAACAACCGGTCGAAACAGATTAACTTTACGGAACTGGCAAAGTGTCGTGTAATAATTTTTACTAAAATTGAACTTCTTTTTTATCCTTCATTCGCCCGACATATTCACTGGGGATTACCCCGAACTGTTTCTTAAAACATTTTGAAAAATAGGAAGCGGTATTGAATCCCGTTTTATACATAATTTCCTTTACCGACAGATCGCTCTGGTCAAAAAGCTGAACGGCCCGTTTCAATCGAATATTTCTAATGAACTCGCTAGACGAAAGCCCAGTAATCTCTTTAAATTTCAAATATAGATTGCTACGGCTATACCCCATTTCTTTAACCATCATCTCTACGTTAAAGTCACTGTTCATCATGTGCTTTTCTACAATTTCAATAGCTTGGCGCAAGAAACGTTCATCGGTAGAAGTGACCGTAATTTCCTTCGGTTTCAAAGTAATCTCCCGATTGAAACGTTTTCGAAGCTCATCGCGTCTTTTGATAATATTGTTCAATTTCAAATGTAACAATTCAATATCGAAGGGTTTTCTGATGTAATCGTCAGCACCATGCCGTAAACCTTGAAATTCGCTCTCTTGAGATGATTTTGCAGTTATCAAGAGTACAGGAATATGGCTAGTCGCCGTCTTGGTCTTTATCTTTTGGCAAAACTCAATGCCATCCATAACGGGCATGACCACATCCGTCAATATAATATTGGGAATAACGTTCAAAGCAATTTCTAAGCCCTGGGCCCCATTTTCCGCCTCATATACGGTGTACTCACCCTCTAAAGTTGCACTTATAAATGAGCGAATGTCAGGGTTGTCGTCAACAACGAGTAAAACAGGTAATTTTTGCCTATCGCGCGATAGATCACTATCAACAATTTCGTCATTAAGCCCAATGGCAAAAGATTCGGCTTCCGAAGAGCGCATAGCAAAATCGCCATCGTTTTCTTCTTTTATAGTAATGACCTCACTATTTTCATATGTATTTCTGTACCTCGGCAAGGCCACAATAAAGTTTGTCTCTTTTTCAGGTATACTCGTCACACTGATACTCCCAAGATGGAGTTCCACTAAGTTTTTTACGAAAGAAAGGCCAATGCCCGCACCGTTAAGGTTCTTTTGACCCTTATCCTTTTCCACATAAAAACGTTCGAAAATATACGTCAATTTATTTTTGGGAATACCCGAACCCGAGTCCGTTATCTGAATGATGACATAATTCGACATATCACTTGGTAGCTGCGGCAAATCGACCCCGGTGTAATCCTTTCCCTCTGAAATATAAATACATATTCTACCTTGATTCGGAGTGAACTTAAAGGCATTGGAGAGCAAGTTATTCACAATCTTTTCGAGTGCGTCGTGATCGAACCAAGTCAATAATCGTTTATGTGACGAGATTACCTCAAAATCTATAAAATTCTTATGCGCAAGAAACTGGAAGGGTTCGCCTACCTCTCTAATGAATTCGGTAATATTGCTATTTCGAACTACCAGCCGCATCTTGCCCTGCCCCATTATTCTGAAATCCAGAAGCTGATTTACAAGGCGCATAAGGTAATCCGTATTTTTTTGCATAAGGCCATACTGCTCTTTTACCTTGTTATACTTTAGAATATCCCCCTTTTTTTGCAAATACTCCAATGGCCCCTTTATTAAGGTGAGGGGAGTTCTAAACTCGTGCGAGATGTTCGTAAAGAACTCTAGCTTCATACGCTGTATTTCTTCGGAATTTTCCTTTTCCAAATGTTCAAGCTCCAATTGATGTTTTTCTGTTGTACGGATAAATGTATACCTCCAAAACAGCCAAAGTAGACCGATTGCAAGAAGGCCATAAAAAGCATAAGCTAAATTGGTTCTCCAAAATGGAGGTATAACCTTGATTTCTAGTTCGGTAGGGCTAGAATCCCAAATACCATCATTATTCGAGGCCTTAACTTTGAATTTGTAAACACCGGGCTCGATATTAGTGTACGTAGCAAATCGTTTATTAAAGTCGGTCTTGACCCAATCTTCATCAAAACCCTCGAGCATATATGCAAATTGATTTTTACGGGGCGACGCATAGTGCAAAGACGCAAACTCAAATGCAAAACTATTTTCGCTGAATTTTAGCTCTAGTTCCTTACTATCGTTTATATCGGTTTCCGTTAAAACGCGTCCGTTTAGCTCTTCTCCTATTTTGATGGGATTGTTAGATACTGAGAACTTGGTAACCACCGTTTCCGCTTCAAAGGTATTCTCACTGATATTTTCCGGAAAAAAAGCGTTAAATCCGTTTATGCCCCCAAAAAGCATCTCGCCGTTCTTTCGTTTCAAAAAAGCCAATTCTTGAAACTCACTACTTTGCAAACCGTCATCCAAATCATAATTCTTAAACGATTCACTATCAATATTGAACCGCGAAAGCCCTTGATTCGTAGATAACCATAAGTTTTTATTGTCATCTTCCAAGATGCCCTTTATTACATTGTTCGGAAGACCTGAATCTTCCGAATAGGATTTAAATCGGGCGGTCAAGCGATCGGTACTAGGTATGAATTTATTAAGGCCTCCTCCAAATGTACCTACCCAAAGGGTTTCGTTACTATCTTCAAAAAGGGAAAGGATATAATTATGACTGATAGAACTAGGTTCATCATTATCGCTTTTATAGACCATAAACTTTGGTCGATCTTTAAAACTTTCATTTTTTGATAGCATACACAGCCCATCACCCGTGGCAAACCAAATATTGCCTTTACTATCTTCATAAATATATCGAATAATATTGCTCGAAATAGTTGACGCATCATCGGGGTTATTGATGAAATTTTCCTTTTCAAATGTATTTTCACCCAACTTAGGTTTCCATCGATACACTCCGCCATTGTATGTTCCGGTCCAAATAGTACCCTGTGAATCTTGTAGAAGCGAGAAAACACTTTGTTCGATATCTAGAATGGGTTCGAACTTATCTAGATCGATGTTATTTGGGTCGGTGATATCCAATTGAAAAAGACTTGGCGCGTTATCGCCTCCAATTAGAAGTGTTTTTTTATTATCCGACTCAATTTCGGTAATCGCAAAAATCTTTTTAACATCTTTGAAATAATGAAAACCAGAATAATCCTCGCCTTTGCTTTCAGAAGGCAGCATATTCAAGCCCCCACCTTCCGTGCCTATCCACAGCACCCCATTACTATCTTCGAACATTGCCCTAATCTTATCATAGCCAAGGCTACCGGGGTTCATCGTCCTTTTGATATGTTTAAATTGTTTTCTTTCTGGGTCAAATTTATTCAATCCACCACCGTTGGTTCCGACCCAAATGATTCCAGTTCTATCTAGAAAAATGGTTTGAACAATATTCTTGTTCAAACTGTTTCTATTGTCTGAATTACTGGTATATATATTTTCGTACTTGGGTAGGTCCTTTTTACTAGAATTGGAAAATTGGTATAAGCCAGCCGATGTGCCCGCCCAGATATTATCATTTGCATCGATTTTTAAATCGATAAAATCTCCATCATATATTTTTTTGACCTCCCCACCGTGACTATATTTCTTGAGGTGATATAGCCCGTTTGAAGATCCCAAAACCAAGTCACCATGTCTATTTTCAATTATACTACGTATGCTTAAATCAGGAAGGCCTATCTCATTGTTACTTAGCTTAAAATAAATATCCCCATTTTCATCTCTAGAAAGCCTGTAAAGACCATTATGGGCGCCGATCCAAAGCTGCTGTCTACTGTCTTCGAATATCGCGTGAATGGACTTTCCGTCCCAACCCTTCTCAAAAGGTTTTAGCTCAGGGTTAAAGTGTTGAAAATAACGTTCTTCGGGTGGTTTTCTCAAATCCATCATGTTCAACCCTCCGTTGGTACCTACCCATAGTCGACTTTTCTTATCTAAAAATACATTGGTGACATGATTATTGCTCAGACTTTTATCGTTATTCTTCTCATTCTTAAACTGTGTGAATTTTCCCGTACTCTGATCAAAGTAATTTAAACCATTACCTGTAGTACCTATCCAAAGGTTTCCCCTTTCATCGCCCGTAATATCAAAAATCAAATTACTCGAAATACTGTCGGGTTGTCGATTGTCGGGTTTATATATGGTAAAGGTGTAGCCGTCATATTTATTCAGCCCATCGTGCGTGCCGAACCACATATAGCCTTTATGGTCTTGATAGATGCAATTAATATCGCTCTGAGACAAGCCGTCTTCAGTGGTAATATGGTCGAAAACTATATTGTCTTGAGCATAAGAAATACGACCTGCTACCAGCAGTAAAACAAGTAGAAAAATATATATTATGTTTTTTGGTGTTAACAAACTAAATTTTCGATAAGCAGTTAGAACTTAAATATATGAAATATAGCATGAACGTGATTTGAACGCGTTTTGAAATTTATAAGCACCTTCAACTAACTATTAGCGCCTACCTCAAACCAGTCGGCGACCTCTGTGGGTCGCCGACATATACTTTTAAACTAAAAATTGGATTAATAACCAGGATTACGGGATAAGTTCGAATTCAAATCCAAATCGGTTTGAGGAATATCCAAATACTCCCTTCCCGGTTGATATGCGCCCACTCCACCACTTTCTGATTTAATACCGGGGATATCAACTATACGTTCTTTTACCATACCCCATCTTAAAAGGTCATAATATCTATAATGTTCTAAAGACAACTCTTTTACTCTTTCGTCCATTACATCTTGCCAAGTCATAGCTGTCAATAACGGCATATCTGCCCTATCCCTTACCAAATTCACTGCATCGATGGCCTCTTGGGTTGCCGGACTGGCTCCTCCTTGCATTACGGCTTCGGCCAGGTATAATAATATATCGGCATATCGTATTACCCTCCAGTTCATATCGCCTCTATGAAAAACGGCCTGTTCATTACCGTCTTCTACATCGGCAAGTACATACTTACTACCGTAGATATTCGTATCGCCAGGGCGTGCTTCTTGATAGCCTTGATTACCATAAGTCTTTGAACTTAGTACTTGACCTTGATACATTGTGGTCTCTTCCGTATCCCAGAAGAATGTAGCAAAAGTTCTTGGGTCGATCTCCCCGTTTACAGTAGTTTCATCAAGAAAAAGATCTAAGGCCCATTGATTTACACGCATGCCGTTCTGGTTGGTGAAACCTTGTGGAGCAAAATCGGGAATAATAGAATTTGCCCTTCCAGTATTGGGATTGTCACCGCCCCAACCCGTATTGCCATCGTTTATCATTTGCCATTCAAAAACCGATTCAGAATTATTTTCGGTAGTACTCCTGAAGTTATCTTGGTAATCGTCAACCAGACTGTAAAGTCCGCTAGCCACTATTTCACGTAGAACAGATTCCGCGGCTGTATGATTTCCCGTGGTTAAATGGACTTTGGCGAGCATTGCAGATGCCGCGCCCCATGTCGCCCGACCGACACCATTTCCGGTACGAGTTCGAGGCAAGACCTGCCGTGCAGTTTCTAAATCACTGGCCAATTGCGTAAATACGGCTTCTGGTGCAGCCTGGGTGACAGAATTAGCTTCGTCAAAAGTAAGCGGTGTTGTTATTAAAGGAATATTACGCCAAAGATTGACTAAATCAAAATAAACAAAAGACCTAATAAAAAGAGCCTCTCCTGTCAATTCAGCTTTTCTTGCGCCGTCCATTTCAATATCGGTAGCTTGAAATATAGCTTCGTTCGCCCTTACAATTGCCTTCCAACCTTCTTGCCAGATAACCCGAACGGCGGCAACATCCGATGTACCTTGAAATCTTCCTGCAGCTGTTCTGGGTGAAACGGCAAAACCGTTGATTACATCGTCTCGATAATCCGTACCAAAAACGAACATTCTTCCATAGTATTGCACTCCAGTTATTGGACTATATGCACCAATTACCCCTTTTTCCAAATCGTCTCCAGTTTGCCAGAAAGTAGCCGGAGTTATAGAATTTGGGTTCTCTTGATCAAGGAGTTCATCATCGCAACCAAATAGCCCAATCAAAATCGAACAGAGCACCATGCCCCATTTAGTTTTTATAAATTTAAATTCTCGTTTCATAACGTGTTGAATTTGTTTTTTAGCGTTTAAAATAACAATTTTTTAGTTAAAAGGATATTTGCGCACCCCATTGAAGTGTTCTAGCGGTAGGTGATACCCCATCATCTACACCGGCATTAAAGAGCCTAGTGCTATTACCTCTACCTGTCCTACCGGATTCGGGATAATATCCCGTATAGTCAGTTAAGGTAAATAGGTTCACTCCTGTAAAATAGAGCCTAACTCTCGACATACCAATGGAAGTAGACCAGTCTTCTGGTAGTGTATAGCCCAATTGTAGGTTTCGTAATCTGAAATACGCCCCATCTTCCAAGAAATAGTCGGAAGGTCTTCCGTTACCCCCGGTGTCGAGCAATGTAGCTCTCGGAATGGTAGTATCGGTATTCGACGGTGTCCATGAGTTCAGTATTTCCGGGAAATAATTTGATGTCGTATCAAAAGTAAACCGCCAGATAGATGCGTTCGCTATTTGATTTCCTGAAACACCATTAAAGAAAAGCGATAGATCCCAATTCTTATAATTGGCATTTACATTGATACCGTACGTAAAATTCGGAATTCCAGTCCCTAAGAAAACTTTGTCATCGTCATCAAGGTCACCATCACCATCGGTATCTTGAAACTTTAAATCTCCCGCTATTGCGTCTATTCTACCATCGGCGGTTGCCTCGGCATCCGTTTGATAGATGCCCAAAACTTTAAAACCATGAAACGCACCGATCGGCTGACCGGGTTCGGTACGTGTAATTCGTCTATCACCGTTTGAAGTGAAGTCTCCACCCCTGATGGGTGCCACTCCGTTTCCTAATGAGGTAACGACATTATCAAGCGTCGTGAAGTTTGCACTTATCCCAATATTGAAATCCTCTGAAATCGATGTGTTGTAACTGGCTAAAAACTCAAACCCCTTGTTTTCTATCGTAGCCGCATTTGCCGGTACATCGTTACCAAAACCGAGAAAATTGGAAGGAGGAAGACTTACTAAGATATCGGCGGATTCCTTTTTGAAATAATCCATCGTTATCTGTAGCTTGTTATCTAAGAAAGCCATATCGGCACCGATATTCGTGGAAGTGGTGGTCTCCCATTGTAACAGGGGATTGATGCCAGCGGTTTGTGCGAAACCGGTAATTCTATTTCCCCCACCATCAATAATTGAACTATTCGTATTTAAGACGGGGGCTATGGAATAGGCATCAATATTACTTGATCCCAACTCACCATAACTTGCCCGAATTTTCAAAGCATCAAAAATATTTTGATCTTCCATAAATGATTCGTTAATTATGTTCCATGCACCTGCGAACGACAAGAAATTACCCCATCGCAAATCGCTAGCGAACAAAGACGACCCATCGCGTCTAAAAGTAGAGGTGAACGAATAACGACTATCGAAAGAATAATTGACTCTGCCAATGTACGACCGCAAAGCGCTTATACTCTCTTCAGAAGGCGCGGCCTGTAAATTGGCCGCAGCGCTGGCAACTCGAATTTCATTACTCGGAAAGTTTTGTGCATCTATTTGTAAAAAACGCACATTGGTTCTTTGCTCAGTGTAACCAGCTAAAAGACCAAGTGTATGCTTACCAAAGTCTTTGTTATAATTTAACGTATTTTCTACAAGGGTAGAAAGAAAATTTGTGTTACGCTCGTTGAGTTCGTTATTTGGGTTTTGTGCATTGTTCGCCTTAGCAAACAAGTATGTTGGCGTATAGGTAAAGTTATTGGTAGCGGCATAATCTATACCTGCATTCAACTTATAGGTAAAACCATCGAAGAGCTCATATGATGCAATAATATTTCCTTGAACACTGTTCGTAGTAATGACTCGTTCTGTCAATTGCGCCAGGCCCAAACTATTAATCACATCTTCAACACCGTGAAACCCCAAACTACCGTCGGCGGTTGCCGTACCGGCATACCCTCCATCGAAAACGGGATTTCCCGTATAAATCGGAGCCGTTGGAATATGGTCTCGTTCATCGTTAAAGAAAAGATTCGGCCTTCGAATGGTCTGTGTCAAATTTAGGTTTTGTTCTAGTTTGAATCGCCCCTTATTAAAAGTGGTACCCACTCGCAATCCTGAACGTTCAAATTCATCGGCCTTTAAGATTCCTTTCTGCGCCAGTCTATTTGCGGAAACACTGTAAGTTGCATTTTCGCTACCGCCCGAGACTCTTAAGTTTGCATTCCAAAGTGCTCCAGAACGTAAGGTTTCATCTTGAATATCTGTGTCGATATTCGGATTGAACTGCGTGTCATTGGCCGGAGCTCTAGCTTGACCGTCGTTATCATTTGACATATTACGAATGTCGGCGTACTGGCGTGCGTTTGCAAAATCCAGCTGGTTGATTATTTCGTCAAAACCGGCACTAATATCTAGGTCTATAGCTATTTTGCCAGGCTTTCCTCTTTTAGTAGTGACAATGATTACACCATTTGCAGCCCTTTGACCGTAAATGGCCGCCGCCGAGGCATCTTTTAGAACACTGATGTTTTCGATGTCTGCCGGATTTAAATTTTGTATTCCGTTGGTCAATAAACCGTCGATAACATATAATGGCTGTGCGTCCGATAAAGTACCGGATCCACGAATAGTGACAAAAGCTTCGGCACCAGGAGAACCACCATTATTATCGATCTGCACCCCTGCTACCCTGCCTTGCAAAGATTGCGTAGCGTTCGGGCTCGAAAATTTACCGAGCTCATCACCATCGACTTGACCGATTGCACCGGTAAGGTCGCTTTTTTTCTGTGTACCATATCCGATTACAACTACTTCCTCTAATTGGCTGGCATCTTCTACCAAAGCCACATCAATCGTAGTACGCCCATTAACGGCCACTTCTTGGGTAGTAAACCCGATATAACTGAAGACTATGGTTGCGTCATTATCAGCGCTAAGCGTGTAATTGCCGTCAAAGTCTGTTTGCGTTCCGTTTGTTGTTCCTTTAACAATTACGTTCGCACCGGCTAGAGGCAGACCTTGGTTATCGGAAACTACCCCGCTCAAAGATACATCTTGGGCAAAGACCAATGCAATCGGTAGCAGCCAAAACAAGGCGGACAATAAGCGTGCTTTACGCCATTTCTTGCTATTCAGTTTTTTAAATCTCATACGTGTTTAGGTTTTAGGAGAGTTGTTCTTCATTTTAGGTTATATCAAAAGTGTCTTTTATTTAACGATTCGTTAACAACATATGTTCAGAACGCTATAACAAATGGTTTTCTTTGCTTTAATATTAGGGTTTCTTACAATGGAAAGAGTTTAACCTATGTAATTCGGCAAAGGAAAACTTGACTCGCGATCCGTCTAATTTGTACTATTGGCAAACTACATGTTTAAGAAAGTTCAGTTGCTTTAAGCGATTAGTTTTAAGAATGTTATGTCGACCCCATTTATGATTCTCCTACGTTGGTAAAAATTTATTTTACGACTTTAGGATACACAATAACTACCGCTTCCATTTTTAAGTGATATTGTTTTATCTTCGGCCCTCAAACAATTTGAATGAAAAATAGATTCGGCATTGAAAACAAGGTTGCGATAATTACTGGCGCGAGCGGTTCTCTTGCCGGAAGCATCGCAAAAAGTTTTGCGCAGGTAGGTGTTAAAATGGCTCTTTTAAGTAGAAAAGAGTCGTCTCTCAAGCAGATATTGGCCGAAATAGAAAGTATCGGCGGGCATGCCAAAGCGTATGAGACCGATATTCTTGATGAAGCTTCCCTGAACAGTACGAAAGAAAAAATTATTGCGGATTTTGGCAGGATCGATATCCTATTGAACATCGCGGGAGGGAACCTTCCCGGAGCGACCGTTCCTCTTGGTAAAACACTTTTCGACCTGTCGATAGATGGCTTTAAAAAAGTAACGGACCTTAACCTGAACGGTACGGTAATTCCCTCTCTGGTATTCGGCAAAACGATGGCAGAACAAAAAGAAGGTATAATTTTAAATTACTCGTCAATGGCCGTTGACCGTGCTATTACAAGGGTTGCTGGTTATTCTGCTTCAAAGGCCGGAATGGAAAACTTTACCCGATGGATGGCCGTAGAAATGGCATTAAAATTTGGAGAAGGATTACGGGTCAATGCGATAGCCCCCGGATTTTTTATTGGTAAGCAAAATAAAGCCCTATTGACCAACAAAGATGGTTCATATACCCAACGTTCAAAAAATATCTTGAAAAATACCCCTATGGGACGTTTTGGAGATATCTCGGAATTGAACGGAGCTATTCATTTTTTGTGCAGTGATGCGGCCAAATTTATCACCGGAGCGGTGATTCCCGTAGATGGTGGGTTTAGCGCTTTCAGCGGGGTTTAATTAAGTACGCAGTCGGCAGGGGCAGTCGGCAGTAATAAATAAGCCTGCCTGCCCGTCCGGGCAGCTTGGCTTGTATTTTTCTTGAATAGAACTTGGAATTTAGTGCTTGAATTTTGGAATTTTTTATGAAGTAAATTATGGAACAAACATGGCGATGGTACGGGCCGACCGACCCGGTAAGCCTACAAGATATTAAACAGGCAGGTGCAACAGGAATCGTGACCGCACTACATCATATCCCGAACGGAGAGGTCTGGCCTATCCCAGAAATCGAAAAGCGAAAAAAGCATCTCGAAGAAAACGGACTTATTTGGTCGGTTGTGGAGTCACTGCCTATTCACGAAAATATCAAGACGCAAAAGGGGGATTATAAAAATCATATCGAAAATTATAAGCAAAGCCTTCGAAATCTTGCAGCCTGTAATATCAATGTCGTTTGTTACAATTTTATGCCTGTTTTGGATTGGACACGTACGAGTCTCGATTACGAAGTCGCTGACGGTTCAAAAGCCTTGGCATTCGAATTCAATGCTCTAGCAGCCTTCGACCTTTTTATTTTAAAACGGCCGAATGCCGAAGATACCTACTCCGATGTACAAATCGCAGCAGTGAAAGACCGTTTCGATGCTATGTCCGAAAACGATATATGGGAGCTGGTAAAAACAATCATTGCTGGTCTTCCAGGTTCTTCCGAAGGTTACCCGGTGCCGGAGAAAGGGTATGACCTAAGTAAATTCCAAAAAATACTGGATACCTACGATGATATCGGGGAAGACGAAATGCGAAATAGTTTAGTATATTTTTTGCAGGAAGTGGTGCCCGTGGCGGAAGAAAATGGTGTGTTATTATGCATCCATCCCGATGATCCGCCGTTCTCCATTTTGGGCTTACCGCGAATTATGGGAACCGAAGCGGACTATGCCTATGTCTTTGATCAGGTAAAATCGGTCCATAATGGAATTACTTTTTGTACGGGTTCGTTAGGCGCACGAGCGGATAACGATATTCTTGGAATGTTCGAAAGGTTTGCCGATCGTGTTCATTTTTTACATTTGAGAAGCACACAACGCGATGGTAAGGGCAATTTTTATGAAGCCAATCATCTCGAGGGCGACGTGCCCATATACGATTTGGTAAAAAAAATTCTTAATGAGGAAAAAAGGCGGAAGGAAGTCGGACGAAAAGACTTTCAGATTCCAATGCGACCAGATCATGGACATCAAATGTTGGATGATCTCCATAAAAAAACAAATCCCGGTTATTCGGCTATCGGTCGCTTGCGCGGATTGGCAGAATTACGGGGATTGGAATTGGGGATTCGAAAATCGTTTTTCGAATAGTTCTAAACTGATATTAGTCTCTTAGGCTTTTAATCAAGGCCAAAGTATCCTTGACCCTTTTTTCGAGGCCGGCATAGTCTTTATTTGCAAGTATATCTTTACTGATTAGCTGTGAACCCATACCGACGCAGGTGACACCTGCGCCGAACCAACCTTTTAGGTTTTCTTCTTCGGTACTGACACCTCCGGTCGGCATAATGCTGGTCCAAGGTTGAGGGCCTTTGATCGCTTTTACAAATCCTGGGCCATAGGTATCTCCCGGAAATAATTTGATAATCTCACAGCCGAGTTCTTCTGCCCTATTGATTTCGGTCAAGGTACCGCAACCGGGCGACCAAAGCACTTTTCGTCGGTTACAGGCAATAGCAATATCTTCTCGCAAAGTGGGTGTTACAATAAAATTGGCGCCCATTTGCATAAACATACTTGCTGCCCCGGCATCTGTTATGGAACCTACGCCCATTATCATTCCGGGCAACTCTTTGAGTGCGAACTTGTTTAACTCTAAAAATACTTCGAAAGCAAAATCACCACGAGCCGTGAATTCGATCAATCTAGCTCCGCCATCATAACATGCTTTTAGTACTTTCTTACCGAGGTCGATATCCGCATGATAAAATAAAGGTACCATGCCCGTTTCCTTCATTACTGCTGCTACTTCGATTCTTGAGTATTTGGCCATTTCTTCGAGTTTAATGTTTGTTGTTTAGGGTTTTGAAATAGAGTTCAAGGTTGCCCGTTAAGTTCAGGCGGGCGCAAGTTCAAGTCTATGTTAAATCGAAAGGTTATTTGTCTCGCTTTCGGAAAATTTGTTCAATTCGGAATCTCAGGTTTCTCGGAAACATTCCCCTAGCGTACAATCATCTCGGTCATGCTTCCCACGTCGGTTGCAGGTCAAAGGGGGAATCCATTGTTTAAACCTTCAATGATTCATTATCAAATCGTAATATTAACGTGCAACACGCCCTGAGGCATCGCCACCCATCAGTTTTTCGACTTCATCAACGCTCACGAGATTCGCGTCGCCCATAATAGTATGTTTCAGGCATGAAGCTGCTACAGCAAAATTCAGAGCGTTTTGGTCATCTTCAGGATACTTGAGCAGACCATAAATTAATCCACCCATAAAAGAATCGCCTCCCCCTACTCTATCCACAATATCGGTAATTTGATATTCAGGGGATTTGAACATGGTTTCACCGTCGTAAAGCACGCCTGCCCATGTATTATGCGATGCAGAAATTGAACCTCTCAAGGTTGTAATAACCTTTTTCGCATTTGGGAATTTTTTCATCATCTGTTGGCAAACGGAAAGAAAGGCCTCGGCTTTCACATGCTCGCCTTGCGTAGTAATATCCAGTCCTTCAGGCTTGATACCGAAATGCTTTTCCGCGTCTTCTTCATTACCGAGAATGACATCGCAATATGATGTTAATTCGGTCATTATACCTTCTGGTTCAACGCCATACTTCCATAATTTAGCACGGTAGTTCAGGTCGGTTGAAATGGTTACCCCTTTTTTACTGGCGGCCTTTACGGCTTCTAAACATACATCGGCGGCCCCTTGCGAAATTGCAGGGGTAATACCCGTCCAATGAAACCATTCGACGCCATCGAAAACAGCATCCCAGTCAATCATTCCCTTTTCGATTTCAGCGATAGCCGAATGTGCTCGGTCATAAACTACTTTACTACCACGGCTAACGGCTCCTGTTTCCAGAAAATAAATCCCCAATCTATCGCCACCATAGACAATTTTATCCGTACCCACACCTCTTTTTCGCATCTCCATCAGTGCACAATCGCCGATATCATTTTTAGGCAGTCGTGTTACAAAATCTACCGGCACTCCGTAGTTGGCCAATGAAACAGCTACATTACTTTCTCCTCCTCCATATACGACATCAAAGCTTGTGGTCTGCGAAAATCTTAAAAACCCTGGAGGGGACAAACGCAACATGATTTCCCCGAAAGTCACTACTTTTTTCATTTTATGATTTTATTATTTATGTTCTATGAAGACGAATATAATGGATATTTTTCGATAGCCCCAAAATTAAGATTTGTGTTAAATTAAGAGGTAATAAATATCCTTAAAAACAGAACTAATTGTTTGTTTAACAATATTGCTCGAATTTGAGATATTTTGGAGATAAAGAAAGAGAGATTACTCGACCGAAACAGCTTTTTCCTTCTGTTTTGGTGGCTTTTTATGCCAGTAGGAAGCCAATATGGACCCCGTAATATTCATCAAGGGGCCGAATACGGCCGGTGCAAGGCCCATTGTAGCAATTTTTCCCAGAGAATTGGCAATGCCAGAGGCAAGTCCCCCATTTTGCATTCCCACTTCGATAGCAATGGTTCGCGCATCTTGTTCCGGCATTTTGAACAACTTTGCGAAACCGTAGCCAAGACTGTAGCCGAAAAGATTATGGATGAGCACAAGTAACATAAGAATGCCGCCTATATCTAAAAGGCTATCCCTACCTGCTGCTGTTATAATGGTAATTATGATACCTATGGCCAACATTGATACTACGGGCATGGCCTTGTCCAACCATTTTGTCTTAAAGAACTTATTGAACAATAACCCTGCACCAATGGGCAAAATAATCATTTTGGTGATGCTCCACATCATATCCAATACGTTGATCTCTACAAATTCCCCAGCTAACAATTTCATTAAGAGTGGTGTTAGAAAAGGAGCCAGAAGCGTGGCGATGGAAGTGATTGTAATTGAAAGTGCGAGGTTCGCGTTAGCCAAATAGGCCATTACATTGGAAGCAACCCCACTTGGCGAACACCCTATCAACACAATGCCGGCCGCAATTTCAGGGGGGAAATTACTCGTTTTGGCAAGAGCAAAACCGACGATGGGCATAATTAACAATTGTGCCGAAACCCCGATAACAACCCCCTTCGGAGTCTTGAATACAGAGGCAAAATCTTTAATACCCATCTGGGTACCCATACCGAACATGATAATCTGTATCAACGGAATAATCAAAATGGTCAGTTTAAATCCACCAAATTCCGTAAAAAGATTCGGGTAATACAGGGCCGCCGAAACACCTGCAAATATCATTGTAGTAAAAACCAAGCTGTTGAGGCTTTTATATCCACTAAATCCTAAGGCCAACAATGCGAAAAATACCAAAAAGGCAATTCCGGCCTTATCTATATTTCCGGTAGCGATCATACCGATGATAACTAGAAACAAGAGGGCCGAGATACCCAAGGAGATGGAATAAAGAGTAATTTTCTTCAAAATTTACGTGGTTTGGTTTGCTACAATTTATAGGCTTGCCTGGCCAACAAAAGCCAGTTTCCTTCTTGTTTTTGCCATGCCATCAGTATACCGATACGAACATCGGTGTCCGTTCCATCATTCACACCTTTCGCCTCAAAAATATGGCGTACAATTGCCGTATAACCTGAAATTTCAATGTTTTGATCGACCGGCTTAATTATAATAAAATCAAATGAGCCGGTCATGATAGCTTCTACATATTGATGTTTATTTTCAAGCGTTCCGCTAGAATGGCCATATGTTAGTTTTTCTGCCGTAAGATTTTCTAAAGTCGTTTTATCTTTTGAAACCATGGCCTCATAGAGTTTTTCGACGTTGGCAGTAATTTGATTTTCATCGATTGAAGATTGGGCATATGATACAAAGCCAAACAGGCTTATCGACAAAAAAAGAATTGTGCATTTATTCATCTTAAAAACATTTACTTCGTTAATTCTTGTTACCACGTTCGATACCTTTCGCTTTCTTTAAAATAATCGTTCAATTCTTTTCTGGTCATCGGCAACTCGGCATCAGGAAGGTCTTTCAGAAATTTCATAAAATCGCCCTTAATGGCATCTGTCCATTTTGTATCGATCTGTCCTGGAGTATACGTCTTTTCCCGTAACCGTTGAAACCCGAATTTATCCCTGAGACCCACAACCTCAGAAGAGAGCACCAATTTTGCGGCAAGATGCGATGGAATAAATATAGTACCGTGTTGGTTGGCCAATACCACGTCTCCCGGCAGCACAATAGCCCGGCCAATTCGAATAGGGGTATTGATGCTAGTCAACATTTGTTCCGCGATAAAAGATGGGTCAGATCCTTTGTGCCAACCATTGAAACCTTCGATTTCTAACAAACCTGCAACATCTCGAACACTACCGTTAAAGATGTATCCATTGTTAGAATTGGCATAAATAGCATTGCCCAGATTCGAACCTATCAATGTACCATCGACAATTCTATTATATCCATCGGCAACGTATATGTCACCCGGTTTCAGCATTTGAATGGGCCAAGAATTACTTCCTCCGATAGTATCTCGATTCTCTTTTGCGCCCATTAATTTTACCAACTGCTTATAATCTGGCCTCAAGGGCATGTATTGGGCCGTTATAACACGACCTGTCATTACGCTGTCAGGATGTAAAATTTCCCATTCACCCTCATATTGGTTATGGTAGCCCTTTCCGCGTAAATAACCCCAAGCCTCTTCAATCTGTATTTTTTTCATTCTTTTTAATAGGGCATCGGAAACTTTCGGCCTTCCGTCATCAAAACGTTCGCCTTCCCAATCAGCGGTCAATTCTTTTATATACTCGGGGGTTGCGGCCACGCCTTGGGCCGTTAATGGAATGCTGGCCAATAAAAAAAGTGTAGCAAAAAATAGTCTTATTTTCATTTGT
>ENA-ORXU01001735-ORXU01001735.1-marine-metagenome-genome-assembly--contig:-NODE-1735-length-16669-cov-3.846010_pt1 | contig 16669 bp, 12 predicted proteins | sample MGYA00237869_ERZ511484 | MGnify/ENA metagenome assembly ERZ511484
CAGCCATCTCACGATATTGCGCCAGCTCCAGCTTGATCGAGCCGGATACCTTTTTCATAGCTTTCGTCTGTGCAGCCGAACCCACACGGCTCACCGAAAGGCCCACGTTAATCGCAGGACGGATGCCCTGATAGAACAGATCGGTTTCGAGGAAGATCTGGCCATCGGTAATCGAAATCACGTTGGTCGGAATATACGCCGAAACGTCGCCAGCCTGTGTTTCAATGATCGGCAGCGCCGTCATCGAGCCAGAGCCGTTATCCTCATTCATCTTCGCCGCACGTTCGAGCAAGCGAGAGTGGAGATAGAAAACGTCACCGGGATAGGCTTCACGGCCCGGAGGACGGCGCAGCAGCAGCGACATCTGGCGATAGGCCACAGCCTGCTTCGACAGATCGTCATACACGATACAGCTATGCATTCCGTTGTCGCGGAAATATTCGCCCATGGTGCAGCCAGTATAAGGCGCAAGATACTGAAGCGGTGCGGGCTCGGAAGCTGTAGCGGCCACGACGATCGAATATTCCATCGCGCCCTGTTCTTCCAATGCGCGCACAATCTGCGCCACGGTCGAACGCTTCTGACCCACAGCAACATAGATGCAATACAGCTTCTTGCTTTCATCATCACCAGCGTTGACGTTCTTCTGGTTGATGAAGGTATCAATCGCGACGGCGGTTTTGCCGGTCTGCCGGTCACCGATGATAAGCTCACGCTGGCCGCGTCCCACCGGGACGAGAGCGTCGATGGCTTTCAGGCCGCTTTGCACGGGTTCATGCACCGATGTGCGCGGGATGATGCCCGGCGCCTTTACTTCCACGCGGCTGCGCTTCTTGGTTTTGATCGGCCCCTTGCCGTCGATGGGATTGCCCAGTCCGTCAACAACACGGCCAAGCAGCTCCTTGCCCACTGGAACGTCGACGATGGTGCCGGTGCGCTTTACAGTGTCACCTTCACGGATCTCCGCGTCGGAGCCGAAAATCACAACGCCGACATTGTCGCTTTCCAGGTTCAACGCCATGCCTTTGATGCCGCCGTCAAATTCCACCATTTCACCGGCCTGAACATTGTCCAGCCCGTGGATGCGGGCGATACCATCACCAACAGACAGCACGGTTCCGATTTCGGAGACTTGCGCCTCATTGCCGAAATTGGCGATCTGTTCTTTAATGACTTTGGAGATTTCTGCGGCGCGGATATCCATGGTGTAATTCAGCCTTTCATCGCGGTTGCGAGGGAATTTAGACGGGTTTTAATCGAACTGTCGATCAACTGACTGCCGACCTTTACTTTAAGGCCGCCGAGTATGGAGGGATCGACGTGAGAATTTATGGCGACATCGCTGCCCATGCGCGCTTTCAGCTTGGCAGCAAGCGCCTTCTTCTGTGCGGCGGTAAGCGCGCGGGCGCTAGTCACATCGGCGGTAAGCTCGCCCCGGTCCTGCGCGGCGAGTGTTTCAAACGCAGCGATCACGGCCGAAGTCTGATCCAACCGGCGATTATCCGCAAGAACGCCCAGCGTATTTGCAGTTAGCGCATCCAGCTTCATAACTTTTGCAACCGAGGCAATCGCGTTTTTCGCGTTGCTGCGCGAAATGGCGGGATCATTTATCAGCGCCTTCAAACTATCTGATTCGCCAATCGCGGTCTTCACCTGCGACAGGCTTTGCTCCACCTTGGCGACCGAATTTTTATCCTGTGCAAGACCAAATAGAGCAGTGGCGTAACGCCCCGCTATACTAGCCGAAATACCGCTGCTGTTTGCCACGCAAAAAGGTCCTTGAAAACAGTCTGAAATTACCGGTTAAAGAGCAGAGGCATCTGGCCCCGTCCCGTATCGTCGCCGCGCGCCTAGCATTGGAACCAAAACGATGCAAGAAGCTGATTGAACGGCATGGGCAAACCAGCAGATGGCGTCAGGGGAATGGAGCGGCCAGTTGCTGATTGAATACAGGCTTGTAGAGACGTCGCTGGGCCGGATAATAATCGCGGCCCATCGCCGGGCTGTATGCTATCTGTCATTTAAAATATGCAAAGACGCGCTGGCTGCCTGCTTTGCACGCGCCGACATACAAATGGCGCATAGCGGCCTTGACGGGTTATGCGATCTGGTGCTGGCCGCAATCGAAGACCCGGCAAAAATTGCCGATGTCCCAGTTACAATGACAGGCACGGATTTCCAGCTGTCGGTATGGAAGCAGTTGCAGCAGATCCCCCTAGGCGAAACGCGCAGCTACGCCGATATCGCGCAGGCGATTGGAAATCCCGCCGCCACGCGCGCGGTTGGCGCGGCGAATGGGGCGAACAAGATAGCAGTGTTGATCCCGTGCCATCGAATCATCCGCAGTGACGGCAGCCTTGGCGGATATGCCGGCGGTGTGAAGCTGAAGAAGGCGCTGCTGGATAGAGAAAAAGCAATGCCGCAGCCTGCTTTTCTGTAACCGGACATGGTTAACGCCGCAGAGCGAAAATTTAACGCTTTGTCTTAGCCACGTTCCGCGTGGGCCAGCCCGCAATGATATGCAAATAGCGCATATGCCGCGCAAATGCTTGGCTTCGGGCGGTACAGTTCGGAAAATCGCGGCGTTCACGCTTCAATGCTGCGCTGTCCCGCAAATGGACGCTGCCCCGCCATATCCGTTTTCCTTGTAATCCTAACGGTCTGTTCACCCTTTTTCGGCATACCCCTTTGGCAATCTGCGGAAAATCTCATTGAGCGCGTGTTGAGACGCTCGCTTCAAAAGGTTTTTCGAACGGAGGCAAAAAAAGGAAAGATTACATGCGTAACGTAATGAAGACATTGGGATTGGCAATCATCGCAGGCGGCTCGATTATGCTTTCTGCATGCGGCGGTATGAGCAGCGGACCAGAGCTGCCGCCAGCACCTGCCGTGCCATTTCAGGAAGGGCCAAGCGAAGAATATCGTATCGGGCCGCTCGACAGCCTGACGATCTTCGTATGGCGTAACCCTGAATTGGGCGCGAAAGTTCAAGTTCGCCCTGACGGACGCATAACGACGCCATTGATTACGGATATGCCAGCCGTCGGCAAAACCACCAAGATGCTGGCACAGGATATAAAGCTGCAACTGTCGCGCTATATCAATGATCCGATCGTTTCGATCATCCTCAACGAATCTGTGGGCACATCATCGCAGCAAGTGCGGATTGTGGGCGCTACTGAAAAGCCCGCCCGCATCCCTTTCCGCGCCAATATGACATTGCTCGACGCGATGATCGAAGTGGGCGGACTTTCTGAATTTGCCGCTGGCAATAAAGCACGGCTGCTGCGGTTCAATCGCGGCACAGGGCGTCAGCAGGAATACCGGCTGCGTCTGGGCGATCTGCTGAAGCGCGGCGATGCGCAAGCCAACATCCTTATGCAGCCCGGCGATGTGATCATCATCCCTGAAAGCATGTTTTAATCTCGCCATACTCCCGTTTCTGGCCATCAATAATGAAAGACACATAATATAATGACCGGTCTTTATGATGAAATTCGAATAGCACTTTTCAGCGTGTGGAACCGCCGCTGGCTGGCGCTGGCTGTGGCCTGGGCGTTCTGTGTGCTGGGTTGGCTTGTCGTGGCGCTTATCCCCAACGGGTACGAATCCGAAGCCGAAGTGCAAGTGCGCACGCAATCATTCCTGCCTGACAAAGTCGGCATCTCCTCCAATGATCGCCGCAAGGTTGTGCAGCAGCTTGAACAGACGCTGACATCTTCCAGCAATCTGGAGCAGGTGATCCGTGGCACTGACCTTGGCACAAGCGTTGTTTCGGAAAAAGAAATGGCGGGCAAGATTTCTTCGCTGCGGCAGAAAATCGAAGTGAAATCCGAACAGGATGATTTCTTCACCATCACGGCCACTTTGCCCAGCGGGCGGCTGGCGCGTGATGTGGTGCAGAAGCTGATTGATGTGGCCGAAGAAGATAATATCGCGGGCGACCGTAAGGAAACAACGCAGTCACTGCGGTTCCTTGATAAACAGATCGAGGCGCGTAAGGGCGAACTGGATGAAGCGGAAGCAAAGCGCGTTGCGTATGAACGCGACAATCTGGGCCTGTTGCCCGGTGTCGGTTCGGTTTCGCAGCGGATAGAGGCGGCCCGCGCTGAATTGAGCCAGATCGAATCGCAGCTGGTGCAGTCGCAAAGCGCGCTCGCCGCACTGAACGGCCAGCTGGCCGGAACACCGCAAACGCTTTCCACGCCAATGCCCGGCGGCGCGGCAAGCGCCAATCCAGCGGCAGCGGCCTATGCACAGGCGCAGGGCGAGCTTGCCGGAATGCGCTCACGCGGGCTTACCAATCAGCATCCCGACGTGATCGCGATGCGCAAACAGGTATCGGCTTTGCGTTCGCAGGCCCGGTCTGCCCCATCAGGCAGCAGCGGCGGCGGCAGTTACAAAAGCCCGAACCCGGCCTATAGCTCGCTCGTCAGTATGCGCGCGAAAGAACAGGCATCGGTTCAGGCGTTGCAATCGCGTAAAGGATCAATCCAGGGCGATATGGCAAAGCTTGCCGCACAGCAAACCGCCGAACCCGGCGTTGCTGCGGAATATCAGCGGATCAACCGCGATTACGAAACATTGAAGAAATCCTATGACGAGTTGCTGTCCAGCCGCGAAACCATGCGTTTGCGCGGTCAGGTGGAAACGCAAACCGATGCTGTGCAGTTCAAGGTTATCAATCAGCCCGAGATATCGAATGTGCCAGCCGCGCCGAACCGGCCGTTGCTGCTCACGCTCGTGCTGTTTGCCGGGCTGGGCGCGGGTGCAGGCTCTGCCTTTGCGCTGGGCCATTTGCAGACCAGCTTTCCGACAGCGGCAAAGCTGGAGAAAGCCAGCGGTCTGCCGGTAATCGGATCCATTTCGCAAATGCTGAACAGCGGGCAGCGCGCCGAGCGCAAACGCAAGCTGAAGCTGTTTTACAGCGGCACGGCGGCATTGGTGGGCGTGTTCGTCCTCCTGCTCGTGGCAGAATTTGTACAACGCGGCCTGACGGCTTGAAGAGGCAGAAACAATGAATAAGCATAGCTCAATCAAATCTGCAGGATCGCTGCTTGAACGCGCGTCTGAAATGTATGATTTCGGCGCTGCATTGCGGGGGCCGTCGGCTCCGGTGCAGCCGCAGGAAACACCAGACGGTGGCAAAGACACAGGAGAGGATCCCAAACGGACGCCTGCGCCTATCGCTGTCGAGGCGGAAAGCATTACTCCGCGTGCTGCCCCGATACCCGCACCGGCACCTGCCCCGATACCAGCACCGATACCAGCACTGGCCAGAGAAAAGCCGCGTCCTGCGAAACGCGCGGACGCGATCTCGCACAGCCGGTTTGCACACATCGACAGAAAGCAGCTGATCGACAATAACTTCATTGATCCTGACGGCGCGGTATCCGGCCTGTCGGAAGAATTCCGTATCGTCAAACGCCAGCTTCTGCTCGCGGCGCGCGGCGGCAAGGGGTATGAACCGGTAGAACATGGCGAACGCATTTTGATATGCTCCGCCCATCCTGATGAAGGCAAGACCTACAGCGCGGTAAATCTCGCATTGTCGATGGCCAAGGAGAAGGACAACCGTGTCCTTCTGATCGACGCCGATTTTGCCAAGCCCAGTATCGTGAAAACACTGGGTATCGAAAACACAACCGGGCTGATGGATGCGCTGGCGGATGACAGCTGCGATGTTGAAAGTCTGGTCGTCGATACTGACGTGCCGGGTCTTTCGGTGCTGCCTGCTGGCGCTGCGACCAATCATGATACCGAATATCTGGCATCGTCGCGCACATCACAGATACTTGATGAGCTGACCGCGAATGACCCATCGCGGATCATAATTTTCGATTCGCCGCCAGCTTTGGCAGCTTCGCTTGCCTCTGTTCTTGCACTGCATGTTGGCCAGTGCCTGATGGTGGTGCGAGCAGACGAAACCACAGACAGCGCGCTGCGTGACGCGCTTAATTTACTCAGCGGCTGCGATAATATCCAGCTGCTGCTCAATCGCGCAAAATTCTCTCCCACAGGCCGAAAATTCGGCAGCTACTACGGATATGGAGCATGACTATGCCTTACCGGACACACCAGACCAAATTTATCGCTGCACTGCTGATCAGTTCAGCATTCGCCATGCCGCAAATCGCATCGGCGCAGCAGCTTACCCCAGACTGGACCCCGTTTCAGGATGCGCCCGGCGACGAACCCGGCGCTGCAACCGATAGCGGTGATGCACCGCGTTCCAGCGGCAGTTCGCGCCAAGGCCCGCGCGTGGAAATCACGCCGTATATCGAGGCGCAGCAGGTGCTTGTCGCTGATCTGAAAAATGGCGGCGACGTGCTGACCTACTCAACAATTGCCGCCGGAGTGGATGCTTCCATCCAGACGCGCCGTGCCGAAGGGCAATTGAACGTGCGGTATGAACGATTGATAGCTTATGACAATGGCGTCGAGGATCAGGATCTGGTAACAGGTCTGGCACGCGGCTCTGTTGCTGTGGCGCGCGGGCTTACCTTTGAAGCGGGCGGCGTTGCCACACGTACGAAGGTGGACGGCCGCGGCGCTTCGCCGTCCAATCTGGTTGGTAATCCTGACAATGTAACGCAGGTATATTCCATTTACGCCGGGCCATCCTATCAAAGCAGGATCGGCAATCTTGAGGTCGGCGCGGCTTACCGTGCAGGCTATACCAAGGTGGAAAGCAAGGATGTCAATCTGCCTGCGGGGCAGGACTCTTTCTCCACTTTTGATGACAGTGTCAGCCATTCTGTAACCGCATCCGTCGGGATGCAGCCGGGGCCGTTGCCTGTCGGCTGGTCCGTCAGCGGCGCATATGAGCGTGAAGATGCCGGCGTATTAGACCAGCGTTTTGAAGCTGCATCGGTGCGCGGTGACGTGGTGGTGCCAGTGTCACCCACATTCGCTGTAACCGGCGGTCTGGGATATGAAGATATTAAAGTTAGCGAGCGCGATGCTTTACGCGACGGCGCAGGCGAAGCCATTGTCGATAATGATGGCCGTTTGGTGACTGACCCTGCCTCGCCGCGGCTTGCCGCGTATCAGGAAGATGGCCTCATCTGGGATGTTGGCGTGATGTGGCGGCCAAGCAGCCGGACATCGCTCAGCCTGTATGGCGGGCAGCGTTATGGCAGCGAAACCTATGGCGGTAGCTTCACCTATCAACCGGGTAATGATTTCGCCGTGAATGTATCGGCTTATGATACGGTATCGGGCTTTGGCAGCCAGCTGAATGACAATCTTGCAGCTTTGCCAACGACATTCCGGGTAAACCGCAATCCGCTATCGGGTGATATTGGCGGCTGTGCCTTTGGCGCGGAAGGCGGGGCGTGCTTTAACGATGCCCTGCAAAGCGCGAATAACGCGGCATTCCGTTCACGCGGACTTACCGGTTCGGTTAGCGGTAAGCTGGCCGGATGGGATACCGGAGTTGCCGTCGGGTATGACCGGCGCAAATTCCTGACTGCCGCAACCGGCGGACAGGCGCAGCTCGACGGTGTTGTGGATCAGAATTATTTCGCACTTGCCTATCTGGGCAAAGATCTTGACCGCAGATCGCAGATCGATCTGAACGCATATGTCAGCTATTTCGATCCGGGCATTGCAGGCGCTTCCAACGTGCTGGCAACGGGTGCGAATGCAGCATATTATCGCCAGATCTTCCGCGGCCTTTCGGCCTCGGCAGCGGTCGGTCTTGATAGCTCCAAACAGGATGATCTGGAAGGGGAGCTGACAGGCTCCGCTCTGGTTGGCCTGCGCTACAGCTTCTGATCTGCGAATAGAAATTAACGGAGAATACAATTATGTATGACCAGTTTTATGGATTTAACGGTAAGCCGTTTCAGCTTACACCCGATCCGCAATTCTACTTTGAAAGTGGCACGCACCGTAAGGCGCTGTCCTATCTGGGCTATGGCCTGGCGCAAGGGGAAGGCTTCATCGTCATCACCGGCGAGGTAGGCTCAGGCAAATCGACGCTTGTCGGCCATTTGATGCAGACGATTGACAAGGCGCGGCTATCGGCGGCCACTATCGTCACCAGCCAGCTTGATGGCCACGATATGGTTCAGATGGCGGCCGAAAGTTTCGGCATCCACACATCCGGTCAGGACAAGGCAGTAACGCTGAAAGCTATCGAGGAACATCTGCATTCGGAGGCCCGTGCCGGTCGCCGGTCGCTGCTGATTGTCGATGAAGCGCAAAATCTGTCGATCGACGCGCTTGAAGAGCTTCGTATGCTGTCAAACTTTCAGCTCGGTTCGGATGCGTTGCTGCAGATATTCCTTCTCGGCCAGCCGGAATTTCGCGATTTGGTGCATAACACCGCCGAACTGGAACAGCTGCGCCAGCGGATCATCGCGACCCACCATCTCGAAGCGATGGAAGCGGACGAGGTTGAACCATACATCATCCACCGGCTCAGCCATGTTGGGTGGACTGGGCGACCACAGATTTCCAGCGATGCAGTGCAAGTGCTGTATAAAGAAACCGGCGGCATTCCGCGCAAATTAAATGCGTTGATGAACCGGGTATTGCTGATGGGTTCGGTTGAACAGGTCGAGACGATCGACGGCGATCTGGTAAAGGCAGTCATTGCCGACATGGCCGGAAAACCGTTTGAATATTCCGCTCCGCAAAATACCGCCGCTCCGCAACCTGAACCGAAAACAGCGCCGGAGCCGCAGGTCAAATCAGAACCGGAAGCTGCGCGCGAGCCAGAACAGGCGCCGTCTGTGCCTGTTGCGGCCAGCTCGGCAGCGGCGGCCTCTATCGCCGCCAAATCTGTGCAGGCCGATATGCCGCGTTCGGTTCCCGAAGCATCGGCTCCGGAATTTGTTGCTGCTCCCATTACAGCGCCCGTTGGGCCCCCGGCCAGCGACGACGTATCTGCGCCTGCACCTGCCGAAGCGGCAGTTGCGGATACAGCGCAGAGCGACAATAAAGACGGCGGGCAAGTTGCCGGGACGGTGCCGGAAGCTGGCAGTGTCTATGCTGATCGTATCGCCCAGTTGGAACTGAAAGTCGGCGAACAGGAAGCCGCGCTTCACCGTGTGCTGGCAATGATGATAGACTGGATGGACAAGGAACAGGAAGTTCTCGACCGCAAATTGAACAAAGCACGCGCGGCTTAAAGAAAACTACGCCGGGTCGCAGTGCGATGCCGGGCGAACAGGAAAGGGTGATGGAAAATTGCTTAATGCACTTTCCGTTGATGTGGAAGATTGGTTTCAGGTCGGTGCGTTTGAAAATGTGATCAAACGCAGCGATTGGGATAGCCTGGAATGCCGTGTCGAACGCAACAGCGACGCGGTGCTTGCGCTGTTTGATGATGCCAATGTAACTGCCACATTCTTCACGCTGGGCTGGGTGGCGGAACGCTATCCTGCTTTGGTTCGCCGCATTGTGGATGCGGGGCATGAAATCGCCAGCCATGGCTATGGCCATGACCGCGTATTCACCTTCACACCAGATGGCTTTGCTGCCGACCTGCGTAAATCGCGCGCGTTGATCGAAGACGCCGCAGGGCAGAAGGTCAGTGGATACCGCGCGCCCAGCTTTTCAATCGATACGCGCACCCCGTGGGCGCATGAGATATTGGCGGAGCAGGGCTATGCCTATTCCTCCAGCGTGGCACCAATACAGCATGATCATTATGGCTGGGCCGATGCGCCGCGATTTGCGTTTCGCCCGGTGGCAGGCTCCGATTTTCTGGAAATACCGGTCACAACAGCGCAGCTTGGCAGTAAGCGGCTGGCGGCTGGCGGCGGCGGATTTTTCCGCTTGTTGCCCTACGCCTTTTCCAGCTGGGCCATCCGGCAGGTAAACCGCGACGAAGGCCGCCCCGCGATCATATATTTCCACCCGTGGGAGATTGATCCCGATCAGCCGCGCGTGGCCAATGCGCCGCTGAAATCCAAGCTGCGCCATTATGCGCGGTTAAGCGGCATGGCGGGCAAGCTGAAAAAACTGGCAGGCGATTTCGAATGGGAACGGCTCGATTCGGTAGCCAAGCGCGAACAGGCGAGGATTATTGCATGAATGCGCAGACACAGTTTACATCACGGCTAACACGCAGTCGTATCGCGGTCCGCATTGCCGATCTTGGCGATGCCGGTGAAGCAGCACGGCTTGACGCGTGGATTTGCGCGCAGCCCGATAGCACGCCGTTCCACCGTCCGGCATGGCAGCAGGCCATCACGCGCGCCACAGGGCAGCAGGCTGTATGCTTTTTAGCCGAAGATATCAGCAGCAATATCATAGCCGTATTGCCCATGCATCTTATTCATTCTGCGCTGTTTGGCCGCGCGCTGGTATCGTCCGGCTTTGCAGTTGGCGGCGGCATTCTATCACGCAGCCAAACCGCAACACGGCGGTTGGCGCAGGCCGCATGGCAATTTGCCGAGCGCCATAGCTGCCCGACCGTTGAACTGCGCGGCGGGGCATATCCGGCCGGGCGCGATGCAAAGGGATGGATCATAAAGAAAGGCGCGCATGCGAATTTTGCGCGCACGCTAACTGCCGATGACGATGCCGAACTGCTCGCCATTCCGCGCAAGCAGCGTGCCGAGGTGCGCAAGGGGCTGAAAAACGAATTGCGGATTGAAACCGGCAACGGCCAGCGCGATCTGGATTGGCATTATGATGTCTATGCCGAAAGCGTCCGCAATCTGGGCACTCCGGTATTTCCGCGGGCCTTAATGGCGGAGACAGCGACAGCGTTTGAAAACGACGCCGATATCCTGACGGTGCTTGACGGCGATCGTCCGGTGGCCAGCGTGCTTAGCCTGTATCATCGCGGTACCGTGATGCCATATTGGGGCGGCGGTGTGTGGGATGCGCGGCGGCTGCGCGCGAATGATGTAATGTATTATGCGTTGATGAACCATGCCCGCGCACGCGGATGCCACAGTTTTGATTTTGGCCGGTCAAAAACAGAAAGCGGTGCATATTTTTTCAAGAAGAACTGGGGCTTTGAACCTGAACCGCTGGCCTATGCCGTGCGCACTGCCGATGGGGCGGAGCCGCGCGATGTAAACCCCAATAGCCCGAAATATCGTGCGCAGATCGCGATGTGGCAGAAATTGCCGCTGCCTGCTGCGAACCGCATCGGACCATGGATATCGAAGGGTTTGGGATAATGGAGCAGATATTATTCCTCGCCCACCGGGTGCCGTGGCCTGCCGATCGCGGCGACAAAATTCGGTCGAACAATATCCTGAAGCGGCTGGCAGAGCTTGGCCATGTGCATGTTGGCGCGTTTGCCGATGATGATCGCGACATGGATCATTCCAGCGAGATGCGCCAATTCCTTGCCAGCCAGCATATCGAAAAGCGTAAAAAGCCGATGATGCGCGCGGGGATAGAGGCGATACGCCGCGGCGAACCTGTGTCGCTCACCAGCTTTCATTCGCCGCGCATGCAGGCATGGGTCGATGAATTGATCGCGCGCGGAAAGATCAGCCATATCTTCGTTTTTTCGGGGCAAATGGCGCAGTATGTTCCGCATGATTTTGCTGGCAAGCTGATTATGGATTTCGTCGACGTCGACAGCGCCAAATTCGAAAGCTACGCGGACGAAGGCAATCCGCTCATGCGATGGATACATGCGCGGGAGGGCAGGCTGCTGCGCGCATACGAACATGAAACCGCCCGCCGCGCCGATGCCAATCTGTTTGTCAGTGATGCCGAAGCGCAGCTTTTCCGCGACCGATCGGGCCTGCGCGTGGATAAGGTGATGGCTTTATCGAACGGGATAGACACGTTATTCTACAATCCGGAAAACGACTTTGCAGCGCCGAAGCGTAAGCTGAACGGCGAGCTGATCGTTTTTACCGGACAGATGGATTATCGCCCGAATGTCGAGGCTGTGGTTGATTTCGCCACCCATGCCATGCCCAAGATCTTGCGCAAGTTGCCCCATGCCAAATTTGTCATTGTCGGCCGCAATCCCACAGGGGCGGTAAAGGCACTGGCGAAAAAACCCGGCGTGAAAGTGATCGGCCCGGTTGACGATGTGCGCAGCTGGCTGAGCATAGCCGACGTAGTGGTGGCCCCGCTGCGTATTGCGCGCGGAATACAGAATAAAGTGCTGGAGGCGATGGCCATGGCAAAGCCAGTGGTGGCCTCCACTGCCGCTGCCGAGGGCATATCGGCTGCGCATAATCAGCATTTTATTATCGCGCCCAATGTCGCGGCGGAGGCGCAGTCGGTTATCGAACTGCTCGGCGATGCGAAGCGGCGCGATCTGCTGGGCCGCACGGCGCGCGCGCATGTGATTGACTATTACGGATGGGCACATCAGCTGCGGCCATTGGACGCGCTGCTGGATATAAACACGCATATAGAACAGGCTGCTGAATAATGCCGACAGCGGCTGTTATTCCGCTGTCGTCGCAGCGGCTGCGCTGGTTTTTCTCGCGCCGCGGTGACAGCATATGGCTGCGCCCGTTGCAGCTGACAGCCGCGGCATGGGCCGTGCTGTTCGTGCTGTTTTTCGGCGATGCTGCGCATATGCTGCACACCTGGTGGAACAGCTCTACATTTAACCATTGCCTGCTGATTGTGCCGATTATCGGGTGGCTGGTGGTGCAGCGGCGCGAAGAACTGGCGCAACTGGCTCCGCAAAGCTGGTGGCCTGCAGTGTTATGGTTTGGCGCCGGTGCCGGTGGCTGGTTGCTGGGCGAGGCTGCCGGCGTTGCGCTCGCGCGGCAGGCAGGGCTGATCATGATGTTGCAGGGCAGCGCATCTGCCATTTTAGGGGCGCAGGTAACGCGCGGATTGCTGTTTCCGTTATTCTATATGTTTTTCCTCATACCGTTTGGCGAGGAATTCGTGCCTGCGCTGCAGATGCTTACCGCCGACATGTGCATGGCGCTGCTCGCACTGGTGGGCGTTCCTGCGCATATCGAGGGGATATTCATCACCACCCCCGGCGGCTATTTCCGCGTGGCGGAGGCATGTTCGGGCGTGAAATTCCTTGTCGCGATGGTGGCGCTGGGCGCACTCGTCAGCAATCTGTGTTTCAAAAGCTGGGTGCGCCGTGCCGGGTTCATGGCGCTGTGCGTTGTTGTTCCCATCCTGGCGAACGGGCTGCGCGCGTTTGGCACGATCTATATTGCAGAACATACCGGCATCGAATTTGCCGCAAGCTGGGATCATGTGTTTTACGGCTGGGTGTTCTTCGCCATCGTTATCGGATTGGTGATGGCGATCGGATGGCGTTTCTTTGATCGCCGGGCGGATGAAGCAGCGTTCAATCCCGCTGAAATTCCAGCGACAGCCTTTGGCGCGGCCAAGCCCAATCTGGTGCTTGCTTTAATCACGGCGATGGCTGTCATACCGTTGGCGTGGTCTGCGCTCGTGATGAACCGCGCCGGTGATTTGCCCGATCGGATCGCCATGCCGCAAGTCGCTGGATGGGAGCAGATACCCTATACGCCAACTGCGGACTGGAAGCCGAATTTCGCAGGCGCATCGCATTATTTGTTTGGCCGTTATCGCAGCGCAGCGGGCGAAGATGTGGATCTGTTCGCCGTGGCCTATAATCGTCAGGCGGAGGGGCAGGAGCTGGTCGGTTACGGGCAGGGCGCCATTGCACCTGACAGCCGATGGAGCTGGAGCGAGAATATCGCCGCACCGCCAAATGCGAAGGGCGAACGGATCAAAACCGCCGGGCCTGTGAAGCGCGAAGTGCTCAGCTTCTACCGCATAAACGCAGTCACCACCGGTTCGCCGGTAAAGGTGAAGCTGGAGACATTGAAGGCGCGCCTGTTTGCAGGCGATCAGCGTGCAGTGGCGATTGTGCTGTCGGCGGAGCATCGCGGCCAAGATACGCAGCGCGCGGCGCTCGACAGATTTTTGGAAGACATTGGCGATATTGACAAAGTTGCTGACCGCATGATTGCAATCGATTAGTGGTGCGTTGAAACGCGGGCCGGTGCAGAACATTTTGCGGAGCGAATAACGAACCATGTGCGGGATAGCAGGCATTTTCCATATCGAGACGGCAAAGCCCGTTGATCCCGAACGCGTTCGGCGGATGACCGACAGCATCGCGCATCGCGGCCCGGATGGCAGCGGCGTTTGGACATCGCCGGGTGTCGGGCTGGGCCATCGGCGACTGTCGATCATTGATCTGGAAGGCAGCCCGCAACCGATGCATACGGCATGCGAACGCTTCACTGTCAGCTTCAATGGAGAGATCTACAACTTTCGCGAATTGCGCCGCGAACTTGCTGGCATGGGCCATGAATTTCGCACCGATGGCGATACCGAAGTGATCCTTGCCGCGTGGAAGGCATGGGGGCCGGACAGCGTATCGCGGTTGCACGGCATGTTCGCTTTCGCCATTCATGATGCGAAGGAGCGCGCGCTTACGCTGGTGCGTGACCGGCTGGGCGTGAAGCCGCTATATTATGCCCCGCTCGCCGATGGCAGCGTGATCTTCGGTTCGGAGCTGAAGGCATTGCTCGCCCATCCCGCATTGCGCAAGACACCCGACAGCCGGGCGATTGAGGATTATATGGCGTTCGGCTACGTCCCCGATCATCGCTGTATTGTCGCGGGCGTTTTGAAATTGCCGGCGGGGCATATGCTGCCGCTCACGCTGGGCAAGCCTTTGCCGCAGCCACAGCAATATTGGGACATCGACTATTCGGGCCGGATGAAGGCCAGTCAGGGCGAGATTGAGGAGGAGCTGCTGCGCCTGATGCGTGAGGCTGTCACATCGCGCATGGTATCCGATGTGCCGCTGGGCGCGTTTCTTTCCGGCGGGGTAGATAGCTCCAGCGTCGTGGCATTGATGGCGGAGAAATCGAAAGCACCGGTGAACACCTGTTCAATAGGCTTTGACGTCGCGAGGCTGGATGAGAGCAGCTATGCCAAACAAATCGCGCAGCGTTTCGCCACCAATCATCACGCGCGCAATGTCGGCTCCGATGATTTCGGGCTGGTGGACACGCTCGCCGATCATTTTGACGAACCTTTTGCCGATGCGTCCGCGCTGCCCACATACCGCGTATGCGAATTGGCGCGCGAGAATGTGACGGTGGCACTGTCGGGCGATGGCGCGGATGAGGCGCTGGCCGGGTATCGCCGCCATGTGTTCCATCATAACGAAGAACGCGTGCGGGCCATGATCCCCGCGCCGATCCGTGCAAATATCCTTGGGCCGTTGGGGCGGCTGTATCCCAAGGCTGATTGGGCGCCGCGGCCATTGCGCGCGAAAACAACGCTGTTATCGCTCGCGCGGTCTGGCGAGGAAGGCTATACCGAAGGCGTCGGCGTGAACCCGCCCGCGCTGCGCCATAGCATTTACAGCGCCGGTTTCGCGCGCCAGCTTTCAGGTTACGCTGCCGAGGATTATATGCAGGATCTGATGCGCAATGCTCCGGCGCAAAGCGGGCTGGACCGTGCGCAATATGCCGATATGAAGATGTGGCTGCCGGGCGATATCCTTACAAAGACCGACCGGATGAGCATGGCCGTAAGCCTGGAGGCGCGAGAGCCATTGCTCGACCACCGCCTGATGGAATTTGCCGCGCAGTTGCCCGAAAAATTGCGTGTGCGCGGCGGGCAGGGCAAATGGATTATGAAAAAAACAATGGAGCGTTATCTGCCCGATGACATCTTGTACCGCTCCAAAATGGGCTTTGTCACCCCGATCAGCGATTGGTTCCGCGGCGAATTGGCGGGCGAGGCAAGGGGGCTTTCCAAGCAAGCTGCCCTAGCGCAAATGGACTGGTTCGACGCGCGCGCGGTAGACCGTATTGTGGAGGATCACATCGCAGGCCGCGCCGAATACGGACGGCTGCTATGGCAACTGCTGATGCTGGAGAAAAGCGTGTCGCGGGTATTTGGGTAAGGCTTTTGCTCTGAGCATAAATGTCTCTGCGCCATCCTGCCTCCTGCAATTCCACGAAGCGGCAATGCTCGCCTAAAGCGCCCTACTAACGGGAAGTCTGCTTACCTGCGTTTGCGGGCAAGTTTCCGCCGCACTTTAGGGGCATATTCGACGAAATTGGCCTCAATCGCCTCAGTTATCTCTTTTAAAACATCAGCTGGATTATCTTCTTCTTTGATAGGAAACACAGTCAATTTATTAGCGCCTTCGCCCCTATGGCGGATATCCCATTGGGGTTGAGTTGAATACTGACGGAAATCAAACCTGGTCGCGAAACGATCGCCCCAGACGATATCTTCGACTAGGTAATGTGAACGTAGATGTAGTTCGTAGTAGCAGATTGCATCAGACGAGGAGCGGCGCTCTTTCCGCTTCTTTGTAACCTTATCTGACTCGGTTTCGTTATGAGTTATGGTCTTTGTGCCAGAAGGTAAGCCAAGCGTGCCTATAATATCTGCGCGCTGAATAGCCTGAAACTGGAGCTTGCTCGTTACAAGCCGAGTAAATTGGTCATCGGTGGTTTCGCCGACATCGCCTGGAAAGAGGATCGCCAATCCTGGTGCAAGTCCGCTACCAAATGGTAAGCTGCTGAAATCGGCAGCTGGCCAGACATGAAGTTCACATTGGTCCACAGCCGATTTGGTGCCGTCAGTCGAATTCTCCTGAGCAAGTGAAGCAGACGAAAAAACAACGGCGGCAACGCAGCTCACTGCTATTGCGACACTTGAGCTTAGTACTGAATTTCCAAACATTAAGTCT
>ENA-ORXU01001736-ORXU01001736.1-marine-metagenome-genome-assembly--contig:-NODE-1736-length-16665-cov-3.004883_pt1 | contig 16665 bp, 14 predicted proteins | sample MGYA00237869_ERZ511484 | MGnify/ENA metagenome assembly ERZ511484
ATTGAGCCTGGTAGCCGTGCTTACAGTTGCAATCCTACTCGCGATTCAGGCGCCCACCGTTAGTCGTAAGCTTTCCTACTCTGGCTGGGATATTGAGCATTTCACGGCTGCCAACGCAACTGACTACAGCGATGCTGGCCGTTACTGGAGCTACCGGGCGGCGCTTGAAGCTGGAAAACAACGACCTCTGCTCGGCGCACCCGATCCTGGCATTCGAGCGGCTATCGCTGATGCGTATAAGAATCTTGGGCAGCCAGCCGGTACGCTTTTGCCTACTAATCAGTATCTGTTTAGCTGGTTGTTGGCTGGGGTGCCGGGCTTGCTCGGTGTATTCGCATTTTTCATGGCTCCGCTGCTCGAACCTCGCTGGTGGTCCAAGCCCTTTCTCGCCGAAGTACTCGTACTGATCGGCTTACTGTGTCTGGTAGAGACGCCCTTTGCGAGCGACGTAGGAGTGGCGCTTTGTGCACTCGTAGTGGTGCTGGCAAAGCTGGGCGGCTTAGAGGAGCGGGCCGCTTAGTGCGTTATTGGCCTTACGGCAAAACCAGCCACATCGATCATCGCTGAGCGATACGTCTTGGTGTCCAAGGATGTGCATCGGCAATTGGAGGATCAGGAGCTTTAAAGCGGCGAAACACAAAGCCACAGAGTACCCCAAAAACAAAGCCCCCGATGTGCGCCCACCAAGCCACTCCTGCAGTGTCTTCAGTGGGTACCCCAAGGGAGGCGCTCCCGCTCATTATTTGTTGAACGATCCAAAATCCCAGGAACAAAAACGCACTGATCCGAAAAGGAAAGAACAGCCACAACATGCGAATTTGGGAATGGGGGAAGCATACGAGGTACGCACCCATAACGGCAGCAATAGCACCAGAGGCGCCAATGGCGGGGATGGTCGATGCCGGATTGGAGAAGTAGTGGCCAAGCGTGGCAACTATACCTCCCGCGAGGTAAAAGGCGAGGTAGCGTAGCCTACCTATCGTCTGCTCGATGTTATCGCCGAAGAGGTACAAGAATACCATGTTGCCAATCAGGTGCATCCAACCCCCGTGCATAAACATGCTTGTGATTGACGACCACTTGTCGAGGCCTGCCGGCACAAATCCGTAGGTGTACACGAGGCTTTCCAGCTCGCCCTGGGGAAGGCTTACCTGGTAGCCAAAAACGGCAATGTTGATCGCGATCAGCACATAATTGACCACTGGAAAGGCCCCATTGGGAACGTTCGTGTCTCCGTAAGGAAATATCATGTGCTGGGTTTAGCGCGCACGATGGCAGGTTGTTTAGGCTAGGCCTTCGCGGATAAAGTCATGGAGGTGCACCATGCCGGCGTAGGCCCCTCCCTGGTCAACGAGGATGAGTTGATTGATCTGGCGGGCTTGAGCTTCAGCGAGGCCTGTGGCAGCCAGTTGGGTATCCAACATGCGCACAGGATTTGGCGTCATGAGTTGTTTTGCCGAAAGGCGTAGGGCCTCCAATCCCTTCCCAAGCGCACGACGTAAATCACCGTCGGTGATGATTCCTTGCAATTGGCCAGCTGCGTCTATGACTGCCGTTGCGCCAAGTCGACCAGAAGAAAGGGCCACGACTACATCCGCAATAGGAGCATTGTCTTGTACCTGCGGCCGGGCGTTGCGACACGCTAAATCGACAAGTGTAACGGTGAGTCGCTTCCCGAGCGAACCCCCTGGGTGCAAGGCGGCGAAGTCGTCGCGTGAAAATCCGCGCAGCGCCATTACTGCCGTAGCAAGGGCGTCTCCAAGCGCCATTTGGGCAATCGCACTAGCAGTAGGCGCGAGATTGTGCACGTCGGCCTCGCGCTGTAGTGGAGTGAGTAGGGTAAAATCGGCCTGCTTGGCCAAGAAGCTATCACCTCGTGCCACCACAGCAACCAGGACAGCACAGCGCGGTCTTATTATCGGAAGGAGGTTGCGGACCTCTGCTGTCTCACCACTCTTCGACAGCATCATCACGATGTCGGAATCCTGAACACTGCCGAGGTCACCATGGATGGCATCGCCAGCATGTAGAAAAGCTGCAGGAGTGCCTGTGGAGTTGAAAGTTGCAGCGGTCTTCTGGGCAACTAAAGCGCTTTTGCCTACTCCAGCCACGATGATGCGACCGGCACAGGCGTGGATCGCTTTGGCGACCTCGGCAAAGGTGTCGTTAAGGGACACTTCGAGTGCCGCAAGCGCCTCACCTTCAATGGCAAGGGTGCGTCGGGCGGTGTCTAAAATCAACCGATTGTCTGACATACTGGGGAAATGCCATCCGGGCCGTTCGCTTAAATTCGTAAAAGCGTGTGGAAAGGCTAACCGACCACTCAGATGCTTACCAGCAAATAAACGCTAATTTGGGTGCTGCCCTCCACAGGGCAGTGTCAGCCGCTCTTTGTCGCCGCATTTCTCGGCGCTCGATCAAAGGTTGTACGCCACCCAACCTTCATCTTTTTTTCGACCGTTACACCATCCGAGCGAATGATCGCCACTAGCGAACGTCTTCACGAGTCCCTCCAGCACTACTTCGGGTTCGATAAATTCAAAGAGAAACAGGAGGATATCTGCCTCTCGGTTCTCGAGGGCCGCGACACCTTTGTCATCATGCCTACGGGCGGGGGCAAGAGCCTGTGCTATCAGCTTCCTGCGCTCATGCTCGACGGCTGCGCGCTGGTGATCAGCCCACTCATCGCGCTGATGAAAAATCAGGTAGACGCTATCCGTGGCTTTGGCCAGGACGACTCGGTAGCCCACTACCTCAACTCCTCACTTACGAAGGCCCAGGCGCGTACAGTAAAGGAGGACATTCAAGCCGGTAAGACCAAGCTGCTCTACGTGGCGCCTGAGACCTTGACCAAGGAGGAGAACATTGACTTCTTCCGAGCCACCAATCTCTCCTTCGTCGCCGTAGACGAGGCGCATTGCATCTCGGAGTGGGGGCACGATTTTAGGCCAGAATACCGCCGCATTCGCCAAATGCTCGACGATATCAATCGCGAAATCCCCGTCGTGGCACTTACCGCTACGGCCACGCCAAAGGTTCAAGGCGATATCGTCAAGAACCTCAATATGCGGGATGAGGCGAGCTACGTCACCTCATTCAATCGCACGAATCTGCTCTACGAGGTTCGCTCGAAAGGCAGCAAGGAAAACACCTTCCGCTCCATCATACAGTTTGTCGTAGGCACCAAAGGAGCTTGCGGCATCATCTATGTCCAGAGCCGCAAGAGCACCGAGGAAATCGCCTCCGCGCTTGCTGTAAATGGTGTGCGAGCCAAGCCCTATCACGCCGGCCTCGATGCGAAGACACGCAGCCGCACGCAAGACTTGTTTATTAAAGACGATTGCGACGTCATTGTTGCTACCATCGCTTTCGGTATGGGCATCGACAAGCCCAACGTGCGCTTTGTGATGCACTACGATATTCCAAAGTCGATCGAGAACTATTACCAAGAGACAGGCCGTGCCGGTCGGGACGGCGTGCAGAGTACCTGCATTGCCTATTACAATTACAAGGACATTCTCCGCCTCGAGAAATTCTTACGTGATAAGCCTGTTGCCGAGCGCGAACTCGGGCGTCAGCTCATTCAAGAGGTGACCGCTTACTCCGAGACGGCAACCTGCCGAAGAAGATTTTTGCTTCACTACTTCGGAGAAGAATACCCGCACGAGAATTGCGGGCTCTGCGACAACTGCGTGAATCCTAAGCCGCGTAAAGAGGTCCAAACGGAGATGCATCAGGCACTTTCCGCGATCAAAGAACTCGACGAGAATTACACTATCTCCACCTATGTCGACTACGTGATTGGCAAGAAAACTAAGGAGATGAAGGATTACCGCTTCGACCAGCGACCGCTGTACGGAGTAGGTAAGGAACACGACGACAACTTCTGGGTCTCATTGATTCGTCAGGGTATCCTCAATGACTTGATTTTTAAGAATATCGAGACTTATGGGCAATTGTCTGTCACGGATAAGGGTCAGGAGTTTCTGGACAAGCCGTACGCGATGTCCATTCCGCTGAATCACGAGTTTGATTCCTCGGACATGAATCCCGACCCGGCGCCCGCTCGCTCGGTAGCCCTCGACGAGCCGCTACAGCAGCTGCTCAAGGATTTGCGTAAGAAGGTGGCCGACGATAAAGACTTACCGCCCTACGTAATCTTCCAGGATCCTAGCCTCGATGATATGGCGACACAGTACCCCGTGTCGGTCGAGGACATGGCCAAAATTCAGGGTGTTAGTGTTGGCAAAGCCAAGCGCTACGGCAAGCCATTCATGGAGCTGATTGCTAAGTATGTCGACGACAACGACATTGAACGTCCCACGGACTTCGTAGTCAAGCAAGTGGCCAACAAGAGCCGCTCGAAGGTTCAGATCATTCAGGGTATTGATAAGAAGCAGGGCCTTGATGAAATCGCTGAAGCAATCGGCATGTCGATGGACGATTTCCTCGACGAACTTTATGCGATTGTATCCTCAGGCACCAAAGTCAACATTGATTATTTCCTCGACGAAGAGCTCGATGAATACGTTGTTGAAGATCTCCATGATTACTTCATGGAGGCTAAGAGTGACGATCCAGAGGTTGCCTTTGCTGCCTTGAAAGAAGACGATGTCACCATGGAGGAGATTCGGATGTACCGAATCAAGTTCTTGAGCGACATGGCGAATTAGGCTTTCTAGCTATAGCCTACTTTGCGGCGCGTGACGATCTACATCCTCAACGGTCCTAATCTTAATCTCGTAGGCAAGCGCGAGCCTGGCATCTATGGTGATCGCTCGCTCGACGACTACCTCGGAAGTCTGGTAGCGCAATATGCCGACCAGGCTGTGGTCGAGTTATTCCAATCTAACCATGAAGGTGTCCTCGTGGACAAGCTTCATGAGATTGGTTTTGGCGAACGCACCCACATCATCCTTAACGCTGGGGCGCTCGGACATACCTCTATCGCGCTTGGCGATGCTATACGCGCCATTACTGCTCCCGTAGTAGACGTGCATATTTCAAATGTGCATGCCCGCGAGGCCTTCCGGCAAAACTCATTTGTAACACCGGCCGCAGTAGGAACAATTAGCGGACTCGGGCTGGCAGGATATCGACTCGCCTTAGACTATTTCCTGAATTATCACGAAAATCATACGATCTAGTGCCAAGCAAGCACCACCATAAGCTTCACTATTTAGAGCTAACAGCTCCTGATTTAGAGGCTGTCAAAAAGTTTTATAGCAAAGTTTTTGGCTGGGAATTCGTGGACTACGGTCCTGACTATACGAGTTTTACCAGAGAATCCGCGGGGCTTGATGGCGGATTTGAGCGTGGCGACGGCGAGCAGCGAGCCGCTCTGCCTATCCTTTTGACCGACGATCTGGAGGCGAGTTTGGAGGCAGTTAAAGCCGCCGGCGCAACGATCGTAGTCGAGCCGTTCAGTTTTCCTGGCGGACGGCGATTCCAATTCCTCGACCCTGCTGGCAATGAGTTGAGTGTCTGGACAACGACCGAGGAAGACTAGTTATAGCAAGGCTACCCACGATCGGGGTCGTCGCTCTTGGTGATGTCGCCTCCAGCGACGGTAAGCACAAACGATGAGTTGGCACCAAGCTTTCTCGTGCGGCGCCTGCCAATAAGTCCATACAACACCATGGCACCACTTGCAGCAGCCGAACCGATCGCAAAATTTTTCTGACCTCCCGCGAGGCCTCCTGCAAGACTGACAACGCCAATCACTGCGAGGTTAAAGCTTCCTTGAGCGACGGCGTAGGTGCGCAATCCAGCCCCACGCCGCGGAAATCGCACGCTCTCAATGTTCGATAGGCTGACAATGAGATCTTCTAGCCGAACCGCCTGCGACTCGGGAAAGAGATCAGTAATGCGGGCCACAAACAACTCGTCTTCGCCAGCCAATCGCCACTCTAGTGGTGTGCCCTTCGCAAAGCAATAGGTCGAACGCGACGACGGCCCCTGAAGCAAGAGATACGGTTGATCCTGCGCCAGCGCGGCACCGCAAACAGTAGCAAGTGCTAGGAAGAGGAGGAAGATTCGGCGTCGAGTCGCCTCAGCAGTTTGCGCCATGCTCGGTGTAAATCGTTTTGGGAGGGGAGATCGCGGCCTGTGAAGATGAGCATTCCCTGTAATCGCACCGCTCGTTGGCCACAGTACGCGTAGAGGGGCGCCTTATGCAAACGGTAGGCTTCTCGCATGCGCCGCTTCACAAAGTTGCGATCTACAGCGCGTTTAAAGCTTCGCTTAGAGGCCACGAAACCAATCTGCACCGGCAAGGACAGCGCATCGGCGTGAACAGGATTGTCAGCTTGGTCCTGCACTGGAAACTCTCGGTACACCAAGCGTAGCGGGTAGGCTTTCACGCTACGACCTCCCTGAAAAAGCGCATCGATGTCCCTGCGCTTCTTGAGTCGTTCTGCACTGGGCAGGGTATTTTCCAATTTTTTGTTTTAATTGTGGTCGCGTACAGCAATGTGCGTTGACGAAACGAATCGAAATGAAAAATCTCGCCCACGCCCAGGCGCTGGTACCCGACGCGCTGGTGAAGGCTGGCGCTGCAAAGGTGCGCACCTTGCCACTCGCTGAACCGAAGTATATAAAGGAGAAAATTCCCACTTCCACTGGCGAGGAGCATTTACCCGCTAAGACGCTTAAAGATTGGCACCCGGAAGAGCAGCCCCGTGAGCGATTGATGAAGTACGGTCCGGCGGCTTTGGCAAGCTCAGAGTTAATCGCGATACTCCTTCGCACCGGAACGCAGAAAGCCAGCGCAGTGGAGTTAGGTCGACAGCTCTTTCACGGCGCCGGAGGCAAATTGCGCGAGCTGGGAAGCAGGAGTTATCAGGAGTTGGCGCAAATTGACGGTATTGGCCATGTGAAAGCCGTAACGCTCGTAGCTGCTTTGGAGCTTGGCCGCCGACGAAGCATGGAGGCGGATGTGGAGCGTCCACTCGTAATGGGTAGTCGAGCGGCATACGACCTGGTAGCTCCATATATGCGCGACCTGCGTCATGAAGAATGCTGGGCGATTTTGCTCAACAGCGCCAAGCGTGCAATCGGAGTAGAGCGATTGAGTTCGGGTGGCATAGGTGGCACCGTGGTCGATATCAGAACCCTCATGGCTTTAGCGCTACGCTACGGTGCCACCTCCCTCATTCTCGCGCACAATCATCCTAGTCGATCACTCAATCCCAGCGAGCCAGATATCACCTTAACTCGGCAAATCGTCGAAGCCGGAAAACTGATGAACGTTCCGCTACACGATCACCTCATCATAGCAGGCGACAACTACTACTCCTTCAAGGATGCTAAGAAGCTGTAGGAGAGCGATGCACCGTAGAGTTAACCTAGTCTAACACTTAGGCTACCTTGCGACAGTATGGAAGAGATTCTCACGGCTTTTGATTACCCGTATGCCTGGCGTGCGCTGGTGGCGAGTGTGATGGTGGGATTGATGTGCGGAGCCTTGGGCTGCTTTATCGTGCTGCGCAACATGTCCATGTTTGGCGACGCACTTAGTCATGCTATCCTGCCGGGCGTGGTAGTCGCTTTTATGGTGGTGGGAGGATACTCTGCGTTAGGCTTTTTCCTCGGCTCGGTAGCGGCCGGCTTGCTCACTGCGGTGATGATCACCTGGATTCAGCAGCGAGTAGCGACTAAAAACGACGCGGCAATCGGCATTGTCTTCACTACCATGTTTGCGCTCGGCGTCATGGGTATCTCGTGGCTCTCAAAAAATGAGCACGCCCACATCGACCTAAAAGACTTTCTCTTTGGCAATGTCCTCGGCGTATCTGATACAGATTTGGTGCTTACCGGAATGATATGCTGCTATGTTTTGGCAAGCATCTATTTATTTTATCGGCCGCTGTTCGCGACTACATTTCAGCCTACGATGGCCCGCACCATGGGCATCAATACTAAGCTGGTACACTACTACCTGATGCTGCTGCTCTCGTTTGCCGTGGTGGCAGCGCTCCAAACCGTGGGGGTCATCCTTGTGGTTGCCATGCTAATTACTCCCGCAGCTACTGGCTTGCTTCTCGCCGAGCGGTTGCCGCGGGTTTTGGGTATCGCATCGTTGGTTGGGATGTTGGCCGCGGTGCTAGGCTTGTTGTTGGCCTTCGCTTTTGATACGACGCCAGGTCCGGCAATGGCGGTCACCTCCAGCTTGCTGTATGGATTGGCTGTATTCTTCGCCCCTGAGCGAGGCTTGGTATTCCGCTACTTCAGGAAAATTCGTCGCGGTCGTCGCATCGAGTTGGAAGATGTGCTCAAGCAGGGCACTCGACTACAGCGCGAAGGTCAATTAACGATCATCGGCCTAGTCGAAAGGACGGTTCTTCCCGAGCGTACTGTTCGGGCACGCCTCGGTACGCTCAGTAAGCGTGGGTGGGTACAGCTCGAACCGCTAAGATTTACAGAAGCTGGGCAGGCTGAAGCCGATAAGCTGGTACGTGCTCACCGCCTGTACGAGACCTTTCTCGTCAAGCGCCTTGGCCTCACTGAAGATCAAATCCACGACGAAGCAGAACGCTACGAGCACTTGCTTACTGCCGATTTACTTGATGAAATCGATCAGGAACTCGACTACCCCGATACCGACCCACACGGATCGCCAATTCCTCGAGCCTAGGCCCGATACAGGAGGGCTTCAGGGCTTCTCAGGATCCTTCAACTCCCCAAACACGTCTCGCAGGCGATACATCTCGTCGAGCGTGTCGTCAATATAGAATTGCACCTCGGGAATGCGGCGCACGTGCCTGCGAAGCCGATGCCCAAGACTCTGCCGAACACGTGCATACTCGTCTTCTAGCTTAAGGATCACCGCTTGCTTATCCTCGGTGCCGAATACGCTGAGGTATACCCGGGCTATCCCGAGGTCGGAGGTCATCTGCACTTCCGTTACCGTTACGAAAGCTTGCGCACCGTAGATATAGCTGCCCTCGTCGCGCAGTACTATGCTGATGTTGCGCTTTACGAGTTCGGCAACTTGTTCTTGTCGTATGCTGGCCATGGTGCACAGTTGTGTCGCAGTAAAAAGGCGCAGCTGCTACAATCGTTTGCGGCTTCCGCCAAAACCGGTCAAGATTTGACGGGCTGTCGGCCAAGCGTCCGTTTCTTCGCTGCGTGTTGCCCGCCTGGAAAGATTTCCTTGCCAAGCCCCTGACTACCCTTCAGGGCCTTACCGAACAGCGCGCCCAACTCTTTGCTGAAGAGCTGGGTGTACGCAGCCTGGGTGACTTGGTGTACCTGTTGCCGCTGCGGTATGTCGACAAAACGCAGGTAACTCCCATGTCAGCCTTGCCGAGCATTGGCAGCGGGGATGTATTCGTGCGGGGTGTGATGCGACGTATCAATCACATTGGGAAGGGAACCAAGCGTCGGGTCGTTGCAGTGCTAGCCGATGAGACTGGGCAGGTCGAGCTTACGTGGTTTCGCGGAGGTTACTATGCCGCGCGCTCACTCCAAGTGGGTCGCGCTTATTCTGCGTTCGGAAAAGTCAATGTGTTTGGGAAAAGCAGACGAGCTAGCATTGCTCACCCGGAAGTGTCCGAGCGTGCCGGTGCCAACGAAACTTTCGAACCAGTGTATCCGAGCACGGAAAAGTTTAACGCAACCGGCTCGAGCATGAAGGCGAGACGGCGAATGGTGAAGGCCATTCTCGATCAACTTGCAAAGCGATTTCCAGGGGCTGAGGACACGCTGCCCGCTACACTTCGCGAGCGCTACCGACTCGTAAGCCACGCGACGGCGCTCCACGATCTACATTTTCCTGCCAACAGTAACGCAGCGCACGAGGCAACACGCCGCATCAAGTTCGAAGACTTGTTTCTGTTTCAATTGCGACAGCTGCTCGGCAAGTACAGGCACGATAAGGAAGTGCGCGGATTTGAGATTTCCGGCCCTGGGGAGAAGTACGAATTCTTCGTCCGCGAGAAGCTTCCCTTTCAGCTCACAGGTGCCCAACAACGGGTTTTGACGGAAGTCGCCTCGGACCTCGGCTCCGGTACCCACATGAATCGGCTCATACAAGGAGACGTCGGCTCGGGTAAAACTATCGTCGCCCTCTTGGCAATGCTGATGGCCATCGATCATGGCTACCAGGCATGCCTCATGGCGCCAACGCAAATCCTTGCTCAGCAGCATTATCAAGGACTTACTGAGCTGCTAGCAGGCACTGGAGTGCAGGTCGGCTATCTAAGCGGCAACACCCCGGCTGCAAAGCGCAAGTCTCTGCTCACGGCTTTGCGCTCAGGATTCTTAGACATCGTGATTGGTACCCACGCGCTGATTGAAGAGCCAGTTGTATTTGAACGCCTTGGCCTCGCCGTAATTGACGAGCAGCACCGCTTCGGGGTAAAACAACGCGCCAAGCTTTGGCGTAAGAGTCAGCCGCATCCACCCCATGTGCTGGTGATGACGGCCACGCCGATACCGCGCACGCTGGCGCTCACCACGCATGCAGAGCTAGACGTTTCGAAAATCGACGAGCTGCCTCCCGGCCGCAAACCGGTAACGACCCGTCACCTTACCGAGAAACACCGGGCCGAAGTGACTGAGTGGATGCGCTCGGAGATTGCCAAAGGGCGCCAAGTGTACGTGGTCTATCCGCTCATCGAAGAGTCGGAGGCCATGGACCTAAAGAATGTGATGACCGGCTACGAGCGTATACAGGAACGCTTCCCCATGCCCGATTATCAAATTGCTATCGTTCATGGCCGGCTCAAGCCCGATGTCAAGGAGCAGGAGATGGATCGCTTCGTCAAAGGCACCACACAGATTATGGTGGCTACCACTGTGATCGAGGTTGGCGTCAATGTGCCCAATGCGACGGTAATGATTATCGAGAACGCCGAGCGCTTTGGCCTCAGTCAGTTGCATCAGCTCCGCGGAAGAGTAGGGCGTGGGGCCGAACAGAGCTACTGCATCCTCATGACGGAAGGCAGTCTGGGCGAGACGGCTCGCGAGCGCATGAAAACCATGACCAGCACCAACGACGGCTTTGTTATTGCCGAAAAGGACTTAGAGTTACGCGGAGCCGGCGACATCGAAGGCCTCCGACAAAGTGGGCAAATGCTGTTTAAACTCGCTCGGATACCCGAAGATGCAGTGATACTAGAGGTGGCCCACGAGGAAGCAAAAGCCCTGCTCAGCGAAGACCCCGAATTGGCAATGGAAGCTAATAGAGGACTACGCGACCACATGCGCGCTATCGGCGAGGCAAGGAGAGCCTGGACTCAGATCTCGTAGCCTATTGAGGGCCGTATGGTAGCGAGCGGCGGTGCTGGCGTGGAACTAGAATATAGTATCCTAGCGATTCCCGGCAAAACGCAGTACATTTGCGCTCCGATTTCAAAACGGCTGGCGATGAATACCTTCCAACTCAGCGGCGAGGCCCGCACCGATACCGGCAAGAAAGCGACCCGGCAGGATCGCGCCAACGGTCTTATTCCATGCGTGGTCTACGGTCGCAAGGGTGCCGAGCACTTTACCGTAACTCAGAAAGACGTTCGTAAGCTCGTGTTTACGCCTACGTTCAACGTAGTTGAGTTGTCTCTCGGTAGTGAGACAAAGCGAGCTATCGTTAAGGATGTACAGTACCATCCTACGACCGATGATATTCGGCACATGGACTTTCTTCTTCTCGAAGATGGCCATCCTGTAAAGGCTAGCATCCCCCTCCGCACCAAAGGCGTTAGCCCTGGCGTCAAGGGTGGTGGTCGCCTCGTACAGACTGTCCGCGACATCAAAGTGAAGGCGATGCCCGACGATTTGGCCGACGAGCTATTCATCGACATCAGCGAACTCGAGCTAGGCTTCGCTGTCCGTGTTCGCGACATCGACGTGCCTGAGGGCGTTCAGATCATGACCAACCAGGCCGTACCAGTTGCTTTGGTTGATGTGCCACGCGCACTTCGCTCAGCCAATACCGCCGCAGATAAGCTGGAAGGTGAGGGCGAAGGTGAAGAAGGAGATGCTGAAGGCGAAGGCGAAACTTCCGCCGAGGAATAAGCACCTGCTGCTCAGCAACACTTCCATCGTATTTACAACGCGTCGTTGGCCCTGGCTAACGGCGCGTTGTTCGTTTAAGGTCGTAGGTTGCTGCCATGGATAAGTCCTCGCTGCGAGTAGGTCTTGTGCAAACTGACATTGTTTGGGAAGATCCAGCAGCCAATTACGAGCTTATGGCCACCCAACTCGCTGCTGCCCCTGCCAGCGATGTTCTCATTCTTCCAGAGGCTTTTTCTACTGGCTTTAGTATGCGGGGTGATGGCTGGGAAAGTGATAAGGGCCGTAGCTGCCTCACCTTCTTAAAGGAGCAAGCGCAGGCGCTCGATTGCGCTGTTTGCGGAAGCACATTTTATCGCCCAGCAGCGGGTGCACGTGTCGTCAATCGATTCTTTTTCGTAGAGCCTTCCGGCAAAACCCAACACTACGACAAGCGCCATCGCTTTGCGATGGCAGGTGAGCACGAAGCTTACGGCCCCGGGAATGCATCACCGGTCGTGGTCGAATACCTTGGTTGGCGACTGCTGCTACAAGTATGCTATGACCTTCGCTTTCCAGTGTTTTCACGCAATACCCCAGGTCATGAGTCTTACGATGTGGCCATATACGTGGCCAATTGGCCAGATGCTCGCCGCCACCATTGGCGCATGCTGCTCACAGCTAGAGCCATCGAAAACCAGAGTTATGTGCTGGGCGTCAACCGCGTCGGCGTAGATGCAACTGGGCTGGGCTATGCCGGCGATAGCCTTGCCATAGACCCCAACGGCCATGTAATTGCAGATCTCGAAAATAAGTCTAGCGTGGCCCTGGTGGTAATAGACCGATCTGAGGTAGCGCAGACACGCGAGAGGCTACCATTCTTGCTAGACGCCGACGATTTCCAGTTGCATTAACAACTGGCGACTTCGTTTTGCACGAGCCACAGCGACTGTGGATTGAAAGCTCAAATTAAGCGGCTGTGAGTAGTTATGTTGGAGCTGGTCCAGTCTCTCAGTCTTAGTGCCTGTTTATGCACTCATCAATCGTCATAATTCGGACACCCCTGAGCTTCGTGCGCTGAGATAAAAACGTGAATTCGGCCGGAGCTTGTCAACGAGCTTCTTGTCCAATTCTCGCCACTCTAATCTCTTTGTAGAGTTCAAGATCTTGTCTGGCAGTGCGAGATTGATAGTACTTACTACGGCCCGTTGTACTCGAAATATTGCGTGTTAAACGATGGTCGCTGCATCACTTGCTTCGACGATCAACCCAATAGACCAACAAAAACATCAGGCTAAGCCTCGTGTCGGAACCGCTATGCCTATTAGCAAAGCGGAGGAGATACCAGGCCAGAAGCCTCTCAATGAAGACTACTTCGATTCGCATTGAATCGACAGAGAAACCGTTTGCTCAACCCAGATCTGCTGTTATATGAGGTTCCAACTATTGTCTCAACGTGCTCGATTCCGTTTTTTAGTTATCGACGATAATGGAAAGCCTGTATTTCAGAGCGGCAAGTACGAAACCCGCGAAGCGGCAACCGATGCTATCAACGCGAGTATCGATGCCCTTAGAACCTCGAGTAGCTACCGAACCAAAGGAGATGACGTAGAGCTCGTGAGCGCCGACGGGGTTGTGCTGGCCCGTACGCCGCGAGGATTAGTTGATCAAGCTGCCAGCTTCATCAGTGCTCGTGTAGCAGATGCATCCGACCAGGATAGCTTCGACGTAGAGGTGCTCGGTGGTGCGAGCGCCTTTGGTAAGACGGGCTTGCCCCAAGCTCCGCCTCGTCAAGAAATGGACAGGGAGTACGACTACAACCGTAAGGGAGTACTCTCCAGCCACGGCCTCTCAGAAATCGAGGACGGGAAGGAGCATCGTTTCACCTACCACGACGCTTCTGGTCGCCCAATTCTATACAGTAAGCGTTTCCCTTCTCGTTCCAGGCTGCACTCAGGCATTCGCTCCCTACTGCGCTACGCAAAAGAGAAATACATCAATCGATGGGAAAGTGACGGACAACACTTCTTTCGCGTCTTAAGTCCGCAAGGCTTCGAATTAGCGAGGTCGCCGGGATTTGGCTCACCATCAGACCGTACCGCAGCAGAGCGAGCCTACCTCGATACAGCCAGCACACACAAACCCGAGTTTGCGAAGCCGACGAAGAGCCAGCGACTTGCGAAGCAGGAGTATCAATTGGACCGCCGTTCTACCTCGGGACAGGCAGGTTTCGAGGAGTGGAAAGGTGAGAACAAGCGCCACTATTTCACCGTCAACGCAGCCTCTGGGGATGGAGTACTCTACAGTCAGGCCTACCGCGGCCCCAAAGCACGTGAAAAAGGCGCCGCATCTGTGCTTAAATATGGCGGCTTGGCCACCCGCTACCGTGTCAAGGAGAGGAAAGGGAACTACCACCTAACACTACACTCCGGCAACAATACCGAGATAGCTAGGTCGCGGCCTTTTGCTTCCGAAGCAGAAGCCCTTCGTCAGCGCGATTATTTGGTAACCCTTCTTGCAAGGGAAGCTCAGAGCCGAGGCATCGCGCTAGCTACACCTAAGTCGAAGCGGACCGCTACCCCTTCAGAATCATTTCAACTAACGCGAACCAGCGAGACCCCCGAACCTATGCCACCCTACGATCCCAATCCCGCTCGCCGCGAGGACAACTACCTAGTATGCTCCGCTTACGAAAAGCGGATTGCAGATTCTAAGCACCTCAAGCACGACGATGTCATCAGCTTTCACCACGAGAATGGGCTGTACTATTTCGCAACCCTTGATGACAACAATCATGTCGCGCTACGCTCAGAGGGGTACCCAACAGTAGGAGCCCGAGACAACGGCTTAAAGTCGGTTTTGCGCAACCGCGAAAAGCGGACACGCTTCAAAGTCGAGGAGCAACGCGGTCTTTACTACACCTGCCTGACAGCACAGAATACCCAAGAGATAGGGCGTAGCTGCCCGAAGAAATCTGAAGATGACGCGATGGCACTGTGGCCAGCACTCGGCGCGGCGGCTCTAGCTGCCCAGCAAGCACGCCTGGAAGCTGAGGCCGTGCAGACAGCCACCCCAGCACCTGCGGTAGAGCCGGTAGCGCTCACCCCGTCGGCTGGACCCAACGACGGGCGGCGTCAGGACAACTACCTCGCGTGTAAGGAGTACACCGCTCAGATTTTGGATGCAAATAGGCATGCCAAGCACACCGATGTCATCACCTTTCAGCACGACAATGGGCTGTACTATTTCGCAACCATCGACAACAAGGGTGACATCGCCCTTCGCTCGGAAGGATATCCGAACACTGGAGCCCGCGATAATGGATTGAAGTCAGTCATACGCTTTCGTGATAAGCGGGCTCGCTTCAAGACAGAAGAAATCATGGGCCGCCACTTCACCATACTTCAGGCCCAGAATGGGCAGGAGATAGCTCGATGTTGCCCCAAGGATTCCGCAGACAGTGCAGGCTTGTTGGTGCCAGGCATTGGTGCAGCGGCGGCAGCGCTCGCCGCCACAGCAGCTGTGACCCCCGAGCCTGTAGTTGCAAGTCCTCCGCCTCCACCTCCAGTGCCCGAACCAGTAGCGGAGGTGCCAGACCCCGAACCGGCTGACAAGGAAGACGACTACCTCACCTGCAAAGAGTATGCAGGCCGCAAGATCAACGACACGCGCAACCGCGTCTCACTCTTCAAGCATAGTAACGGCCAGTTTTATTTTGCCATTCTTGGACAGGACGACGAAGTCCGCATCCGATCGGAAGGATTCCGGACCGGCAAAGAGCGCGACCAAGAATTATCCGGTGCGCTTCGCTTTATCGATGATGAGTCCAAGTACGAGCGCATCACGCGTGGTCGCTACCACATCAACGTACTCTACGACGATACCGGCCGCGAGGTGGGTCGGTCATGTGCCCACAAAGAGCCCGTGCCGTTCTTGCCGATTGCGGCAGTAGCAGCCGCTGCGACTGCGGTTCCGGTTGCTGCAGCGACTACTGTGGTTACTCCTCCACCGCGCGTGGTGGAGCCGGTAGCAGCTCCACCACCACCTCCTCCGGTAAGCGATCGAGGCGGCTGTGCTTGGTGGATGTGGTTGCTTGCAGGGCTACTCCTGCTTGCGTTGCTATGGTACTTCCTGCGTGGTTGCGGCGATACTACCCCTGTGGCTGAGACCGCTGCTGTTACCGCTCCCGTAGAAACTGCGCCTCCTCCACCTCCCCCAGTAGCTCCTGAACCAGAACCGGTCGTTGAGGCAGCACCTGAGCCCACTCCTGCACCAACCCCTGCGCCAGCACCAGCTAGGCTCCCTGATGACGGAGTTTGTGGTGGCATTGCTGTCAACGCAGAATACGTGAATGGCATCCCCTTGATGCCACTTGGTAACTACGGTGGCCTAGCAGGTCAAGTGCAGGATTTCCTTAGAGATGGCAACTCTGGATCACGCAGCTTCAGCATGTCGAACGTTGCCTTTCTCGCTCCCGGCAATGACATGGCCATCGAGCCATGCTCTGTGGGAGATGTCGACCGACTTGCCGCAGTATTGCGCAACAACCCCAACGCGCGAGTGACCATTAGTGTGCCTTCTGAGCGAGACTGTCAAACGTTGCGGCGCCTACTGGGCTACCGCGGTGTTGATCGCTCACGAATCACGCTATCACCTTCTAGCGCCAACGAGGTC
>ENA-ORXU01001738-ORXU01001738.1-marine-metagenome-genome-assembly--contig:-NODE-1738-length-16647-cov-2.886904_pt1 | contig 16647 bp, 11 predicted proteins | sample MGYA00237869_ERZ511484 | MGnify/ENA metagenome assembly ERZ511484
CGATAGGTGTTGCTAGATATCGATAGCGCCGATGAATCTATGTCCGAAATAGAAAGGCGATCGAATTCCAAATCTTTTGCCGAATCTTCAGATTTCCACTCTGCATAGTAAGTTTTTGACCTACCACGATAGACTGCTATCTCTTCGCTCAATTGTTTTTCCAAACACACACTGTACTTTTCAATCCAGGCTTCTTGTGCTTTTTCAGTCGAGACATCAGTACAGCCAGCAATTTGCCCAGTGACTCGATAATAGGTATCACATCCAATTGCCATAACCTCTGTTTTCTTCCCGATCGAGATAGCAGCAACAACAAAAAAACTAATACTCAATAAATTTAAGACCTTCATCTTATCTCTCGGCTTGTTATTAAAAAAAATAGCTTCGCGATCGTCTTCGCACGAATGCTTCTAACTCTGTTAATTGTGCATCAAACTAGCTAGCCAAAAAAAAAAGAGATGTCTTAAGCAAAAAACATCTCTTGAAAACTAAAATTTTAATTGTTAGGCAGGATTATTCAATAGGTACACCAAAACGAACAATACCAGCCAAATAGCATCGACAAAGTGCCAGTAAATCTCGGCTGCTTCGACTCCAAAGTGACTGCTACTCGAATAATGTCCCTCTTCGCGCGATCTCCACAAGACACAGACAATTAACAGCACCCCTGTCAAAACGTGCAGTCCGTGGAATCCAGTTAGGACATAGAAGCAGCTAGCCAAGAGATTATCGGTCAAACCAAACTCAGCGTGGGAATACTCATATACCTGCCCCAGCAAAAAGACAGCACCCATAGCTGCGGTGATTCCAAACCATTTTTGCAAGCCTTTGACATCATTATTTTCTTTGAGAGCTTTTTGTCCTTCGTGCATCACAAAGCTACTCGCTACCAAAATTGCCGTGTTGACAATTGGAATTAGAAGTTCAAATTCTGGCATTCCCTCTGGTGGCCAAACAGGCATAATCGCCCGATAGATCAGCAGTGCGGCGAAAAAGCCGAGAAAGGTCATGCTATCGGAAATCAGAAAGATATACAGCCCAACCATTCTAAAATCGGGGTGTTCGTGATGTCCGTGTTCCGCCTCTTGTTCGGAGGCGATTGCAATTTGAGATTTATTATCTACTGTTGAACCTTGCATAAAGAAATTAAACTAACTTTTCTAATTTTTTTGATTGATTAATCGTCGGTCGATTGGGATGAAAAGAAATTAAAGAAAAAGCTATTATAGGCTGCTTCATCCTTTACCCTTCATCCCTTGTCCTGAATAATTAGCTGCCTTCCGCACTCACTGCGGCAAGCATATCTTCTACATCTTCGTTGCCATCAATAGTTTCAGTATCGATACCATAGTCATAAGGACCAGCCCAAAGGACGGGTTCTTCTTCAAAGTTCTCGATGATTGGTGGAGATGATGTTTGCCATTCTAGGGTCAAAGCTAGCCAAGGATTACGACCTGCTTTTTTACCTTTAAACAGACTCCAAACAATATTGATGATGAACGGGAAGGTAGATAATGCCAAAATATATGACCCAATTGTACAGACCATGTTGAGTGTCTGAAACTGAGGATCGTAAAGCGCAATCCGACGATTCATGCCCTGCAATCCTAATTGGTGCATGGGTAAGAAGGTAATGTTGAAACCAACAAAGGTCATCACAAAGTGGATCTGTCCCAGAGTTTCGTTCACCATTCTGCCCGTCATTTTTGGGAACCAGTGATAAACTGCCGCAAATAGACCAAATACCGAACCACCAAACAATACGTAGTGGAAGTGGGCAACGATAAAGTAGGTGTCGTGAACATGAATATCAAAAGGCACAGATGCTAACATTACGCCGCTTAAACCACCAATCAAGAAAGAAGATAGGAAGCCTACAGCAAAGATGAAGGCACTGTTGAGACTTAATTTGCCACCCCAGATAGTCGCACACCAGCTAAATACTTTAATCCCTGTCGGTACGGCAATAATCATGGTGGTTGCCATAAAGAACATCCGCAACCAGCCTGGAGTACCGCTAGAGAACATGTGGTGCGCCCAAACGATTAAGCCCAGGAAGCTAATTGCTAAACTGGAATAGGCGATCGCTCTGTAGCCAAATACGGGTTTACGAGCATGAACGGGTAAAATTTCTGAAATTGCGCCAAAGAAGGGCAAAATCATGATGTATACGGCAGGATGGGAATAAAACCAGAACATATGCTGGTAAACAATCGGATCGCCTCCCCCCGCAGGATTGAAAAATGCCGTTCCTGCTAATAAATCGAAGGAAAGTAAGATCAAAGCAGCCCCCAATACGGGAGTACCAATAATAATCAGTCCCGAAGTTGCCAGCATCGACCAGCAAAATAGAGGCATGCTGTGAATATCCATATCGGGCATCCGCATCAGCAGAATCGTCGTGATGAAGTTAAATGCACCTAGCATCGAGGATGTTCCAAGAATCAAAATACTCAGAATCCAAATTTCTTCTCCCGATTTTCCACTCACCAAACTCAACGGCGGATAGGATGTCCAGCCAGCCTGGGGCGCACCGTTAAAAAAGCTGCTCAATAATAGCAACCCGCCAGGAGGAATCATCCAGAAGGCTACGCCATTTAGGCGGGGAAATGCCATATCTTCTGCCCCAATCATTAAGGGAATTAGATAGTTGGCAAAAGCAGCGCCAGCAGGAATGATCCACAGAAACAACATAATTGTTCCGTGCATCGTCAAAAGCTGATTATAAAATTCGGGCTGCACAAAGTCGGGATCGGGGGTTGATAACTCCGTCCGCATTACTTCGGCTAATGCACCGCCAACGAAGTAGAAAAAGAAAGCAGTAACTAAGTATTGAATACCAATTACTTTATGGTCGGTACTGAAGCCAAAGTATTCATACCACTTTCTTTGGGGATGTTCCTCTTGCTCTGGTGGTGGTGGTGAGATGGGAGCGTTTCTTTCTAGTGTTGTACTCATTCTTGTGAAACTTATGAAATCTAGTTTGTCTGTTTGCCTAAACTATTAGCGCAGAGGCTCTATCTTCCAGTCGTCAAAGATCTGGCGCTAACGCATCTGCGCTGTTAGCTTTTCTCATTCTGAATAGAATATATTTCTGACTAAGGTTTCAACTGAGCTAAAGTATTGCTGTCAACGCCCATGTCTTCGGCATAGGGTGCTAAAAATTCAGCATCGGCGTTTACTTCGGGACTCATTGCCACCGATTCATTAACCTCTGTCATCGCAAAGGTATTTTCTTGAATCCATTTTTGATAATCTTCTTCACTTTGAACATAAAGCTGAGTCTTCATTCCGCCGTGATATGCACCGCACAATTCAGCGCAAACTACGGGGTACTGACCGATTTTGTTGGGGGTGAAAACCAGGCTGGTTTCCCGACCAGGAATCACGTCCTGTTTGATCCGAAATTCAGGTAGCCAGAATGCATGAATTACGTCTCCTCCAGTCATATTCAACATCACGGGGCGGTCTACGGGGACGTGTATTTCTCCAGAGATTACGCCGCTATCGGGATAGGTAAAAACCCAGGCATATTGAATACCATTGACTTTAATTTCTAAAGGATTAACACCCTGTGCCGATTCGGGAGAAACTCCCAATCCTAATGCTAGATTCTGCTGGTTGGGGTCTAAAGCAACAAGCTGCGAGTGATGCATTCCCGCCATTTGTGGTCCAGGATCGCCCGATGCCATTGGATCTAAACCGCCCATGCGGTTATAAATCTCGAAGCTGTAGATGGAAAGAATAAAAACAATGACGGTAGGAATGGCAGTCCAAACGATCTCTAACGGCACATTGCCTTCAATTGGCGGTCCGTCGGTAGTATCGTTTTTTTTACGACGAAAGACAATTACTGAATAAATCAGAACGCCTTCTACCAATAGAAATAGACCAGTAGCAATGGTCATCATGAAGTTAAAAAGCTGATCGATGTCTCCCGCATCGTTAGATGCTGCAATTGGCAACAGTCCGTGGTTTTGACCGTACCAAAGGCTAATTAAGGTTATTGCTACCCCGGCAATCAGGGTAAGTATACTGCTAGGAATTTTCACTGGTAATAATTCTGATTAATGGTTTGGCGATTTTTTACTATTAGTATGTTTGTCAGTTTGGAATACTATGTTTTTACAAATCTTTACCAAACTAACATAGGTGCAGAGCAATGATAATTAGCTCTAAAATTTACGCTACAAAGTTATTTTTTCGTCTACTTTATAGGGTAGATCGAATTGCTAGCAAATAAACAAGTTGTGCCATTTAGCCAGCCAAAATAATGAGGTTTCTTTACATTTAGTTTGGGATCGCCAAACCCAGGTGGCAATTGGCTTATCTTATTATTTTGCCGATTTACGCAAACTTAATTTTTTCTTTATGAAAACAGCCTTGAATGACAAAATAAGGGCGTTAATCTGAAGAATATCTAATAAAGGGAAAACAATAAAAAAAAGCTAGCTAAAGTATGTAGAGTGAGAACAAAAAATAAATCGAGTACAACACAGTTTGTTATGAGCGCGATCTAGAGCGTCATATCCTTTTAGTTCGCTTTTTTCAGAAGTCATTATCATTTATTTTCCATAAAGTTTTATCTCATTTATCTTCACCGAGCTTGCTATGACCGAATCATATTTTCAACCGTCTACGATTAGCACCACGGCATCCCAGCCAGAAATCTGGATTAGACGTTTAATTTGGAAAATTGCGATCGCCACACTGTTATTGATGGCAGTAGGTAGCGCCACGAGAGTAATGAATGCTGGACTAGCCTGTCCGGACTGGCCTCTATGCTACGGGCAGCTCGTTCCTACCAGACAAATGAATCTTCAGGTGTTTCTAGAGTGGTTTCATCGTTTAGATGCAGCTTTAATTGGCATTAGTGCGATCGCGCTTTCTGGAATGTGCTGGTGGTTTAGACAGCAGCTACCAAAGTGGCTACCTTTGGCGGCAACTTTTGCTCTCTTCCTAATCTTGTTTCAAGGGATTTTAGGTGGTTTAACGGTAACTCAGCTATTGCGTTTTGATATCGTTACGGCGCACTTAGGTACGGCACTACTATTTTTTAGCACCCTAGTCATTATGGGTACAGCTTTAACGCCCTATCAAGCAACAACAGCGGCGGGCAAATTACGTTGGTTCGGTCTGAGTGCGGCGGTGCTGGTTTATTTGCAGAGTATTATAGGTGGCTTAGTTGGCTCTCGCTGGGCGTTGCACCAGTGTTTCGGAGGCTCACAGCTATGCAACGTGATGAACGCTCATATTTTAGGCGTTGTTCCACCGACTCTAGCGACTTTAGGGGTTGTTTGGCTGGCTTGGAAAACTCCTGGTTTAAATAAACAGCTGCGAGTTTTAGCCAACGTAGCAGGCTCGTTAGTTGGTCTACAAATTTTATTGGGTATTGCCACTTTCAAACTACACCTACAGGTCGAACCCTTGACCGTTGCCCATCAAATGATTGGCGCGAGTTTGCTGGGAGTACTAATTGCCTTCACCGTTTTAGCTATGCGGGATAGCAGCGAACAGTCAACAATCTAGCTACTTTACGACTCAGACATATCGCTACACATATATATTCAGACCAATTAGAGGAATCACGACTAATGACAGGGACAAGTATTGCTCGCCAGAATCAGGGTTTAGGGGAAGTAATCAAAAGCTACTACCAGTTAACTAAACCTCGCATCATCCCCCTACTGTTAATTACCACCGCTGCTTCGATGTGGATTGCTTCCGACGGCAGGGTAGATCCCTTCTTGCTGCTAATTACCCTTTTGGGTGGCACTTTGGCGGCTGCCTCTGCCCAGGTAATGAACTGCATCTACGATCGCGATATAGACTATACAATGACGCGGACTCGCAAACGCCCAATTCCTTCTGGTCGAGTGCAGTCAAAACACGCCTTAATTTTCGCTATTGTTTTAGGAGTCTTATCCTTCTCCTTATTCACGGTGTTTGCTAATTTATTAGCTGCTCTGTTAGCCATGTCGGGAATCGTCTTCTACATGCTAATTTATACCCACTGGCTTAAGCGACACACGACCCAGAATATCGTTATTGGTGGGGCAGCGGGTTCGATTCCACCCCTAGTTGGTTGGGCAGCGGTAACGGGCAACTTAGGCTTGATGCCTTGGCTGCTGTTTACCATCATCTTTCTTTGGACTCCGCCACACTTTTGGGCTTTGGCATTGATGATCAAAGAAGACTATGCCGAGGTGGGCGTGCCAATGCTGCCTGTTGTTAAAGGAGAAGAAGCAACAGCAAAGCAGATTTGGATTTATAGCTGGCTGGTTGTTCCCTGTAGTTTATTACTCGTATATCCTCTGGGCAATTTGGGTTTAATTTATGGTGCGATCGCTTTATATTTAGGCTACAAATTTCTTTATAAAGCTTGGGAATTAAAGCAAGATCCGACTAGCAACCCCTTAGCCCGTGGAATGTTTAAGTACTCCATTTTCTATATGATGCTGCTGTGTGTGGCAATGATTATCGATACTCTGCCTGTAACCCATCAACTGTTGGGCATGGTCTTTACCTGTGGTGGCTAACTGATAGTTACAAGCTAAATTTTTCAGTCAGAATATTATGCCGATAGTAGAGATCGCTATTTTCCAGCAAGTTTAATCACTTCTTGATAGCGAGCGCTCTAGCATTCTTGCATCTTTTAAATTATTGAATTTTTCCTCAAGCCTAGTCAATTACAAAGATCCCTAGTTCAACTGCAAAAAGAAAATATTACTCCCTCTAATTATCTATCGCCAAAATTCAAAGTTTGCCTCATGCTGGTGAAATAGAATCTACAAATCTTTTGCCGACTCTATTCAACTAAAGAACTTTCTCGGTAAACTCATCAGCGATTGGCAAATAGCATTAATTAAAAAACTGCTTCAAACTCATATATTTGAGAACGATTTCCCGAACCAGAATATAGCCCTGCAATCGGGCAGAAATTATCCCCTCCATTTTCCAAAACTCGATTTTCCCCATAGCAGAATGACGTAATAATTATGCAACTGGTCAACGGTTTACACTTCAAGAACATTCGAGGCGACGTATTTGGAGGCATCACTGCATCTGTTGTCGCCCTACCGTTAGCTTTAGCTTTCGGAATCGCTTCTGGTGCTGGTCCAGTTGCTGGTCTTTATGGCGCGATTATAGTCGGCTTCTTCGCCGCTTTGTTCGGCGGAACACCTTCACAAATATCGGGACCGACTGGTCCCATGACCGTCGTAATCGCAACTGTCTTTACGGAATTTGCAGGTAGAGATGATGGTCAGGGGATCGCTTTGGCTTTTACCGTCATTATGCTAGGGGGAATTTTCCAAATTGTTTTTGGACTGATGCGCCTGGGAAAATACATTACCTTAATGCCCTATACCGTCATTTCTGGCTTTATGTCGGGCATTGGTCTGATTATTATCTTGACCCAGGTTGCACCCTTTTTAGGACATCCATCTACCGCCAGCGTAGTTGAATCGGTCAAAACCTACGGCAAATTTATAACAGAGCCAAATTATGCGCCCAATCCTTATGCTCTGGCTTTAGGCGTTCTAACTCTGATAATCGTATTTTGCTGTCCGCGCAAAATAACCCGCATTATCCCTTCTCCCCTGTTGGCGTTAATTCTCGGTACGATCGCTGCTACATTTATTGGGCGTTACTATCCTAATAACGGACTGATGCTGATCGGTGATATTCCTCGCGAACTGCCAGAAATGCACCTTCCCATCTTTAATTGGCAAGAATATCGGTCTGTTTTTGGTTACGGTTTAATGTTGGCAGTTTTAGGTTCGATCGACTCTCTACTAACATCTTTGGTGGCAGATAATATTACTCAGACTCAACATGATAGCGATCGCGAATTAATCGGTCAGGGAATTGGTAATCTGCTTTCGGGGCTGTTTGGTGGACTGCCTGGGGCGGGCGCGACCATGCGGACGGTCATTAACGTCAAATCTGGAGGAATAACGCCAGTTTCGGGTATGGTTCATGCTTTCGTACTGCTAATAGTGGTGTATAAAGCAGGAGGGCTAACGGCAAATATTCCCCATGCAGTTTTAGCAGGAATTTTGATTAAAGTCGGTATCGATATCATCGACTGGAGTTTCATTAAGCGCGCCCATCAGATCTCGCTCAAGGCTACGGGACTGATGTATATGGTGATGTTTTTAACGGTATTTGTCGATTTAGTTACTGCCGTCGCAGTGGGGGTATTTTTTGCTAACCTGCTGACCGTCAAAAACCTTAGCGATATTCAAAGCAAAAAGGTTAAGGCAATTATCGACCCAGACGATGAAATGGACTTAAATATTGCTGAAAGACACATCCTCAAACGCGCCAAAGGTAAAATAATTCTCTTCAATCTTACTGGTCCAATGAGCTTTGGTGCAGCTAAAACTATTTCCCAGCGCATGGGTATTGTCCGTCAATATGAAGTTCTGATTCTCGACCTCAACGATGTACCAATGATTGGCGTGACTGCTTCTCTGGCGATCGAGAATATGGTTAAAGATGCCTATGCCAGAGATCATCAGGTCTTCTTAGTCGGGGCGGAAGAAAGAGTTAGAAAACGCCTTGAAAAGATGAAGCTATTGAACTATCTACCCCCCGAAAATTGCTTTGACGACCGAATCATGGCTTTAGAAAAAGCGATCGTTTTAGTAGAAACTCCCAAGCAACCTATTTTTAATCCCGAAACAGCAAGACCAGATTCTACCCCTGGATAAATAGAATTATTTAGCAGTTTCAGTTAGTTTTTATCTCTTATCGGCTATCTACTTCAGAGATAAGCTATGGTCATCAATCTATAAGCACAATTCTATGGTAATACATTGTTTTTATAGATTTTTAGTTAAGAAGAGTTTAAGCAAAGTTAATCAAATAGTTTTGACGAATAATTTCATGCTTTTTAAGCATACTCAGTATTTTATCCTCTACAGTATTAGTGTATATGTAATAGTACGAACCTTTTAAAGTACCTATATTATGCTTTCCCTGCAAAATCCTCAGACATCTGAGAAATCAAAACTAGCTCAAGCAAATCGTATCTTACTAGTTGAAGATGAAAATTTAATTAGGGATATGGTTACAGTCGCTTTGGAAGAAGAAGGTTACGAAGTTCATACAGTTAGTAACGGTAGATCGGCACTAAATATTCTACAGAGCCCCGATTTTAGTCGTGATAAATTAACTCCAGATTTAATTATTTTGGACTTAATGCTGCCAGAAGTAAATGGACTTGATATCTGTCGATTGCTTCGCTATCAGGGTGATATTACGCCAATTTTGGTAATTAGTGCCAAAAGTAGTGAAACCGATCGCGTTTTAGGTTTAGAAGTCGGTGCTGACGATTATCTAAGCAAACCATTTAGCATGAGAGAATTAATCGCCCGCTGTCGAGCTTTACTGCGTCGTCAACGCTACAGCACGTCCTCTCCTACTTCGGTACAAAAATACCGTGATATAAGCCTTTTTGCTCAAGAGTGCCGAGTTACAGTGCGCGGAATTGAGGTCAATCTCTCACCCAAGGAATTTCGTCTTTTAGAATTGTTTATGAGCTATCCACGTCGAGTCTGGTCGAGAGAACAGCTAATCGAACAGGTTTGGGGTGCAGACTTTTTGGGCGATACTAAAACTGTTGATGTCCATATCCGCTGGTTACGAGAAAAATTGGAGTCCGAACCCAGCCAGCCAGAATATTTAATTACCGTCCGAGGTTTTGGCTATCGCTTTGGTTAAGCTGTATTTCTGCTAAATTTAAAATTGGCGACTGAGATGGCTTTGTTACCTCTTTCTACAACCAGCAAGCCACAATATTTCAAAATTTACTTTCGACTAGAAGATCTGCATTCACTATTTTTGCAGATTTTTTAATGTCTATATCGTCTAAAGCTGATGCCTAACATATAGATTGAATAGCTGAATAACAAACCGTATTGGCTTAGATTGGGACAGTATAAAATTTATTAACTCGTAGGTAGTGAGCAGTGAGTAGTGATTTTCCACAGTGTTCTAACCTTAATACATAATGCTATCTCTACTTAACATCTACGCTTTTGCTCGGAAGCTTATTCTATTTATGTCTGAAATCGACATAGAGCAGACAGCTAGATTAGCTTTAAAGTATTAAAACTTTACCAAATTTTAATTTAAGTAAAAATTCATTAAACAAAGCCAATAAAGAGAGTTTTGCATCTAGTTAGCGACTCGATAGTCAATGATTAATAACAAAGAGATTGTGATTAATTGAATGAAAGAGCAAAATTAACTAAAGTTAGCTCAGTATTAATCAACGACTATTTTGTGATAGCTCTCAGTTTTTTCCTCGGATTGTCGATCGGCTTGTGTATTTATGCAGCACAACAATATAAATTTAAACAGCAGCTTAAAGCTATGTTGCGCACCTATATAAGTAGCAAAGATGAAGATGTTTCCTTACCTCTTCAGTCTCTAATTCGCCGAGAATTGAGCGAACTAGATCGCCAGCGTAAAAAATTAGAACAGGACAAAAACGCCTGGCAAGAATTGATCGAACAAGCACCAATTGGCTATTTACAGGTGGATGTAGAAAACCAGCTGCTTGGCTGCAATCAAACAGCTAAAGAACTCTTGAGAATTGATGCTCGGCGTTCGGTAAGGGTGCGTCTGCTTCTAGAGTTAGTACGCTCTTACGATTTAGATCGACTGATCGAGCTGACTCGTACTACCCAACGCTCTCAAACTAACGAGTGGATCTTTTACTTCACGCGCTATGTTTCTCTGGAAAAACCCGAATGGGAAACAGATAATGCTCAACCCCTGCAAAAAGTTGTCGAATCGATCGCCCTCAGAGGACACGGATTTCCTTTATCTAACCAGCAGGTAGGAGTTTTTATTGAAAACCGCCAGCCTTTAGTAGATCTATCCCAATCGCGAGATCGCACCGTCTCGGATCTGACTCACGAACTGCGAACTCCCCTCACCTCAATTTCGCTAGTTGCTGAAAATCTCCTGCGAAGGCTTAAAGATCCCGAACGTCGTTGGGTAGAGCAAATGCTGCAAGAAACCAATCGTCTGATCGAACTGGTGCAGGAATGGCTGGACTTAACCCAACTCCAGGCTTCACCAGGCAAGACCTTAAAATATGAAACTGTTAGGCTATACGATCTAGTTCAATCCGTCTGGCAAACCCTAGAGCCCATTGCCAAGCGTCAGAATGTTAGCTTAACCTACGACGGAGATCGTCATTTGGTTCTGACTGCCGACCGTTCTCGTTTAATTCAGGTTTTTCTCAACCTGCTAGACAACGCAATTAAGCATAATCCTCCTGGCAAAGAAATTTTAGTTCGGGTCAGAGTTAATGACGCTTACAAAGCAGGAGAACAGCTCAAAATTGACGTAATCGATTCGGGCAAGGGTTTTAATGCTTCAGATCTACCACATATATTTAAGAGACTTTATCGGGGAGACAAATCCCGCAATCGAGAGGCACAACCTGATTTTTCTGGTGATGGCAGCGGATTAGGTTTGGCTATTGTCGAGCAAATTATCCAGGCTCATGGTGGTACTATCTTGGCAGAAAATCATCCTGAAATTGGTGGTGCATGGTTAGAAATAAGCTTGCCAATGGATAAAAGACAATAGAAAAAAGCTCAAATTGGTTAAATCGAATACATTTGTTGAGCCAAACTTTAGCTTTTTTTGCTATTAATATAAACAAGATATGGCTCATCTTCCACAATAAATTTTAGTTTAAATATAATTCTATAAATTCAGTGACTTTAACTCCCAAAGCAAGCCCCTCAGAAGCTAATAGACTCCAACGTTCTTTACGCAAGGCTCAACAAGAAGTTCTGCGTATGGGTACTTTAGTGGAGCAATCATTTCGCTTGAGTCACCAATCTTTATTTGAATCAGATATCGACGCTATTCCGAAAATACTCGTTCTAGAAAAGCAAATTGATGCCTACTATCGGCAAATAGAATCAGACTGCGCGACACTAATGACTCTGCAAGCGCCCGTCGCCCAAGACTTGCGGATGCTTAGTGCTTTTATGCAGCTAGTCCGCGACCTCGAACGTATTGGGGACTGCGCCCAAGACTTAAGCGAAATGGCAGTCAAGCTAGTTAAATATCCCGAACATCCCCTACTGCCCGAAATTGCTCAGATGTCCGAACATGCACAGCTTATGCTAGCAACTAGCCTCGTCGCCCTGGCAGATTTAGATGACAGTGCTGGTGCTAGAGTCAAACAATATGATGATATTGTCGATGACGCTTACGATCGCCTTTATGAAGCGATCGCTTTTCAAACAAACGTTCCAGGAATAGTCGAGCCAGTATTGCTGTTAGGTCTAATTATTCGCCATTTAGAAAGGATGGCAGACCACGCGACCAACATTAGCCAACGTGTAACTTATGTCGTTACGGGAAAGCGTAACTAACTTCTAAACTCATTATAAATTCAAACTAAAATCTGATAACTTCATCTAAAAAAAACAAATTTTCCAAACTTATGTAATACGATGTATTTCTAGTCTTTAGCTGGCGATCTCAATCGTCAGAATCTTATGACCACGAGTTCAGTCGTACAAAAAATACCTTTAGAAGAACCTTCGCCAGCTGTTGAGGTTCAGATCGAATCGGAAAACAATGCAGCTTCAGCAGTTGCGAAATTTAGAGCTAAGTTAGCCTATACTATCCGCAATTTAATTGCTAGACCGACATATTTGCCAGCTTTAGCTTTAGCTAGGTTTCGCGTTTTAAGACAAATATTTGCCTACTGTTCTCAGTTTAGGGCTTCAGTCAAGATTGACGAGCAAACAGAATCGCTGTTCGATTTAGACCCCGCAGCAACAGTCGATACTCTCCAGCGGGATGGAGTTTGCGAAGGATTAAATCTACCGCCCCACTTTTTACAGTCGCTAAATCAATATTTGTTGGCTCAAAACTGTTATGCAGGAGGCAAATCTCATTTGGGATTCAAAATTAGCGAGAAAGAACAGTTAGATAGAATCTATAAACAGCCATTTTATGTAGCTCGCTATTTTAATATGAGCGCCAACTGTCCTCAAATTTCCCGCTTAGTTAACGATCCAAAACTACAGCAGATAGCAGCTGGCTATATTGGTAAGCAGGCGCAGTATACGGGAGCAAGTTTATTCTGGACATTCCCGATTCAGGGCAAATCCGTCGATGCCGATCAGCAAATGTTTCGCCACTTCCACTACGATATTGACGATTTTGCGGGTCTAAGATTTTGTTTCTATCTCACAGACGTAACGCTGAATGATGGACCTCACGTATGTATTCAGGGCAGTCATGTTCGCAAACGTATCAGTCATATTCTCAACTTTTTCAGTCGAATTCAAACCGCAGCCGAACTTCATAAAACCTATCAAGCCGATCGGTTTATGACCATTTCTGGTGATGCTGGGACGGGATTTATGGAAGATACTTTTTGCTTTCACAAAGGAAATCCGCCCGTAAGTAAGCCTCGACTATTTTTACAGCTTCACTTCGCCGCTAATAACTATAGTCAGTATCAATATTTAGACGAGCGAGATCCTAATACTCTTCACTCTTGGCACGAGAATCTGCCCAATTAAGCGATCGAATTACTTTATTTACATTTAACTTAACCCGAAGTTTACCTGGTTTTAACTGCTCGATTAAGTTTTTCCTCTACTATTATTTTTGATGTTTAAAGCGATCGCTTTTGAAGCTATACTCTCTAATTAATCGGTTTAATTCCTTCCTTTTCTCTGCTTAAAGACCTCGGTTTGGCTGTCTCAGCTGAATTATAGTCAGCAGATTCTTTTTCCCATCCTGAGTGGATTAAAGACTGGCTTGGTGAGGAAATTACCTGGGTAAAATTAGAGAAATAAAAGCGTTTGGTGTGCGATCGATAAAATGTCACGGCTTATAAACAATCCCTCTAGGGGTTGATTATACTGGGCAAATAATTAGCTAAGATGCCTAGCATCAATAGTTAGATTTAACTGTAAAAGAGACTACAACAATGTAGTCGACTTATATTTTAGGTGTGTGAGGATACATAATGAATAGATTATTTTGGCAGGCTGCTAGAATTGCTCCCGTTTTATTTGCAGCGTCTCTTTTCTCTGCTAACGGTGCATCTGCACAAACGATTACAGCGCAAAAAGAAGCTGTCAATCAGACTTTAGAACAGATTAATAACTATCAAGATTTAAACCAGGGCAACCAGTCTCAGGTAACTAACGTTAACCAATTAAGAGACGTTTCTCCTACAGACTGGGCTTATGAAGCACTACGTAGCCTTGTAGACCGTTACGGCTGTATTTCTGGTTTTCCCAACCAGACTTACCGTGGTAATCAACCTCTTTCTCGTTATGAGTTTGCTGCTGGTCTAAACTCTTGCTTGAACCAAATCGAGCGTTTAATTGCTAGTAATGCAGGTGGCGGTGTAGATCCAGCCGACCTAGAAACTATCGAGCGTATTACTCAAGAGTTTGAAGCCGAACTAGCTACCATTGGCGGACGAGTTGACGAGATTGAAAGTCGCACTGCGGTATTAGAAGATACTCAATTCTCTACTACTACCATACTAAAAGGTGAAGCAATCTTCTCTGTTGCAGACGCTTTTGGCGATGTTGCGGACGGTATTGAAGCTGCTGATGGCGAAGATGAACTAGAACTAGAAGACGAAACTACTTTCTCTAGTCGTGTACGTTTGAACTTCGACACTAGCTTCTTCGGCAAAGACCGTTTGAGAACTAGATTAGAAGGCGGTAACATCACTCGCTACGATGAAGATCTTACTGGTACAGACTCCACTCGTCTTGGTTTTGATGCCAACAATGGTTTTGATATCGAAGTTAGCGATTTACACTACCGTTTTCCTTTAAACAACAAAGTTCGCGTTTGGGTTGGACCTAGAGGTTTAGACCTTGATGATATCTTCGCTGTCACTAACCCCATGCTAGAAAGTAGCGGTACTGGTGCGCTATCTCGCTTTAGCCGTCGTAACCCCGTTCTCTTCCGTGGTGTTGAAGGTGCTGGTGCTGGTCTTAACTTAGATATTATTGAAGACAAGTTAGCAATCAATGCTCTTTACCTAACCGATGATGCAGATTCAACTGCACCAGGAGAAGGTTTATTTAACGGTTCATTTAACGCTGGTGCACAGCTAGAATTCTCTCCTTTCGATGCAATAGAACTTACTGCAAGCTATGTTCGCAGCTACGAAACTGGCGACGAAGACGGCGATCTATCTGGTAGCACTGTTAGCGCTAATGCTGCTAATCCTTTCGACGGTGTAGATGCCACCACTGCTAATAAAATTGGCGCGGGTCTTAACATCAATTTGGGTGAAAAAATCGTCCTTGCCGGCTTCGGTGGCTATGCTGACGTTGAAGGTGTAGTTCCTGGCGAAAATCCCGATGGAGAAGTCTGGACTTGGGGCGCAAACGCTTCCATACTCGACGTTGTAAAAGAAGGTTCTGTATTTACCGTTGCTGGTGGTATGTTACCCAAATTCATCTCCGATAGAGGAGATGTTGAGGCACAATTCAATGCGGAGGAAGATCCCGACACTTCTTACCTAGTAGAGGCTCTTTACAAGTTCCCTCTTAACGACAACATCATGATTACTCCTGGTGCATATGCTGTCTTTAATCCTAATCACATTGAAGAGAACGACACTATCTATGTAGGCGTACTGCGTACTACTTTCAAATTCTAAGATAGAGGTTTGCTTAGTTTAAATAATTGATTAGCAGGCAAGATCGACTAGTTCGATCTTGTCTTTTTTTTATCGGCTGTTTGAAGTTAACTTATCGTTAACCTTTTCTTCTTTGAAAAGTAAACAAAACAAGATAAATTGATGTGACGATTGGAAAATGAAGCGGAGTTCTGCTGCTATTCCCAAATAATTGTATTTTGGGCGATTTTGCCCAATTGAGTAACTAATAGCCCGATTAATATATATGGTTTCTAAATTTTCTTTTAAACGCGATCGTGTTTTGTTTGCACCCCTGTTAGCTTTAACTCTCGGTCTTACTGCCTGTGGTGGTGGAAGTAACGGCGGCGATCCTGAAGCTGCGTCCGTTTCTCTAACTGGTGCGGGGGCGAGTTTTCCCGCACCTCTATACCAGCGATGGTTTAACGAATACAACAAAGAGAATCCTAACGTCAGGGTTTCCTATCAATCCGTCGGTAGTGGTGCTGGGGTCGAACAATTTACTCAAGGTACGGTAGACTTCGGCGCTAGTGATGTAGCGATGAAAGATGAAGAGATAGCTGCGGTAGAGCGAGGGGTTGCTTTACTACCAATGACCGCCGGAAGTATTGTTCTTGCCTATAATTTGCCAGGGGTTTCCGAACTAAAGCTTTCGCGTCAGGTATATACTGATATTTTGCTAGGAAAGATTACCAAATGGAACGATTCGGCGATCGCTGCAATCAATCCTGGCGTGGAGTTGCCTGACAGCAATATTACTGTAGTCTATCGTTCCGACGGTAGCGGTACGACTGGAGTATTTACCAAACATCTAGAAGCTGTTAGTCCTGAATGGGCAGAAAAAGTAGGCAGTGGCAAGACAGTAGAATGGCCCACAGGCATCGGCGCAAAAGGCAATGAAGGTATAACGGCTCAAATTGTCCAGACAGAAGGTACTCTTGGCTATATTGAGTATG
>ENA-ORXU01001740-ORXU01001740.1-marine-metagenome-genome-assembly--contig:-NODE-1740-length-16622-cov-5.274403_pt1 | contig 16622 bp, 14 predicted proteins | sample MGYA00237869_ERZ511484 | MGnify/ENA metagenome assembly ERZ511484
ATTGGCCGGTGTATAACAGTCTGTCAAGACGCCATATCCGCCTAATGGGCGGAGACGGGCGCTTACAGGGGGCCGTTCTCTGTAAGCAAGGAAAGGAAAAACTGCCAACCCTCAAAAAAGTAAAGAGTCTTACAGACACATTGCTTTTTCCGCCACCCGCAAACTAAACCCACCCACCGCCCTGATAATTACGGACTACTTATGCAACAACATTTCACTAACTTATTATTATCTTCGCATTTGTGAATTTAATATCATACATATTATCCGCATACATGCTGTTACTATCTTTAGTGCCTTGTTCTGATGGTATTGATTTATTTCACCCTGATTGCACTTCTGATGCAGAGGTAGTAGATCATCCACACAATCATTCAGACCATGACCATGAAGACATGTGCACACCATTTTGTGTTTGCTCTTGTTGTGGATCTATGACTGTGATGCCTACTGTGGTCGATTATAGAGACAGATCAGATAGGATTTCTACCGTTTGTTTATTCCACTACCAGTCTACACATTCCTTTGATTACAGCAAGGGTGTCTGGCACCCACCAACACTTAGTTAATCCATTTTCGTGGGATATCTATGTCCCTACAATTCCTTTTATGGTTTAACTTTTTCATTTGAAGTCATTTATAAGTTTCTAACTGTCAAGCATATTGCTTGCCATAATAGCCATTGCGCAATTATTTATATGACTTCACAAAGATTTTATTAATGTTCGATAAAATAATTGCTTATTCCGTTAGGAATAAGTTCGTAATCGGTCTGTTTACCGCAGCCCTAGCCTTGTGGGGTATTTATTCCCTCAAGCAGATTCCCATTGATGCAGTGCCTGACATTACCAATAATCAAGTACAGATCATCACCATTTCTCCCACTCTGGCTACTCAAGAGATAGAGCAATTCATCACTACACCTGTAGAACTGGCTGTCCAGAGTCTGCAAAAGACCGAAGAGATCAGATCCATTTCTAGATTTGGGCTTTCGGTAGTTACCGTTGTTTTTGATGAAGGCTATGACATATACTTGGCTCGGCAGTTGGTCAATGAAAAACTCAAAGAAGCTGAAGAAGATATACCTGATGGTCTCGGTACTCCTGAGATGGCACCTTTGTCTACTGGGCTAGGTGAAATCTATCAGTATGTAGTCCGTCCAGTAGAAGGATTTGAGAGTAAATTTTCTCCTACAGAATTACGAAGTATGCAGGACTGGATAGTCACTCGTCAACTTCTAGGTATTGAAGGAGTGGCTGAGGTCAATTCTATGGGAGGATTTCTCAAACAATTTGAAGTAGCAGTAGATCCAGCACTTCTCAAATCTCGAAGTATCAACATCACAGATATATTCTCTGCCCTAGAAAATAGTAATGAAAACTCCGGAGGAGCATACATCGAGAAGAACTCAAGTGCCTACTATATCCGTTCTGAAGGTTTAGCAAGGTCACTAGAAGGCATTGGAAATATTGTAGTCAGTGATAAAGGTAGAGTGCCTATCTTGGTCAAGGATGTAGCAAAGGTTCAGTATGGCAAAGCACCTCGTTATGGAGCTTTGGTAAGAGATGGTAAAGAAGTTGTTGGTGGTAAGGTCATGATGTTCAAGGGAGCAAACTCTGCACAGGTCACAGAGATTGTCAAAGAGCGAGTCATTCAGATCCAAAAGTCACTTCCTGAAGGAGTCGTTATAGAGCCTTACTTGGTAAGAGATAAACTAGTTAGTACCGCCATAGGTACTGTGAAAAAGAATCTCTTAGAAGGAGGTCTAATAGTCATCTTCATCCTCGTGTTGCTTTTAGGTAATTGGAGGGCTGGTCTAGTGGTCGCTTCTGTCATTCCATTGGCTATGTTATTTGCCATATCCATGATGAATGTGCTAGGTATTTCTGCTAATCTGATGAGTCTTGGTGCAATAGATTTTGGACTCATAGTAGATGGAGCAGTGATAATAGTAGAAGCCATTGTCCATCGCCTCCAAATCAATAAAGCGGGTCTGTCGCTCACCCAAACAGAATTGGACGAGGAAGTCATTACTTCATCACAGAAGATAAGAAGTTCGGCAGCATTTGGAGAGATCATCATTCTACTGGTCTATATTCCTATTCTTGCATTGGTCGGTATCGAAGGAAAGATGTTTAAACCAATGGCACAGACTGTTATGTTAGCTATCGCTGGAGCACTCATTCTTTCATTAACTTATGTACCTATGATGGTAGCCTTGGTTTTGAAGAAGGATATCATCAATAAGAGAACATTAGCAGATAAGATTATTTCTTTTTTTCAACGATTATATACTCCTGTTCTCAACGTAGCACTTCGATTCAAAACGATATTCGTAGGAGCCACATTTGCAATTTTCGTATTGAGTCTAGTTGTCTTTAGTCGCATGGGTGGAGAATTTATTCCTACGCTCGAAGAAGGAGATCTTGCTATGCAGCATATCCTTCCTCCAGGTAGTTCGCTATCTCAAAGTGTGGAGACGGCCAAGATGATTCAAAACAAATTATTGGAAGACTTCCCAGAGATAATAGATGTAGTGGCCAATATTGGTTCTGCAGAAATACCAACTGATCCTATGCCTGTAGAGATTGCCGATTATGTATTGGTCATGAAACCCAAAAGTGAATGGACTTCTGCCAGCACTAAGCAAGGCATGTTTAATAAATTAGAAGAGGCTTTGCACAGTATACCAGGTGTAGGTTTTGAATTTTCACAACCGATCCAACTTAGATTCAATGAACTCATGACAGGATCCAAAGCAGACATTGCCATTAAGTTATTTGGTGAAGATTTAGATCAACTATATCAGAGTGCTGTAGAAGCCGAGAAAGTTATAAGTAAAATAAGTGGTGTCGGCACAGTCAATGTAGAACAGACCATCGGAATGCCTCAGATAATGGTCTCTTATGATTACCAACGCATGGCACAGTACGGCTTGCATATCAGAGAGGTAAATCAAGTTATTCGTTCTGCCTTTGCAGGTGAAAAAGCTGGTATCATCTACGAAGGTGACAAACGGTTTGATCTCGTCGTAAGACTATCTCAAGAAAACAGATCAAGCATAGAAGATGTCAAAAACCTATTTGTGAATCTTAATGATGGTAGTCAGGTGCCACTTCGTTCAGTAGCAAACATTAACCTTATCAATGCTCCTATGCAGGTTTCTAGAGAGAACACGAATAGAAGGATTGTTATTGGTGTAAATGTAGGCGATACGGATGTAGAGTCTTTAGTAGAGAATATTCAATCACAATTGGATGCAAAAGTAGATCTGCAAGTGGGTTACTATTTCACATATGGTGGTCAATTTGAAAATCTCAAAGCTGCCAATGCAAGACTAGCAATAGCACTGCCGATGGCATTGGCGCTCATTTTTATCCTGTTGTATTTCACCTTTGGATCGGTATCGCAAGCGGCTTTGATCTTTACAGCCATTCCATTATCAGCTATTGGAGGGATTTGGGCACTAGAGCTTAGAGGCTTGCCTTTTAGCATCTCTGCAGGCATTGGCTTCATAGCACTATTTGGTGTCGCTGTATTGAATGGTATCGTTCTTATCGGATATTTTAATCAACTCAAAAAAGAAGGAATGACAGTTATTATGGAAAGAATTATCACAGGTACCAAAGTCAGACTCAGACCAGTCATTATGACTGCATCGGTGGCTTCTCTTGGATTTTTACCTATGGCTATATCTACTTCAGGAGGAGCGGAAGTACAGCGACCATTAGCCACTGTTGTGATAGGTGGATTGTTAACGGCTACCTTCCTTACTCTTGTCATTTTACCGATTCTTTATTATTGGTTAGAAAGATGGAATAATAGAAAAGGAGGAAATAGTAATCTTGTAAAAGGAAGTGCAATGACGGTCCTATTATGTATCGGAATGTTTCCATCTATGCAAGCACAAGAGCGAGGAATCGACCTAGAGACTGCAATAGAAATTGCTATATCCAATCATCCAAATATAAAGGCAGCCGAACTTGAAATAGCTAGAAATCAGTCACTCCAAAACCTGAAATATAACTTAGGCAATACGGACATTAACTACCAAGGTGATGGTCTTTTTGATACAAACTTTGGTCAGCAAGTAAATCAACTTGGTGTCGTTCAGAATATCCCTCATCCTGGTGTGATAAAAGCACAGAACAAATTGCAAGATGCATATACCACGAAGAGTAATACAGTGAAGCAAATTAGTGTAAACGAACTCAAATGGAAGGTGAAGCAATTGTACTTTGATATTCAGTATAAATACGAGATCAGAAAACTATACACCGATCTTTCAGGTACTTACAGTGAATACGTCAACAAAGCCGAAGTGAGGGTCAATGCTGGTGCAGCTAATCCGTTAGAAGTACTTACATTAAAATCGAAATGGCAAGAGTATCAGCTACTATTGAGTCAGACTTCGATTGAGTTAGTTAATATGCAAAAGCAATTTCAGATCATACTCAACACATCGGAACAAGTCATTCCTACAGAAAGTCTAGACGCTATTGCTTTTACTCCGTCGATGGATACAAAGAACAACCTTCTCTTAATCCAAAGCCAACAGGATATAGCAATAGAATCAGCAAAAATAGAAACGATGAAGTCTGACTTGAAGCCCAACTTTTCAGTCGGATATGCAGCCCAAAGATTCTATGAAGGTGGATGGCTCAGTGCTGCAGAAATAGGTATCTCTTTACCCCTATTTAATGGCCAAGCAAAGAAGAAAATACAGGCTCAAAAAGTGCAGCTCGATATTGGAAATTATGAATATGAAAGCCAGTTACTTGATCTTAAACAAGAATGTTTGCAATTACAATCTAGGATAGATCTATACAAAAACGGTATGACTTTCTATGAAGATCAGATCAATACTATAAATCCTGAGATGCTACGAATCAGCAATCTTAATTATCAAGCTGGTCAGCTTTCTTATCTAGAGTTATTGAATACACTAGAGTTACTTTCCATCAATAACAAGAATTACTGGGAGCAGATACGAGCTTATAATAAAGCAGTAATAAACTACCAGTATCTTACAAATCAATAAACAATAATACAATGAATCTTATCAAAAATATTTCAATAATTGCACTGACCACAATGTTCCTATCCTGTGGTCACAATCATAAAGAAGGTGACGGTCATCATTATGGTGATGGTCACGATCATTCTTCTCATGCTGAATCTGAATCGGATGGATATGATGACCATGGACATGGAGCACATGAGGAAAGAGGTTTATACCTTTCTCAAGAGCAAGCCAAAACTGTAGGATTGAAGTTTGGAGATTTCTCATCTATCAAAGTAAATGACTACGTGAAGGCTACAGGTGTTCTAGGATTGCCTGCCAATGCTCACTCATCGATATACGCTAAAGCAAGTGGTATCATCCGAGGCACTAAGAAATTTGTAGAAGGCGGCTATGTCAAGAAAGGTGAAGTAATTGCCTATCTGGAAAATCCAGACTTCATGACAACACAACAAGAGTATCTTGAAATACAAGCAGAGCTGGCATTGCAAAGATTAGAAGTAGATCGTCAGAAAACTTTAGTAGATGGAAATGCTGGTATAGAAGGAAACCTACAGCGAGCAGAGGCCAAAGCAAAAATATTATCTACCAAAGCATCTGGGATATCTAAGCAATTAGAATATTTAGGTATTGCTAGCGCTGACCTTTCTCCTAATAACATTCGAGATCGTATTGCTATTACTTCACCAGCTGGTGGTTATATATCTACGATAGATTTTCATAATGGTATGTATGCAGAACGATCAACATCACTGATGGATATCATTTCTTCACAGCACTTACACTTAGAATTAGATGTATTTGAGAATGATATCGCCAAGGTAAAGCAAGGTCTTAAAATCTCATATAGTGTCCCAGCATTAGGTAACAAGATGTTTGAGGGAGCTGTAAATGTGATTGGTAAAGAATTTGATGGTCAGGCAAAAACAGTAAGAGTTCACGGACATTTAGAGGGAGATAAGCCACAATTCATCAAGGATCTTTTTGTCAATGCTAAAATATGGCTCACAGACAATACGGTAGATGCTTTACCAGAGAAGGCTGTGATTACTGACGGTTCCACCTCATTTATCTTTGTAGCCAGTGATGACGCTAATGCAGAAAAAATAGAATTTGAAAAACTTTCTATTATTCCTGGGAGTACAAGTGATGGATACACAGCTGTAAAACTGGTAGATCCTATCCCAACCGGAATGAAAATCGTCACTGAAGGAGCATACTATATCTACGCCCAATCGAAAGTCGGCGAATTAGCTCACGAACATTAAATCTAATACTATGATATTATTTATTTATTTCCTGATTTACTTTTTCTTAGTATTTGTTCTGAGATCATTTCTACTTTGGAAAAAGACTGGTGTCAATCCACTCACTTTCAATAAAGGGGATGATACTCACGGTTACAATGGCAAAGTATTTAGTTTTATCTCATTTGTCGAACTGATAGTAGTTGCTATTTATGCCTTCATTCCGAGTTGGCATAAGTATCTATTATCTTTTTGGTATCTAGAGAATGAGAGCTTACATTACGTTGGATGGGCTTTGCTTCTTTTGTCTTTAGTAATGGTTTGGATAGCTCAATCTCATATGCGAGAGTCTTGGCGTATTGGCATAGACGAAGTAAATAAGTCAGAACTCATCACAAAAGGTTTTTTTTCAATATCTAGGAATCCAATATTCTTAGGAATAATGATTGCCAATGTTGGATTATTTCTAGTCTTGCCCAATGCATTCACTTTGCTCATTGTTTTACTTTCTACAGTTTCCATTAATACTCAGATACGGTTAGAGGAAGAATTTCTGACTAAAGAATATGGAGAACATTATCTTACTTACAAGAGTAAAGTCAGCAGATGGCTCACAATAAAATCATAATAACATGAAACACAATCACGTATACGATAAAAGTGGCAAGCAGATATGTTGCTCACTTGAAGAAAAAATAGACAGAGCATCTTCACCTCCATCACTGTTATCTACTCACGGAGCTTATAATGACCATGACGGCCATGACCAGACATCTGATGAGAGCTCTCAGCATGATGACGAACACAATCATGAAGACTTTGGCAAAGCTCCAGCAATAATCAGTTTTGTATTACTAATGCTTGGTTTGGCTTTGGATCACCTAATTCCAAATGAGTTCTTTAATGGTTGGATAAGAGTCGCTTGGTATACTGCAGCTTATCTTCCAGTAGCTTACTCAGTGATCAGGGAGGCAATAGAGGCACTTTCCAAAGGCGAAGTATTTACTGAGTTTTTTCTTATGAGCATTGCCACTATAGGAGCATTCGCTATAGGAGAATATCCTGAAGGAGTTGCTGTAATGTTATTTTATACCGTAGGTGAATTATTTCAATCTGCAGCTGTAAAGAGAGCAAAGAATAATATAACTGCACTACTTGATGTCAGACCTAAAGTAGCAAGTGTATTGAGAGATACAATCTATACGACTGTAGATCCTAATGAGGTGCTGATTGGAGAAACTATTCAGGTAAAAGTAGGCGAGAAAATTCCACTTGATGGAAGGCTAATAAGTAAGAAAGCGACCGTTGACACAGCAGCTATTACTGGGGAAAGCAAACCTTTGGTAATAGACAAAAATAAAAATTTATTGGCAGGGTCTATAAATCTTGATGGAGTAATTGAACTAAAAGTAACCAAGAAGTTTAAGGATAGCTCCATATCTCGAATCCTAGAATTAGTGCAGAATGCAACTGCCAAGAAAGCAAAAACAGAATTACTAATCAGACGACTCGCTAAAATATATACCCCCATTGTAGTTTACATCGCTATGGCCATCTGCGTATTACCTTATTTTTTCGTGAATGATTACATGTTCTCTGATTGGCTTTATCGATCGTTGATTTTCTTAGTTATTTCATGTCCATGTGCATTGGTCATCAGCATTCCATTAGGCTATTTCGGTGGCTTAGGAGCTGCCTCCAAGAATGGTATTTTATTCAAGGGAGCTACTTACATGGATCAAATTACAGAGATGGACACACTTGTTATGGATAAGACAGGTACCGTAACAAAAGGTGTCTTTGAAATCAATACCATTAAAATAGAAGATGGTAAATCCGAGCAAGACTTTATGGAAACTCTATTAGCAGTAGAATCAAAAAGTACTCACCCTATTGCTAAAGCCATTATGAAGTATGGAGAATCACAAAAGCAGGCTACTGATATAAAAGAAGTCGCAGGTAAAGGACTAATAGCCACAGTTGATGGAAAAAAAGTATTAGTGGGTAATCAGAAACTTCTAAGGGATAATGGTGTAAGTACACCTTTGGACCTAGAAGATATTGTAGAGACCATTGTGCTTATTGCCGTCTCTGGAAGTTATAAAGGATACGTAACTGTTTCTGATCAACTAAAAGATGATGCTTTAGCTTTTGTCAATGATTTACCGAGGTATGGATTTAAGAATGTAGTTATGCTATCTGGAGATAAGAACTCGATCACCCAATCGGTCGCTAAGGAATTAGGAATTACAAATGCGAAAGGTGGTTTACTTCCAGAAGATAAATTGGATGAAGTAGAATTACTTAAATCCAAAGGACATAAAGTATTATTTATTGGAGATGGAGTCAATGATGCTCCAGTGCTTGCGGCCAGCGATGTAGGTGTAGCTATGGGAGCTATGGGAAGTGATGTTGCAATCGAAACCGCCGATATAATTATACAGAATGATCAACCGTCAAAGGTTATTATGGGTATCAAAATTAGTAAGGCAACAAAAGCGATCATATGGCAAAATATCTATTTAGCATTTGGAGTAAAGATCCTTGTACTAATTCTTGGAGCGATTGGAATGGCTACAATGTGGCAAGCTGTATTTGCAGATGTTGGTGTGGCTCTCTTGGCTATTTTAAATGCAGTTAGATTACAGAAGATGAATTGGGTGTAGACAAATTGCAAACACAATTGCAACACACTGTCATCCTCGTTCCTGCGGTGCCAGAGAGCTACAAACTACCCGCAAAACCAACATAATAAAAGGAAAGCCTACAGAGAACAATATGTAAGACGGAATACTCCCTCTGGTCGCACTCCGCTTACAATTATCCGTTATGTATGATTAGAAAATGAAAGTTGAAATTTTATATAGAGATTTATATGATCGTAGTGGACAAATGTTTATTACAGAAATGATAGATGAGTACAATTACTGTCTGGTAGATTATGGTGATGTCATGAGAAAAAATATCAGTAACCAAACAACAATAGGCATTGAAATAAGAAGTTATTTAGACAAAGGTGAACTCATTCCAAATCAGCTAACATTTGAAGTCATTAGGCAAGAATTACAGACTAAAAATAGCAACGAAGTTCTAATTAAAGGATATCCTAAAAATAAAATTCAGGTTGAATTGCTCTTAAATTACTTTCACTTAACAAATAGTGAATTAAAAAAAGTTTGGTATATGAAGGCAATGAATACAATGATTAATCTTGAAAAAGTGACCAAATATTCACAGATGGCTGCAAAATATAAATCTCATGATCATATCAAACTTAGTTCTGAACGAATTAAGTCAGCAAATCAAAATTCTATAGAGCAACTTAAAAAATATTGCGAAGTTGTGATATTTGAAAGTGAATCATACGGTATCAACTATAAAAAGGATCTTCAACGAATAAAGGAAACCATACATAACAATAGATAAGAAGTAAGAGCTCCTCTGTCGCTCCTCCTCTTATCATTATACGTTATCCTGCATAAAAAAATAAATGGAAGAACAATTGCCAACACCGATATTTGAATTAGTTGTACTTCATTTGTACTTAAGCTCAATTACATTGTTGTCAGGAATAATTGTTTTGTATCTGATAATGAAGTCAAAAAACAAGTTTACTTGGCCTAAATACATTACAAACTCAATCCTTATGTTATTGATAGTTGTAATACTTGCACTTCTCATTTGGATAAAGTGGCCGTTCAAATTTGACTTTATGCTTGGCCCATTCAACCTGCCGACAATAGCAATTTTATTTATGTTTTTAGGTACCTATGCGTTAATGAAAAATACCAAATCAATATGAAATTATACTTGATTGGTGGATTAGGAGCAGACGAACGAGTATTCAAATACCTAAAGCTAATCAATGAAACACAAGTGATTCAATGGATAAAGCCTAAGCCCAAAGAAGAGCTAAAAGATTATGCAAAGAGATTATTGAATCAAATTAATAAAAATGAAGAATTCGGGTTACTAGGAGTCAGTTTTGGCGGAATAGTAGCTAATGAATTAACAAAATTAATAGAACCACGAATCTTGATATTAGTTTCAAGTGTAGAAACCAGTAGTCAATTACCAAAGTCATATGTATCAATTGGTAAAACAAGAATATTAAATATCATTCCAGATTCGCTAATAAAACCACCGAATCAATTGTTAGGATTTCTATTTGGAGCACAAAACAAAGGACTACTCAAACAAATAATTAGTGATACAAATCCTGGATTTATAAGATGGGCATTAAATTCAATAATTAATTGGTCGAACGAAGAAAATTTTATAAAACCAATTAGGATTCACGGAACAAATGACAAATTGATACCTCTAAAAGGTAAGGCGATAGAAGTAAAAGGTGGAGGACATTTTATGATTGTAGATAAAGCAGAAGAAATTAGTAACTTGATAAACGAACAAATGAAATACGCAGGATAACACGTGATGATGATGTCAGATTGGCTATCGCCAAATCCGCCACATATCACAATTCCGTTACCCACCAGCAAAATCCACTATTCCAAACTCTCGGTTGAAATCCCTTCTGTCTCAAAGAACCGATCTAGCTGTCACAGATCAAGAGTTCACTATCTGCCAAACACACCAGACGTACCAAGAACCTAACCCTAAGATCACGATCGGCCTAATTTCTGAAAAGGACTACAGGAATCTACTTGGATCTGAGTATCTTAGTCTCATCACACCATCACTGACGAAAAATTGGCCGGTGTATAACAGTCTGTCAAGACGCCATATCCGCCTAATGGGCGGAGACGGGCGCTTACAGGGGGCCGTTATACCCCATCAAAAAAAAGAAAAAATAAAACAAAATATCCAATTCAATCGTTGTAAGGATATGGCAAAAAGCAAAAAAGATAGAATTATTTCCTTGATGATGGCGATGCTCATACTCGTATCATCAACGGGATTTTCTATTGATGTGCATTATTGTCAAGGACAACTGAAAAGTTTAGTCTTCTTGGAAAAGCTGAATCTTGTCATCAGAAAGTAGAGATACAACATTGTAAGAAGCACAAAAAATCTTGTCACCAAGTTGCGTCTAATCAAGAAAAATCAATTAGTTGCAAAAAAGATTGTTGCTCCAACAAAACAATAATAGTTGAGAGCAACGACGAAGCAAAAAAGCTACAATCGTTAAAGCTTTCTCAAAAGCAAGTAAAATTTATCACCGCCTTTGTTCAGGTATTTCTCCTCGAAAATGCAGACTTGAATAAAACTATTGTTCCACATCTAAATTATATTCCTCCTTTGCTGAATAAGGACATTCCCGTGCTTATTCAGTCTTTCCTTCTTTAAATACTACTGTATTCATTGTATTCTAATTGCTATTTGACCATCAAATAGGCAATAAATTATTTCATCATTTGAATATAGTAAATCATGCACAATGCAAAATGGTGCGTGGGTTTGCTTATCCTACTGTGTATCGGCATAAATAGCTATGCACAAGGTCCGCCGATTACGGGTGATAAACCCGTGATGTTAGGAGCTAACAGTTGGGTAGTGAAATCCCTCACCGAAATCAGAAATACCGAAAATGGTACTTTCGTAGCTGCACCTTTGATGGTGCATTATCTTCCGTCAGCCAATTCGCTGATTGGTGTTCATCTTCCGTTTGTCAATACCAAATTTGATGGGCAAGAAAGCGAACAATCATTGGGAGATATAGAGCTATTGGCGAAATATCAATTCTATCGCAAAGACGGAAAAGGAAAAACGTTTCGTCTTGTAGCCAAAACCCTACAAATGCTACCGACGGGTCAAGAACTCAGTTTGGAAGGTATCAGTATGGGGACTTATCAAAGCTATGTTAGTGTTATTGCAGGTTATGAAAGCCTAAAATACGGCATCTCCAACGAATTGGGATATAGTCTGCAACCTGCGGGAAATATGGATGAATTAAGGTACAAACTTAGTTTTGGTTTACCTTTAATGAAGCCGACCTATCCTGTTAAAAAAGTCAATTTGTATTTCGAATATCAGAGCAGTTGGTTCGTCCAAATGGAAGAATACCTATTGCTGTATGCACAAGGTGTTCAATATGCAAAAGGGCAATTTACAATAGAGGCAGCAATTCAATTTCCCCTAATTCAAACCTCTTCCGAACAACGCTTGGAACGTAATATCAGCGTATTTATCGGAACGAGGTACATTTTTTAAATCAAAAAATTATTACAACATGAAAAATATCATGGTCATTTTAATAGCAACATTCCTTTTTGGAATTAATAACAATCTAAATGCACAATCCGAATCAATGGATGAATTTACCGTACAGGTAGATGGCTTGGGCTGTCCTTTCTGTGCCTACGGTTTGGAGAAGAAATTTAAAGAACTGAAAGGTATAAAAAATGTCAAAATCGAAATGGAAACAGGCATTATGGATTTTGCCTATCCGACCGATAAGTCATTGACGATAGTACAAGTAGAAAAGCAAGTGGAAAAAGCAGGCTACACACCTGTAAGCGTTTCGATAAAGAGAGCCGACGGTAGTGTCGAAAAATCGGAAGAAGCTAATAATAATGCTTCTGATTTAGTATCAGGTGAATTAAACGACATCCAATTTTTCGTAGCGGGAAACTGCGATATGTGTAAATCTCGCATCGAAAAAGCTGCTAAAGATGTTGAAGGTGTCCAAAGTGCAACATGGAACAAAGAGACGAAAGAATTGATGGTAAGAGCTGTTTCCGATGTTGCAAAATCAACCTTGCAAACTGCGGTTGCGGAAGCGGGACACGACACTAAAAGTGTTAAAGCGAATAAGGACACTTACAACAACCTGCCAGGCTGTTGTCAATACGAAAGAGTTCAATAAATTATCAAATCAATTGGAAAAGCCTGACTATCAGGCTTTTCCAATCTAAACTTTATAAAATGAAACGATTATTGTTTACGGTTTTAGCCTGTATTACCCTGTTTTCATGTACAAAAACCAATAAGGAATGGCAACAATTTGAAACCATCGAATTGGGTAAAATAACACCGATTGGATTTGCTTTTGTAGCTAATAATATTTGGATAGCCGACGGTGACCACAATCAATTAGTAGAAGTTGATGAAAAAGGTGAAATACTTAATACAGCTGTGGGCTTTGAGCGTCCAATGCATATTGACTCAAAGGATGGCGTACTTTATATTCCCGAATATGGCTCTGACCAAATCATCAAGTACGGTAACGGAAAGCGAGATATTTTGAGTCTTTCCGATAGTTTAGATGCCCCTGCGGGTGTCGCTGTTTTTAATCAGGAAATTGCGATTGCTGATTTTTACAATCATCGAATCGTTTATTTTGATGGTCAAAAATGGTTTTCGTTTGGAAAAGAAGGCAAGATAAAAGGTGAATTGTACTATCCTACGGATGTGCAAATTTTGACCGATAAAATTGTGGTAGCTGATGCGTACAATAATCGCATTCAGATTTTTGACAAGAGCGGTAATTCCCTAAAAATCATTGGCGAAGAAGAAAAAATGAATGCGGCGACGGGATTGTATGCCGATGATAGTGAAATATGGATTACTGATTTTGAAAATGACCGAGTTTTGGTTTTTGACCACGATGGGAATGTACAGCAAATAATCACCCAGGGATTGTCAAAGCCGACGGAAATTTTGAAAGTCGGAAAAATGGTCTATATCGCTAATTACAAGGGAAAAAATTTCTCAACGTTTAAACAAAAATAAAATGACACATACATATAAAATTGACGGAATGACTTGCAACGGCTGTAAAGCTTCCGTGGTAAAACATCTTTCGAGTTTAGAGGATGTGACCAATGTGGACGTGGATTTAGAAAAAGGAGAAGCAGAGGTTTCCATGACAAAACACATTTCTACGGAAGTTTTAAAAAATGCCTTACCCGATAAGTACCAGCTATCCGAGGAAAAGGTAGAGATGGAATCTTCGCCCGTAAAAAGATTTGACATTGAGGAAGAAAGTAAGTGGCAACAACTAAAACCACTCTTTTTGATTTTGCTGTACATATCCGTTGCAAGCGTTTTATTGCATCGGGAAAATTGGGATTTGCAAGCCATCATGTTAGATTTCATGGGTTTATTTTACATCGTTTTCAGTTTTTTCAAGATGCTTGACTTAAAGGGTTTTCCTGATTCATTCAGAATGTACGACCCTTTGGCAAAACGTATTCCTGTTTATGCAAAAGTTTACCCTTTTATTGAAACGATTTTAGGTTCGATGTTTTTGCTTCGTTTTCAGGTAGAAATTGCATTGGTTGCAACCATTATCATTTTGGGAATAACGACCGTAGGCGTAACCAAAACACTTTTGGATAAAAGGCCAATACGATGTGCTTGTCTTGGTACGGCTTTACAATTACCGATGACGGAGGCAACTTTTATTGAAAACGCTATTATGGTAGTAATGGCGGTAATCTTATTAATTAACCTACTTTAAAAATTTTACGAAAATGAATCATAAAGAAAAAAGCAATAGCAACTACAAAACATTTGGTCTAATGATGCTGACTTCATTTGTCATGATGTACGGCATCATGTTTTTGAATATCTTTGAGATTGACCATTTATATTTGAGTACTACTCGAACTTACATGACACTACTGATGGTTTCGCCAATGGCAATATCCATGTTACTGTTCATGTGGAAAATGTATGGGAATAAGCGAGTAAATTTCACTATTTTAGGTGTTTCAGTTTTAGTGTTTTGTTTCAGTTTATTTGGTTTAAGAACACAAACACCAATCGGTGATGTAGCTTGGATGAAAGCAATGATTCCACACCATTCTTCGGCAATCCTTACAAGTTCAAATGCTAACTTTAAAGACCCCGAAGTGAAGAAGTTAGCAAAAGAAATCATCGAAGCACAAGAAAAAGAGATAGCAGAAATGAAAGAGATGATTGAACGATTGAAAAAAGAATGAAGACGAGGGTATAACAATGCATAAAACGGCAAGTGGGGCTATGCGCCCCACCTGCGTTTATGCGAGACGTTACATAGCATTAAAAAATAAAATGAGTACCAAGGAAAACCATGAAATAAGCAAAGAAAGGAAAAGAATTCTCTCAATATACACAGAAATTGAAGAGTTGCTTCCAGGGTTTCTAGATGGAAAAATTCCTGTTGACGAACCATGTGATTTACAAAGAATAGGTTTACTAACAGACGAAATTAGAAGTGAATCATACTTGCATTATTCATCCGAAGTTAATTTGAACAATTTGATGACAATTGCGAACGACATTGTAAATAGAATAAGTTTAGCAAATTACAATGCTCGAGAATCCTTCTTTATTGTAGATAGCATCTTGGATTCAATTTGGCATCAAAGGAAAGCAGATGAACTTAGTGATAGAAATAAAAGGAATTTAGCAGCTCTTGTTGTTAATATCCTAAACAAGGATAACGATCAATACTGGATTGATAGTTTCAGTCCAAGTGCATCAAATTATAATCATTGTATCTACTTCATATTCATGCTTGAAAATAGATTCAGAAAAGAGAATGAAGAATTTAAATCAGTATTCAATCACTTGAAGAAATACATAGATAGATATGGTCACGAACACCATCTAAGTATCCGTTGGTTAAATAGATTTCAATCAACATATAGTTAAGCATCATGATTAAAATTAAGAACTGCAATCAAATAGCATTAGAATACCTAAATCATGATATAGAATCGCTTCGAACACGAAAAGAATCTCTTTATTCAAAAGATGAATTATTCAAAACTGATGATGAAAGACTATTAATTCTGTGCCATACTATTTCCGAAGGAGGAATGGGTGCCTATTATTGTCAACAAGCGATTTTTAGAAATGATAATAAACAAGAATTGTTGCTAAATATGAATAACTTTTGGACACCTAACTGGACAAAGAACTTCAATTACTTAAGAAATCAATGTTTCTATAAGACTTCAATAACCTGTTATGACAAAAACACTAAAACAAATCCAATTCCTCACATTGTTTTAGACATTGAAAAGCAAAAATTTTGTCTGTTTCATAAGGATGACGAAATTCATTTTGAGCAAAAGATTAATTGGATAAATTGGAGTAATGAAATTGATATTTGCGAAACATATAGAATAAATAACGCTATGTAACAATAGATAAGAAGTAATAGCTCCTTCGTCGCTACTACTCTTATCATTATCCGTTACACACCAGCAAATCCCCCACTCCTCACTCTCGGTTGAAATCACTCCTGTCTCAAAGAACCGATCTAGCTGTCACAGATCAAGAGTTCACTATCAACCAAACAAAACCAGACACACCAAGAATCACATCTGTCCAAAACGATTGAAAAAAGCGTGACTTGTAGGTGACCCCTAACTTAGGGGCTCTCACCACCCAACAAG